>OCAG01001082.1_pt1 | contig 10540 bp, 10 predicted proteins | sample 1477111 | NCBI WGS metagenome assembly OCAG01 (sample SAMEA2580288, study PRJEB22360) | human gut metagenome | biome: human gut; feature: human-associated habitat; material: faeces | place: Denmark | collected 2008/2010 | reverse complement strand
TCCTGTTTACCTCTTTCTCAGGAAGTTTAGTCTCCAGGATTCCCGGGGCGGTTCAGTTTTTTAAGATGGTGAGGTACTTCGGGTTCCTTGCCAACCGGGTGTGTGGAGAGAAGCTGCCGCAGGTGTACCGTGCTCTGGGGATGGATAAACCGGAAGCAGTGGCGAAAGTGTGCTATGCACAAATGGTGAAACAGTTCCTGAGTCGTGACCCGTTCGAATGCGTGCTGTGCGGCGGCCGGATGGTATACCGCCGGGCCATTGCGGGGCTGAATGTATCAGGGCTGAAGAAAAACGCGCGGGATATCAGTCTGCTGAGGTATATGCCGGCCTGACACAGGCTAAGTGTGCCCGGGAATCGGTGCAAGTATAAAAAACAGCCTGTCACGGTATAAAAATCGACCATGCAGAAATTATGCTGGTTATTTTACCGCTGCTGGTCCCTCATTCAGTGACTGCCCCAGGGTTTTTCATGCTCTCCTTATAGTACAATAATTTCCATATCCAAACTCACCCCTACTTTGACTTTTATCATAGTCAAAACCTCTTAACGTGAGTTTTCGTTCCACTGAGCGTCAGCCCTCTAAAACTACTGAATAATCAGTTAGAAAACAAACAATCGGAAAAATCTGGGGTTCCGGCCTAGAACCCCATGAACAGGCATAGCTGTGATTTCATTTAATTATTGGCACAAATCAGTTGATCGTACAATGCTGTGCCTGTCTCGTTTTCTGGAGATTCCTCAGCCTCATGGAGCGGCGTAACAGGCGTACCGGCAGGACAGAGATGTTTGCTTTTCCTAGTCCGGCCAGTTTAGTGGAATAACGGAGTTTTTATCCCATGTTTTTTCCCCCCGATCACGACTTTTTCAAATCAATGCTCAGAATACGTTCTTTAGCTCCTTCCACAAACACATCAGGATCCCAATCGCGGTTAAAGCCTTCTTTGATGCCAATGTAAAGGGTATCCATATCGTCCGACAACACCATCTGGTTTGGGTAGACCGGCATGTTAAATTCACGGGTGATGCTGTATTTGGTGGCATCCACTACGCTGATGGTGCCGCTAGTGAAGTTGGTGACATACAGTTCGTTATATTTCGGATTGTATTTCACCGCGTTAGCTCCGGCTCCTGTGTGCACATAGCCAAGCTGTTTACCGTCGCGTAAGTCAAAAATATAGAGTCCATCTTTTGTACCGGAACGATCGTCATGGTCGAATACCACCACAAAGGCACGGTCAGAAGCGGAGTCCACCGCCAGATTCTGCACACTTGTGATTTGTGGTCTCGGATCTTTCAACGGGATGGTACGCAGCAGCGTCTGATTTTTCGCATCAATTTCGTTGATGTAATCTCTTCCGCCAACGTAGATTTTCTGTGTTTTTTCATCCATCGTCAGACCATACGCTGTACCTTTGTAAGCATCCTTAACCTCGCCTTTTAAGGCAAGCGTCGTCCCGTCGAGCATTAACAGCTTATGCAGAGGCTTCATGCCCTCGGCCGTTTTCAGCATATTGCTATAACTCACAAACAGGGTATCGGAATCCTGGCTGTAAACCATATGGCGAAAATGCTCAAAACGCGAATCTGCAGCGTTTGCCGCTTTAAAACTTAACCTGTCGCTGGTTCTTACCAGTTTGCCGGTTGGGGTGTCAAACATACTGATACGCAGGGACGCTGACTGGGTGTGTCCGATATAGAGCTGATGTTTATTCTGATTTATCGCCAGCGAAAATGCCCGGTATGGCATCGTGTATTTATTTTCGACTTTCAGCGAATCTGAATTAAACGAATACAGATAGCCTTTATTGGCTTCACGATTTACACGATCGGTGACTGCTGCAAACACCTTTTTACTGGCATTATCAAACGCCAGTTCATAGACGCCTTCATCAGGGGACTGAAGGTAATTCGTTTTCAGGGCAAATCGCGAAAGTTCGCGTTCAGGTGGATCGATAGCCATGGCCATCGTGGGTAAAAATAGTGAAATTAACAGGTATAGCGGTGCTTTGGATAAAGTGAAAATATTCATTTTTCGTTCCTGCAATAAAATTGACATAAGAGAGAAAACGTATTGTCTGAACCTAGCGGAAATTGTCATCAGAAACGAATGTCCCCGCCAAATATCCATGTTCTGCCACGCGCGGAATTGGCTGGGTGGGTCTCGTCACCAAGACCTGGCATCATGTTGAGCTTATTCAGCGCCTCCGAATAATCTCTGTTCATCAGGTTTTGTACCGAAAGTTTCAGTGTCAGGTTGCGGTTGTACTCGTAAGTACCATAGAGATCGATAATCGTTGGGATCTGCGGCAAATCCTGTTTGATTATTGCGCCGGTATGTTCGTCCTGCTCAAAATCAGGCGACAGGCGACGAGCCTTGCCTGTGTATTTTATGATAGTGCCCAGGGTCAACGCGTTATCGAAGAAGCGAACACCAGTATCCAGCGTCATGTATTTTCTGGGCAGTTCGGTTATATCCCCTGCGCCAAAGTGGGTGCTGGCGATGGAGGTTGGCTGGTCTGTTTGCTGCTGGCTGAAAGAGAGTCGGCCAAAAGCAAAACCTGCATCATAATCCATCTCCAGTTCGAAGCCCTTTGCGATAACGTCGCTTGCCGAGTTAACGTAGATGTACATATTGTCGCTGTATTCATCGCTAATGCCCTCCCAGCCATTGCCAATCACCTCAGGCAGACTGCATTTACGACCTCCAGAACAAACCAGATAAGACTCGCTGTAGATGTAGTTCTGGATCCTGCTGCGGTACGCCAGAGCCTTAAAGCGCAGGGCATCCTGTTCGACCAGTAAATCTCTGGTATCAATGTTAAAACCCGCCTGCCAGGTTTCTGCACGTTCAGGCTTCAGGAATGGGTTCATGGATGCGCCTCCTGAATTAGAGAAGAACATCTCCTGGATGTTCGGGGCGCGCATGGATTTGCTGTAGCCAATGAACGGCTGAAGCCATGGTGTTACCTGAGCAGAAAGCTGAACTGAAGGGTTGAAGCCACCCTCTTTATCGTCAATATCGTAGCTACCCTGTGGCACGCAGATAACGCGTGAATCGCAGGCGGGCTTGTACCCTGTGATCCTGTTACGTGTGTAGTTGAGATTGAAATCTGCCTCCCAGATGCCGCGCGTAACCTTCAGCCCGGTATACAGCGCTGAAATATCCTGCTGGCCGGAGGGTGCGAACGGATTGTTCTCGATCGATTCCTGATTCGCTTTCGGGTCGCCCGCCGCTGAGTGAATGGTCCGGTCATAGCGGGTACGCATCAGTTTGCTGCCCAGCATAAACTCCAGGTCATTGTCCGCGACAGTGAACCGGCTGGTATTGTTGATATCCAGCGCGTCAGAACGATTTTGCGCTGAGGTTTTGTAGAAAGTATACAGCGAGCCATCACGATACTTTTGATTACCGCGACTGGTACTGGCCGTTACGTTAAAGTCAATTAATTCAGAAAAAGGGGTGTAATGATATTTAATGTAATAGTCGTCACTGGTTATATCACGACGTGTAAATTTATTTTCATAGGTTCGAGCGGAAAGTTCGAAGCTGTTAAATTCGTCTGGTCTGATATCCATTTTATACAGTTGGGATTTGGGGTTCTGCTTCATATATTTATCATAACCAAACTCTTTGCTGTTAATTCCAGAACCATTTGAGAAATTAGAGTACACAGAACTGCCGCTCACAGCAGCCATAACGCCAATGCTTCCCGTATCCGTAAAAGCGTCGCTTTTTCCACCAAGGGCGATCATTCCGCTGCGTCCCAGCCCATTACTACCGACAGAGAAACGTGAACGAAGGCCATATGTATTACCGTTAAATATTACATCGTCAACGCCAATAGTACGCATATTTGCACTACCGGCAAGGGCGTTGATCCCTTCAGAGCCACTGCTGTCACCGCGTGTAACATCAACTGCTACCAGTAAGTTAGGATCTATAAGTACGCCAGCCATATTGTTAGTTGAACCATGCGTCGTTGTTCCGGAGGTAGAGGTTCCGTAAAAACTCTGGGTAATACCATCGACCATAGTGTTTACACGACCAAATCCGCTCATGCCTCGAATATTCACACTGATTGCTCCCTGACCAGGATCTATTTGAGTATAAGTACCAGGCATACTACGCACTGTTGCGTCAAGTGATTGCAGGTTTTTGTCCGTTGTCCGGGAACTGGTCGCGCCTGTTTTCTCGAGAGCTTCCTGCTCACTGGTCGTCTTCCCGACAGAAACGCTGAGCGGACTGAATTCTGCCGCTCCTTTTTTGTCGGAATTAGTTTTTTCACTGATGGATTGTGAGTAAGCACCGCAGCTGAGCAATAATATGCCTGAGCCGATAGCCAGTTTTATAACGTTCATAAATTTCCTTGGGTATAATATTAATAAAGATAAGTATAACTATTTGTTTATTAATTATGTTCTACTGTCTTTTTGATTTTTTTGACAGTGGAAAAGTTTGATAAAATGTTCAGCATAAAAATGAAAATTAAATTTCAGTTAAATGAACTTGAACGGCCAATTATCCCTTTACTCCTTCAACTTAAAGGTAATCGGCATTTTTACTTTAAATAATCCTCCCTCCAATATTTCAGGCGGTGGTTTGGGAAGTGGTTGAGCGCGTTCTAAAACAGCAATAGCTTCGCGGTCAAGAGAAAAGGTTCCTGAAGAGATTTCCAAGAAACTACTGACAATAGTGCCTTCCGTGTTTACGGTAAAAGTCACGACGGCTGTGCCGGTTCGTGCACGTTTTCTGGCATCGCCAGGGTAACGTTTATAACGGTTTAGGTGGCCTTTTACTCTGCTTTCCCAAGATGCCTCAGAATTATCTCGCTTTGTTGAGTCACTGTTAAAAGGCGCAGCAATACGGGACGATTCGACCAGAGCCTGAGGTGCAGCATTACTGGAAACGGCTGTGGGGTTGCTGTCGCTGGTTTGAGCCTTTATCTTACGAGGTGGACGTGTCTTTTTCTTTTCTCCATCGGATGACTTTTTCTTCCTAGTTATTTCAATGGTTGCATCACTGTCTTCAGTGACAGGACGTTGTTGTCTGTCCTCAGTTTGTTGCTTTTCTTCTGTCACTGCGGACTCCTGTTGAGCGATTCCCACCGGAAGCGAAAGTGGAGAAGAAGGAGCCTCTATAATTTCTGCCCATTGCAGCATGATCGCCGGTGCAGGAGACATAGCGGGCTGAACTTCGGAAAAACGCCAGATAAACGCAAGGAAAATCAGTCCATGAAGCAGTAGAGAACAGATAAACCAGCTGCTCCATTTTACCGACTGTGAGAAGTGGAGAATATTCATCATCCATGGTTTACCTTTTTGTTGTATCTGGCGCTACAAACCACACGTAGTCAGCATGATCTACTGTGATGTTCATTCCTTTTTCTGCAAGCATCAACACCACTGGATGGGTGCCGGTGGCAAGATCTTCCATGTGTAACGGTACGCCCATGCTTTTTGACGCGTGATAACCACCTGCAATCAACAACGACGGTACCGGGGCACTCAGAAGCTGGCGGGCCATGTAGCGATCCCGCTGCTGCTGAATAGAGAGCATTGACGTCAGTTGCTGGCTTTCAAGGTTGCCTTCATGCATAGATATGATGGTTTCACGCAGAGCTTCTTGTACCACAGGTGCAGTGGATTTTTTTCCTTTAGGAAATTCGTTTTTTTTGTACAGTGCCAATATCTGCTCCCGGCCAATGTTGGCATTGAGCAGCGGGTAAGGCCCACGTAATAGCTGCATGACGATGTCGCCATACATCTCCCAGGACCACCCTTTTTGCCAGTTAAGTAGTTCCTGAACACGGCTATCTCGAACCACAGGATTATCTTTCAGCCAACATTTAACTTGGTTAACTCGGGGCTGTTGCTCTGACGTCAACATCTCAAGCAACACACTCCCCTGTGGTCGCTGGATGAGCAAATTTTGAATAAGCCAAAGCTCAATCTGATGATGCTCGGCATTATCGTGTTTTTCACCAATAATAAGATGTTGAGCGGTAGCAAGATCCGCCAAAAGCTCGCTGCTAGAAATAATTTTGCCACTGTGCAAATCGTAAATCTGCCCGTCAGTCAGGAAAGCTTTCTGCCCTGGCGCATCCTGCTTTATGGTGACATTCTGTCTGCAGGCTCCCAGACTAACACTAGCTAACGTTATCATAGAAATAAGGATGAACTTTCTCATATTCCCATCTGAAACAATATGTTTCCATATATTTATTGACAAAACATTAATTATGATAAAACATCAAAGAATGAATGTAAATGATTATCATTACCAACAAAAAGAATGCACTAGCGAGTGATGTTTACCAGCCGATATTATGGGTCCGCTTGGAAAACGGATCTATGGTCACTCCCGTTTTTGCAACACCGATTTTGACGATAAGTGGGCTTGCTTGAATCTATCCGGAGTCTGAATGGGATTTCATTCCCGCGCCCCGATGAGTTCCGCGCCTGATGTACATGTCGAAGAAAACGGCCGGCGGGGGGAATACGGCGCGCTACCTGGGTCGTTATCGGGGGGTGAGGGCCAATGGAACGAAAACGTACGTTAATGTGTGCGTATCAGCCACATACTGTGCGAAAGTTTCCGGCGTGAAGTTCCTGTGCGTGTATTTCGCAATGCTCTTGCCAATAGCCCGACATTCAGGCGGTGAAAGCGGAACGGGAAGCGATGCGTTGTACATTTCGACACGCTGAATCACGGCATCAAGCCACTGTGAGAATTCGGGCCAGCCCTGACGAATCGCCCTGTAAGCCCATTTGCGCGTCATTTCGAACAGGTGGCAGTTTCGCCCCATCCCGTAATGTTTATCGATGCTACGGCGCGCTGAGGCGCTCAAATCGAGATAATCAGCCAGTTCATCGAGGGTATAGGCTTCCTCTCGCCACTCCATCACCTGCCATTCCAGGTGGAACGGATTTTTACAAATCAGTCCGCTGTAGTTCACATCAGCACAAAGTTTCTCACACAGCGAACGTTCAATCGCAGCGGCGTATTTCAGCGCCTTAACCGAGCTGTCCGGCGCGGTTCTCACGGCGATATTGAGCGCGTAGAGCAGGTGAGCATGACCGTTCACAGGATTTTTTACGGTGATGTTCGGCGCGGGAGCGTTCCGGTCGCTCCAGTCAATCGCTGCCCCCTCGCGATCAACGTCAAAAACCAGCCAGAACTGCGCATGAGGCTGGTTCTGCCGGATCTGGACATGATTTCAGGGGCGTTTGTTTTTCAGTCGCTTACACTACACCCAACGGCAAATCCTGTCGAACCTTCCCGAAAACCCGATCCATTTACCATAACTCCCGTTGTACGTACCCTGTAAAACGCCCTCAATCGCTTTCTGGCGCAAAAAACGCAAAAAGACAAGAAAACACCAGGCCAAACCAGAAAAACGCGTCAGAAACGTTTTCAGGGCGTTGCATAACTATGCACGAAAGCGACCCGCGATCGGTTTTGTGTGTTCTGAATACCGAACGGGTCAAAATGACACGTTTTCTCTCCCTCAATGGAGCGTTCTATACAGAGATTTTTGTTCCCCTATCCATTATTCTGATTACCGGGTTTCCAAGCTGAAAACAGGACTTTTCTGCGACCAGTTTTTGCGAATATAGTCACATAAACCACCGATTGAGTGACAAATACAGGAGAATTTATTTTGAAATATGATTTTATCAATGGCAGTTCTATTTTAATTATAGTCTGGATGACTATAGCTGTAATAATCAGAGTCACAAACTGGAAATTCAACAAAAAAACAGCCCCAGCTATAAGCTTATTCTTAGCTTTCCCTGCATCTATAGTTATTCTGTTAGTTTATATTTTTTCTTCGATAAGTGATGTGTTTTCATGATTAATCAAGTTTCTGTTCAAATGCTCCTGCTGGCCCAGCATGGAAAAAGAAATTACGAATAAATGCACCCAGTGCCATTAACATCTATCTACACAAAAATAGAGGAAAACAATTTTGATATATCAAATAATTACAAGCAGCTCCATTCTTTTTATTGTTTGGGGGATTACATCTATAATAATTAGAACAAAGAATTATTTTTCTAAGAAGAAAACAGACCTTAATATAAGCTTTTTTATAGCCTTCCCTATTTCTATAACAATCCTTTTATTTTGCCGAGGTATATTATAAATATAACATAATACATCTATATGGGGTGTACATATCCCCACATAAAAACACATACTCTCATTAACACGGGAAGAAACTATGTTTTCCAATTCTCACTACATGTACATAATCATTCTTGTACTATGGTTTAGTATTCTCAAGTACTTACAGAGAAAGAATAGCATATTACATCCTTTATTTTCACTAATCCTGACACCACTAACCATTTTAATCATTAGACTTATGATAGATTTAACATACAACCAATAAATTATAAACAAAATAAAAATAGGGAACATTATATGCTTTATAAGATTTTCACATTAAACACAAAGATAAAAACAACTATCATTACAATATGTGCATTATCATATAATCTTACAGCGCAAGCTTCCCCGTCATACAGACCTCGTGATCGAGTTAATAAGACTATGATAGAACTACAAACTAACGGAGTAGAACGGCAACTTTTAGATAATTCTTGTGGCATAAGTTCTGGGGTATTTAAATAAAATATAAGACAGGCTGTCTATCTTACAGACAGCCTTTTTATAATAACAGAAAGAATATATATCATACTTAACGGAAGAGATAATATGAAAACAGTACCCGTATAAACAGCAAGCAATCCCATTTTTCCAGGTGTATCAGTAAAAAAACCGCTGTTCCAGAAATCAGGCCGGGTAAATTTCAGAGCTGTATCTTCAATATACCATTTTGCAACCGGATACAAAACCATTCCGCAGAGAGAAATACACCAGAACAGTAATCTGTATTTAAAATCATAATCCCATGACATATACAGCATATATCCCCCCGTCACCCATCCCCACCACATATTATTAAAATAATATTTTCTGTTCATCTGCCAGTTTTCCTTTCTTTTGCACTTTTGTCAGTGTACTGATGCATGACAACATAACCACAGCATGATAATAATAATCAATAACAATAAGCTGTGTCACGTTTACATCATGGAACGGAGGTGCTCCTGTGACCTTTGAGCAGAAAAAAGCCCGGGCCATTGCCCTGATGGACAGCAAAAAGATGTGGCGGAGCAATTATGCCCCTCCTCTTCTGCGTATTCTCTGGCGGCTGGGTATCCGGCTTCCGCCATTACCCTTTATGCCGTTCTGGCAGGTCACGGTGCTGACGGGGGGCTTATGGGGCATTTCCTGGGGATGTGCAATGTGGTTTATCTACTGGGGGCCGTCAGGAATGGTGGCAGGTGAGGCCATTATTATAAGTATCACGGGGGGTTTTTTGTTCGGACTGCTCATGGCCTCTTTCCACTGGTGGCGCAGGAAAGTTAAGCGGCTGCCATCATGGGATGATGTGTAAACCGTGCTGGCATGTTTTTACGGAGTGACGCTTTCATTAACCTGTACACGAACTTCTATTCCGGCATCATGACAGGCCTGCAGCCACTGCGCCACTTCCAGCGGATCGCCCTCCCGGCGTACCACTCTGCCTTCTTTATTCCATAACTGCAGACAGGTGCTGCCGTCGAGACGCACCACAAAATCCCCACGGCAGGCCTGATACGTTATGCCGTTCAGCTCCACCGCCAGATCAGTGGCAGAAGTGCCGCCTGCGGGCAGCAGAGGCTGTGCCACGGCCCGGCCGGCGTCCGTCAGCTCCACTGCCAGCTGCAGGTTCGGAGCGCGCAGGGTACGCAGCCAGCCGGCATCCTCCAGACGACGGCAGGAGGCGCGCAGGTTTGGCCCGTAGACCGGGGCTTCCCCGCTTTGCTCCAGCACCCGTTCTATGTCCCGCGTCAGCACGGGTCCTGGCCGTTTTTCATCAAGGGCAGCCAGCACAATCAGCACTCTCCGCTGCAGTGGCGACGGTCGGCGGCTCTGAGTCATTTCCAGTCATCCTCCGGCCAGATGAGCTTTCTGAGGCGCTGATGGTCGGCGTCAATGATCTCCTGTCTCTTTATGGCATTCATTGAGGTATAGCCATTTATGGCCAGTTCATGCCAGAAGATCAGCACGGCTCCGGCTTTGGCTGACTCGCAGAGATAAGTTACGCCGTGGCTGTCCAGATTGCATTCCCGGATGCGTTTTTCCGCAAACCGGGTCAGTTGTTCATAGCTGAGTGAAAACGTCATTTCCTGATCCATCCTGTACGTTCCATCTGATAATGTTCTGACAGGTAAAAATCATATCCTGAACCGCCCCGGGAATCCTGGAGACTAAACTCCCTGAGAAAGAGGTAAACAGGATGACTAAAAATACTCGTTTTTCCCCCGAAGTCCGTCAACGGGCAGTCCGTATGGTTCTGGAAAGTCAGAGCGAATATGACTCACAATGGGCGACAATTTGTTCCATTGCTCCAAAGATTGGCTGTACGCCGGAGACTCTGCGTGTCTGGGTTCGCCAGCATGAGCGGGATACCGGGGGCGGTGATG
>OCAG01001079.1_pt1 | contig 10586 bp, 10 predicted proteins | sample 1477111 | NCBI WGS metagenome assembly OCAG01 (sample SAMEA2580288, study PRJEB22360) | human gut metagenome | biome: human gut; feature: human-associated habitat; material: faeces | place: Denmark | collected 2008/2010 | reverse complement strand
CCGGCAAGCACCTTTCATCGACACCCGTGAACGTCTTTGATTCGTCCTTGATTCGAATTTGATACGCCTTTAATCCCTGTCTTCCCCCTGTTTTCAACGGGAAAACAACGGGAATAACAACGTGGCCCTGACGATTCTTACCCGCCGAACAAACGCCCACGAGCGACCTTGTACCGAAGGAGAACCGAAGATGTACCGTGATTGATTGCTGTCTTCACCCTGTAATCTACGGGTATTCACGTAAAGTGATCGAGAGTATTAAAAATTAAGAGGGAGTCAACATTTTTTCAACTCCCCCTTTCGCACGCACCTGAAAATAAAAAGCACTTTATTTCTTCTTTTTCTTCTTCGTCAACTCCGCCATTTTAGCACGAAGCTCTGGAAACGAAAGATTACGAGCAACGATACGATTCTCGGCATCCAGCAGGAAATAAGTCGGGAGATCCCGCACCAGATAGAGGCGGACAATCTCGGACTCCATACCCTTAAGGTCTGAACCGTTGGTCCAAATCATCCCATCAAGCCCAATAGCCTGTTTCCACATGGCAGCACTTTCATCCAGAGCCACACTGACAATTTCAAGACCTTTCGGGCGATATTGCAGGTAAAACTTAACCAAATCAGAGTTATCCTGCCGAGAACTACCTTGTTGTGCAGCCCAAAAATGTATAACCTTCCATTTAGCGGGCAAACCATGTAAGGTAAACGTGTTGCCATCAGGTTTCATCAAGGTGAAATTGGGAACAACTTCTCCCTCGATCAATTTACCATATCGATCTAACATCGCCGCTATGGCTTTGCCGGGAGCTGTGGCACGAGCCGACGTCCCCAATAATTCATATTTAGCACGAAGCGTGGCTTCATCATCTGCAGCCATGTTCAAGGCGATGATGTAAGCCGAGACATAATTGTCAGCGTTAGCCTTGATCAATTCCTGTGTTTTAAGCACCGATTGCTTGTAAGCATTGTCAAGACGAAATTGCAAACTTTCAACTTTCGCCGCATTACCCTCGCCTTCCAAAGCCTTATACTCTGCCTCGGCACGGTTTTTCTCGACAGCATAATCATGACCGATGCGTTCAAACTCCTTCCAAAGTTTCACGGCCGGTCCTTCACCCTCTATTGCAGCCCCTTGTGCCGTAACTGAAACCTGGTAATTTATATTCTCCAACAACAAGGGTACCTGTCCTTCCACCCCGGCAAAAGCTAGATTCACGGCACGAGCTTCCCCGGACACCGTTCCTCTGAGTATAAACTTATCCCCCTCAACAAGGGTTGATGCCAGCGTATCGACCCGACCAAAATCGGCTGTCACGACAAAGACTTTAGTAATCGATATGCCCCGAATTTTCCCGGAAATCGTGTATCCATCCTGGGCCAAACAAGTCCCTCCAAACAACACTCCGGATAATAGTAACAGTATCACTTTCTTCATATATAATTATTTTTATGCCCCAATCAAAAGGAGCGTTCTACATGTTTATTCAAATCACTGATCACATTTTATCTTCACGCTTCAACTTCGCATTCAGTCAACGTTTCTATAAAATTAAGCCATGCGTAATCCTATTTTACAATTAATATTTCATCAGCGTTACAATGTTAGAAAATGGGGTTGCATTCAGGTCCATCTTAAAACATGTATCTACATCTGCTGTTCTTCATCTCTTCTCTTGTTTTCTATCCTCTCGTTCTCTCTCCTTCCTTATTTGGTCCCATTCTTTCTGATCTTGTTTCTGCCTCTTTTTTCTCACTTTCATAACCTTTTCCACTTCAAGAATTTCATTAGAAAATACACAGAATGGCAAATCCTCTGTCAAAAGATCCTTCAGCCTATCCTCGCTGATTTCAGGGACTTTGAACCTTTTCACGATATCTTGTTCTATTTCGTGGAGCCTGTCAGGATCAATATTTAACCAAAATCCATCGTAATGATCCGAGTTGCGCTGTCCTTTCCGAACAATTTGTCCTATTTGCAAAGCACTACTTAAATTTACGTTCGCACCGGGATTATTTGCCGGTTCCCGCCTTGTCGTTGTATCGGGATTATGAATATTACGAACCGTCCACTCAGCATAATTCCATTTATACTCTTTTACTTCGTATGTCACATTTTTCTCTTTCACTATTCCAAGTTTGAATACATCTTGACAAAACAGTGAAAAATTCACGCCGAATAGTAATAATACTAATAAAATAACCTGTTTCATTTGTCTTTTTTTAATAGCTTCTGGTTATTTCATAAAATTTCTCATGTTCGATCTATTTAACTATTACGATCCATTCCGACATTCATTTTTAATGAAAACATCATTCTTCATCTTGTTTTTCCTTTATTACAAATTTAGGCCATGGCCGAACTTCAACTTTAAAATCTTTTTGCTTCCAGGCTTCTATCGCTTTTCTTCGAGTCTCTCTCGTTTCCTCTATATTTTGAATCTCACTTCCATATACAAAAACGAAAAAGTCAGCTTCCACGTAGATTTCTTGCAATTTCGACGGTAATTTCAATTTTCTCAAGATAAGCTGTTCCAAATCATGCAATCTGTCCGGAGAGAAGTTTGCCCAAAACGGTTCATCGCACAAGTAAAAAAAATTAGTTACCTGCAATAATTCCTTTTTTTTCGCATCGACCCTAAATGTCATACCGATAAGAGCACTACGATATATTTGGGCTAATTCTTTCGGTGACAATCCATCGTGTATAATTTCAGCTACTTGCATGTTGATATCAACCATTTGCGGAGGGATTATATTATGATTAGGCACCTCTCGAAAAGTGGTGTCCGGGTTATTCACGTTTCGTATAAACGTGAACGATTTCAAATGTCCTTTGCCACGCTTGACTTCATACGTCACGTTCTTACCTTTCACGATACCTTCGTCATACAATATTTGGGAAAACAAGGTATTCACGATAAACAAAGAAATAATCAACAAAATAATCTTTTTCATGTGTATTCTATTTTATAATTTTTACAACAATACTGGGCAACATAAGCTTCCACTTCATTGTTCAAGTTCCTATTTGGAAGTAAGTTGCCATTTTGAAAAAAGTGAAAAAACTCATGAAACAAGAGTTCATCTCTATTCGCATCTCGTAATATCTTTTCATTATAATCAATCCTTCCCATCCCATAATATCTCAGTTCTCCATCAACCCCCATGACCAAATTTCCGTCTTTATCCATGATGGGCCAGAAATAAATTAAAGGACGATTCGGTATACTTTTAACCCTTAGAAGCAATCTCCTTCCCAGTGTATTCCCCAATATTTTTCCCGTGGCTTGTTTAAATTCCTCGGGAGAATTATCTCGAAGCAAATCCGCAACCGTTACATTTTCGGGAAGAAGGTTCAATTCGGCATCAAAAAGTATCTCTTCCTCGATTCCCAACTCTGGCTCCGCACAATTCCAACAGGAAACGAGTAAAACAAATAACAATATAAATTTGCACGTCTTCATGTCCTCTCTTTTTATTTATTCCCGCCCAGCAACTCCACTATCTTTTTTTCCAGTGCCTTTCCTCGAATTTTAAAAAGCCTATAACTTATACATCTGATTTCTTTTTTGCCAATATTCCCTTGACGCTTTTTGCTCTGCCTCCTCTGCCTCCTTTTTCGCTTTAGCCTTTTCCGGGTCAAGTATTTGATCGGGACATACATATACCTCGAAATCGTCATTCAAATACATCTCCGGTGTGTCTTCAGGCAACACTAATCGTTTCACGATATCTTTCTCTATCGCATACAATCTGTCGGGATCAAAATTCAGCCAAAAACCATCGTAAGCAACAGGATCTCCCTCCCGTTGCCATCCTCTCGCCGCCCGATCCCGTGCCGCCACGTAATGATTATAAAACAAAAAACAAGTCACTTGCAACACTTTACGCTTCGTGCTATCCACACGCAACACGACCCCAGCATTTTCCCCGAATGGTTTATTTTTTCTCTCTTTTTCATTTAGCTCCGCGACCTCGGCTTCCGACAAATGATCGTGGAGAATGATGCCGATCTGCATGCTTAAATCCTCGAAAAAGCCCCGTTTCACCACACCCCTATACGGTATCTCTTTCTGCACGGTATCCACGTTATGAACATTACGAACAATCCATTGCGGGTAAGAAGGCCCCTTAGGCTTATAGAGAGTCACAATATGTTTCACTTCATACGTCACGTGCTTCCCTTTCACGGTTGTCCCGAGTTTAAACACGTCTTGAGCGTTCGCGACACTCGTTGCGAACAATACTGCTAATGATAAAAGAATCTGTTTCATAAGTGTTGATTTAATAATTGAACAAGTTTTGGAAAAGGATGCTCGTTATATCCCGCTTGATCTCGCATCCAATCAGAACCATTATAAGGAGGGGTTTTTGCAATAAAATCCAACGCCGCCACGTATTTCTCGTGAAACTCGTCATACGAGATCCCCTCTTTCAAATAACCGGTACGTTTATCTATACAAGAGGCAAGTGCCACAAGTATTGGTCGAAAATCACGATCAATTACAACAGCAAAATAACTACTGCTTTTACTGTCAGAGTATAAATATTGAGCCAGACAAGCTTCCAGTTCATTGTTCACGCTTTTTCTCGGTGGACGTTCAATACCATTTTGAAATACGTGAAAAAATTCATGGAATAAAAGTTCGTCTTTACAATCATTATTCAGCACTTTACCCGTGTAACGTATTAATCCACTCCCCGCATAAGCCATTTCTTCCTTGCTCATATCCGGCAGTCCATCCTCTCCCGGTATAGCCTCGAAACGAATAAAAGCACGATTGGGACTCAACGCTTTGACATATCTCAACAATTTATTGCCTATACTATTATTCAAAATAGTAAAAGTGGCATCCCCCCAAGCATCAAGGTAACCTGGCGCAAGCAAATCCATGACCCTTATATTTTCGGGGAGAAAGTTCAACTCGGCATCGGGAAGCACCTTTTCCTCGAATCCCAACTCCGGCTCCGCACAATTCCAACAGGAAACGAGTAAAACAAATAACAGTATAAATTTGCACGTCTTCATATCCTCTCTTTTTTATTTATTTTCCTCCAGTAACTCCGCAATCTTCTTTTCCAGTGTTTTCCCCTCCCGGGAAAGTCACTTTACCTTCTAGAATCGGGTTTAAAAAATCAATATCACCACTAGCAACAAATTTCCCTTCGAGGAAATCAAAAAATCCGGTCAAAGGAACTTTCATTTCTTTTATAGTCCGATAAAATCGCTTGATTTGTTCCTCCGTCATGCTTTCAAATAATACACCATACATCTGAAAAGAAACATATATTACTTTTCCTTCTCTATCAAATTGAATAGAAGCCATACAAAAATTCAAATTCGGGTATCGCTCCACATGCTGCACGAGTTTACGCAAAATATCTCCCGGCAAAGCCTTTATACATTGTATAGTCCAAGCCTCTTGCGCGTGATCAAAAGCGATCCGACAAGAATCGATATCATTGTTATAGTCAAAATTATGATCAGCGAACGGGTAATCAGAAACCAAAACCGCATCACAGGTATCTTGGATACAATAAATCCCATTCCCGTATTGAAGTCGATAAGTCAAAGAATCCCAACGAGCCTTCTTTTCCGAACCAAAAACTTTTTCCATCTTCAAATTTTGAGCCTGCCCTCCTAACGTTAGGCATAATAAAACAAATAATAGAATCGCTTTCATCATTTTTATTCATAGTTATATCTACCTGTCTTGTTGCCACTCTATACAGCCAGATGATTAAAGATTGAGGATGAATACAATATACCTTGTTTCATTTTTTCCGTCATTAAAAATTCAGTTTTGCTTTCCTTATTTTCCCCCTAATAACTCCGCAATCTTCTTTTCCAACGCTTTTCCCCGGAGATTTTTGGCCACGATGCGGTTATCCTCATCCAGCAAGATGGTATGAGGGATTCCCCTGATGAAATAACGGGCGGCGATCTCCGAGTTCTTTCCTTTCAGGTCTGAAACGTTAGGCCAAGTGACCTTGTCGTTTTTCATTGCCTTGGCCCACTCCTGCTTTTTATCGTCTAGCGAAACACCGATGATTTCCAATCCCTTGTCATGATACTTTTGGTATATCTTGCGCACGTTTGGGGTCTCCCGGCGGCAAGGCTCACACCATGAGGCCCAGAAATCCAAGAGTTTCACTCTTGCCTTGATCCCGTGAAGGGAAAGCGTGTCGCCATTCAACGTTACTCCCTTAAAATCCGGGGCAACGGATCCCGGTTCCACTTGTTTTAAAGCTGCTAATTGTATGGCAATCAATTGCCCGTAAAAGCACGTTTTGGCCGGTTCTCCCAACATCTCGTGAAGAGCTTTCAAAGAAGAATAATCCATTTGCAGCATGACAGAGGCGATCATGAAGGCCGTGACGGGCGAATCTTTATAAGTTTTAAACAACTCCTCTTGTTTCTTTCCGACCTCCGTCATTGTCTTCTCAAATTGTTGTTGCAACGCTTGCAACTTCATCTGGTTCTGTTCGGCATAAGCGGCCCGAACCTCCTGTTCCATCCTCATCTTTTCCCGGGTGATAGTTTGATTGATAACGTTGTACTGGTTCAATATCTTTTGGGATTCCCCTCCGCCTCGTACTTCTATGCCATTCTCCCCTGCCACGATCGTGTATTCCAGATTCTCGAGCATCAACGTGGCTATCGGCTGTTGCTCCGCTGTCATTATGTAAGCAAGAATCATGGACTCAACTTGTCCCGAAAATTCAAAACTACCGTTCACCATGAGAGCCTCATCCAATTTAACCGCCCCTCCCGGGCTGGCACTCACCAACACTAAATCTCCCCCGATCGTCCCTCCCAATTCTCCCGTGATCTTGAATCCCTGTTGGGCCAAGCTCACTACAAACGAGCAAACTACCAGCAACATTGATAATACTATTTTTTTCATGACCTTCTCTTTTTTAATAAACCCCTCCCGTTTCGACCGGCAAGTTTCAACGGGAGAGTTGACAACGTGTCTATAAAATTAATTATTTCTTTCTTCCACTATCGTTGCAACGGATGTTTCAGCACCGGCTCTTCCTCGATCTTCGGTGTGGTTCTGTTGATTTCCACGTCACCCACGATGATAGCCGACGGGTAGATCAAGGAGGCGGGAACGCCGTTCGGGAAGTAGTTCATCACTCGTTCATCGGAAGATATTCCCTTCAAATCCATTAACTTCGTCAATTCCGGAGCAGACAGATTGTTCACCCGGACCCGGGTCTCCTTGCCGTCCTTCACGTTCACCTTGTAAACCGCAGATGCCTCTCCACCGATGCGTCGAACGATGTAGGCGTACTCCAGATCCGCCTCTTTAGCCGCCTTCAACAGGGCCTTCTTCAACTTCTCGGGGCCAACGCCCTTGCTCGCCTGTACGTGAATGGTTCCCGGGGAGACGATCGCCATAGGGTTATCCGGAGAAATCATAAAACGGGCACTACCCGTGGATTCCGGGGCTTTCAGCGTGGGAACCCGACCGTTCAACATTCGCTTAAAGACCCCATTCTCCACGAGGGTCAACTCGGCTGCCGGGACCACGCCATCCCCGTCAATCTCGTAACACCCGAAAAGAGGGGTCCCGTTATATTCCGCCAGCGTCGTGTAATTCTTCACCGTCAAGCGGCTATCTATGATTCTACGCCCCAGTTGCTCGTCCAGCATTCCCCGAGCCGGGGCCATCGTCCGCAGTGCCAGTAATCTTCCCGGTGATAGCAAGTTATCGGTGAACAGCCGGGAGGCAGCCCCCCCTCGAAGAGCACTGGACCCGTGTAATATTCCTCAATCATCGGTGTCTCCTTCAATTCCATCAAGTTATCGGCAAAGTCCTTCACCTTCTTCTTCAACTCCTCTATGGACGGCAAGTCTGCCGGATTATCCAGCGAACTGATCGCAAGGACATCAGATACCGTCGAGCCGTCGGTCGTTCTCACCGATGCGCTCACCGTGAGCCCTACTAACCCCAGCGGGAATTTCAATCGGACATTCTCGCTTGTCAACCGGTAATTGTCCTGTTCCACGGCGACCAACATCACGTTGGAGTTGAATAATTCCTTGTAATCCTTGAACAGGACGGAAAGTTCTTTTACCATTCCTTCCAGCGCTGCAAGATCAACCTCGAAGGGTCTCGGTCGCTCTACCATTTTGGTGACGGCCGGAAGTTGTTGCATGTCCGGCACGGCAGCCTCGGCCGGCGGCAACGGGTTGCTCTTCAGGTGAGCAATCTTCCGTGCCATCACTTGTAACGAGAAACGATACATCAAGTCCGATGTCTCCCAGAATCCCCGGCGGATGTTGTAGCCGTCCAACTCTGCAGGCAACTGAACGGGAGCCACCTGCCCCATGTACTGAATATCACTGTTGTGCTGGTAATTCCCCAGCATCACCTGCACCCCACCGGAGCTTTGCCAGGGAGTTACCGTGGAATAAAAGATGCCTCCCAACGAACCGGCTATCTGCCACTGGCGGTAACGAGTCAACACGTAAGACAGGTAATAAGGCTTTGCCTCCCCCGGCAACGAAAGACCGGCCATGTTCCTCCGTAACTCCTCGTCCATCGCCCCGAAGATCGCCTCGTCACCATCACCACCGGTAGAAGTATTCACTTCCGGGGCCGGCAACACGGGAGGTAAGTCGCGAGACTGCGCACGACGTTGCGTTTCCACTTGGCTCACATAAATCATAGGCGAACAGGCCGTCACGGGAACCCACCCCGACTCGGCACCGCACATCCCCGTGAACACGGCCGGTTGGTTTCCGGCGGCGGTAATGTTCGAGAACATCGAGAGCGGGGTCCCAATCATGTCCACTCCTCGTACCAGCTCGTCCGGACGACCGTCAACGTACACCCGGTAAACTTCTAGCGGAGTCACGTTGAACGAGTTCAGACTTCCACCTTCCCCGGTGTAAGTAAACCCGCTGGTCACGGCGTTGAAGTAGTAACCGTATTCCTTCCCTTGTTTCTTGGCCTCCTCGATCAACATTTGACGAAGCTCAAATTCCGTGTAAGGATGTGCGGTCTCGATCACTAGGTTAGACTGCCGGGCAACGGGATCCCCCCCGCCGGAAGTCCGTCCGTGGCCGTTGCTAACCGGAAACCCGTCCAGCGGAACCCGGCTCATCAGAAACTCTTTCAACACGCCGTTCTCCACGTTATTCACCCGTCGAGCCTTCACGCCCTCGTCATCGTAGAGGTAGTGACCGTTCAGGTCCGTCCCGGCATAACGAGTCAACGTGGGATCGCAGTATACTTGGAAATCCACCGGCAACACTTGCTCTCCCACCATTTTCTTGAACGTCTGGCCTCCCGTTTTCAAACGATGACCTTCCAGCCGGTGGCCGAAAATCTCGTGGAAGAACACCCCGCTTGCCGGACCCGAAAGGATCGCCGGACCCGTAAACGGGTCGGCCACGGGCGCATCTCGCAACGCCAGCAGGCGACGGGTCATCTCTTTCGCATCAGCAACCATCCGGTCAATACCCGGTAACTCGTCCGGGTTGTAGGCAAAATAATCCATATTCAATGGTAACACCATCCCGTCGGCAGCTTTTATGGAAGCAGACAACATCACCCGGGCCGATACCCGATTCTGTGCCACCTCCGCACCCTCGCTACTCACCAAGTAGGTCCGGTAAACCTGAAAGGTCAAGTTCGCCATTCCCTGTTGCAGCTCCGGGCAAGCCTTGAACACGGCGGAAACCTCGTTCAAGCGTTTTTCCCACACAGCGACGTCCACTATCTTGTCGATGCCGTCCAGCGGGGCCTCGTAATACTTCTCTGCGGTAACACCCGAAAAACAGGGAGCCTTGTCCTCGTCCTCCACGCTTACCGTGGCTTTCGTTTTCGAGACTTCCAATTGTTGTTGGGCAAACTTGTAACGTTTCAATGTCTCTCGCCAGATTGCCTCGCGGATACCTTCCGTCGTCTCATCATCCAGCGGCAGGAACACTCCCGAGACATTACCTCTGCGAGGATCTTGTGCCGCCCCTTGCGAATTGTACTTGAAGTTATCCAGTTCCAGGCTGCCCAACCGCACTTGTGGAACCAGTGTTCTCATCCGGGTTTCCCGGGAGGATGCTATCGCACCAAAGCTACTTGTGACGTTCACCGTGTAATCGTCCATTGCCCGCAGATTCATGTAATAAGGAGTTTGAGCCTGCTTTTTTAACTCGTTCATGCTGTACGTCAACTCCGATTTTAGCAATTGCAACAATTTGTCCTGTTCCTGAGCCATGGCAACCGGAGAGCAAAAGAGCAACAAGAACAACAAGAATTTAGATTTTATCATATCTCCATATTTTTAAAGTTCGCCTATAAAATTCATTTTATTAAAAAGAAAGTTTTACATCCCATTTCATATCTCCCTTCAACTTTTCGTCAACGCCAATAACAAAATAATCTGTTTCATTATGAAATTTATTACTTAATACTTCTCAAAAAATCACACAAGGTAGATATAGTCGCGCTACTTCTTTTCATGTTTTCAGCGCCCATAATTTATTTCTCTACACTCCCCGTCAATATACCCCGCTTTAATAAGTACATTCAAGTACGTTCCCTCTCTAGCCCACTTCTTCTCGCTCCAGT
>OCAG01001078.1_pt1 | contig 10610 bp, 12 predicted proteins | sample 1477111 | NCBI WGS metagenome assembly OCAG01 (sample SAMEA2580288, study PRJEB22360) | human gut metagenome | biome: human gut; feature: human-associated habitat; material: faeces | place: Denmark | collected 2008/2010 | reverse complement strand
TCAGGACGTGCAGCCCGACTGCATCGAGGACCTGATCGCCGTCAACGCCCTGTACCGTCCCGCGACGCTCGACATCGGGGCCACGGAGGACTACGTCCGCTACCGCCGGGGCGAGGTGGCGCCGGTTTACGATTACGGCTGTTACGAGGCGACGAAGAACACGTTCGGGATTATGTGTGTGGCGGAAGATTCACCGGTTGTTACCGCCCGCGGAAATGTGATGATCCAGGATATGCGGCCGGGAGAATCCGTCCTCACGGAAGACGGTACTTACCAGAAGGTGCTTGCCGTAATCCCGAAAGGAGAAAAGGAAACCGTGCGTATCGGGACTTCTTTCGGGGAGGCGCTACGGTGTACCGCCGACCACCGGGTACTGACACAATACGGATGGGTCGAAGCCGGGAAACTTGATCCGAAAATACATCTGGTCAAGGCCTATTGGAGCGAGCCTCATGACACGAATATCGGGGAGATGAAAGACTGGTGCCTCGGGCTGTATCTGGCTAACGGCTCTTCCGTGGGTTATCCGGCCACTATCGCATGCAGGAACAGGGAGGACGCGGAAACCGTGAAAAAAATATTCGACTCGGAATTCCATCTTTCATCCGTTGTTTACCATAATGTCAGATGCTGGTGTGTGCGGCTCGTGGCTACAAACCGTAACAATGGCAGTTTCAGCCAGGATTATCGGCCGAACGAATTCAACAGGTATCTGAGGGAACATGGCTTGAAAGGCGTGAACGTCTATCACAAGAGGATGCCGGAGAAACCTTCCCTGATGCTGCTGGCAGGCATGATCGAAGGTGACGGCTGCGTCACGGGGCAACGGGTACGGTTATGCAACCGGGAACTCGCGAGGAGCCTTTATTCGGGATTACAGGCACACCGGATTCCAAGCAGCTATAACGAGTCGGTCGAAAACGGGAAGACGGTATTCGAGGTGGGATTTAACGAACATCCCGGTTCCATGTTGCCGTTTTTTCTGAAAGAAAAGCGTTCTTTGGACAGCTCCCGTTCGTCCGGCACGCTGGTCCCGGCCCGTTACCTCGAAACAATTCCGACCGCCACACGCTCCAAGGGTGTAAGGAACAATATACGGAAGGGAATCGCTATGCGGCATAAGGCCTATAGACAGACCGTCGAGAAATATGGCGGATATTGCGAACATCCCCTTTGGGCAAACGTATTGTCCGTCAGGAAAGACAAGCGGGCAAGAACATGGGATTTGAGCGTCGACAAGAACCACAGTTTTTGTGTCGGGGGACTGATCGTCCATAATTGTTATCAGGAACAGTTCATGTCCATAGCCCACACGCTCGGGGGCTTCGACCTCGGCAAGACCGACCTGCTGCGCAAGGCCATCGGCAAGAAGAAAGCCGACCTGATGGCCACGCTCAAGGCCGACTTCATCGCCGGGGCCATACGGAACGGCTGCCCGGACTACGAGGCGGAAACCATCTGGCACAAGATCGAGGTGGCGGGAAGGTACTCGTTCAACCGCTCCCACGCCGCCGCGTACGCCCTGACGGCTTACTGCGGGGCGTGGCTCAAGGCCAACTTTCCCTCGGCGTTCTATACCGTCGCCCTGCAATGGGCGGACGACAGGGAGATACCGGCCCTCATGTCGGAGATGGAACGTTGCTCCCCGGCCAAGATCGTGCCGCCGGACATCAACCGTTCGGGCGCGGAGTTCTTCACCGACTACACCACGGACGAGATTTTCTGGTCGCTCTCGCGCATCAAGCAGGTCGGCATGAAGACCGTGGAGTTCATTGTCTCGGAACGGGCACGCGGACCGTTCGACAGTGTAGAGAATTTCATACACCGCGTCTTCCGCTACAAGCTCAAAAAGTACAAGTACTGGGACGACCCGGACAATCCCGACGAGGCGGTGAAAGTGCCGGTCAACGCACGGCATGTCAAGAACATGATTCTGGCCGGCTGTTTCGACCGTGTCGAGAAGGTGCGGGCGGTGACGGAACGCCATGCCGTGCTGGAGCGTGCCGCCCGCGAGCTGGGGTTCGCCCTCCCCGAGAAGGATTTCCCTGCCGAAACGCGGGACAAGCACTACTTCTGGTCGCAGCAGCAGATCGCCGTGTCGGGCATCGGCTCCATCGACTACCGCCGCATCTTCGACAACTCGGAGGCGCGGGCCGCCGTCAAGGGCAAGGCGTCCTACCTCTCGCTGGAAGAGGTGGCGCGTGACGAGAACGACGGGCGGCGTGCCGCCGTCTGCGCCACGGTAGTGGAGGTGGCGGAACACGTCTACAAGGACCGGGAGACGGGAGGCAGCAAACGCTTCGCCAAGCTGACGCTCTCGCAGAACAACCGACTTACGGAATGCGTCGTCTGGAACGACTACTACGCGGCGCACCGCGCGGAGATACAGTCGCTCAAGGACAAGGTCGTCATCCTCACGGCCATGGTCCGGTACAGCGATTACAGCGGCTGCAACACCCTGCAGACGACTAAAAACACGCTTTTATTCATTCAACAATAACGCTATGGTACAGAAAACGGAACGGAAGATATACACCGGTATCGGTCTGGATTTCGAGACCGGGGGACTGGACTGCCGCGAATGCGCCTGCACGCAGGTATCCTTGCAGGCGGTGCGCTTCGACACGTGGCAGGTCATGGAGCGCTACGAGGCCTATGTCGCGCCTTACCGCAGGCAGGAGGCGGGGCTGCCCAGAAAGAAAGTGCTGCGCACACGACGCGAACAGGAGCTGGAGGGATCCATGCCGATGAAGTACGAGCAGACAGCGCTGGACTACTCGGGCATCACCATGGAGCTCCTGCGCTCGCAGGGTGCGGACATCCGCGTGATCGCCGGGAACATCATCGCCTTCGCCGGACGGAACACGCTCTCGAAAGGCCACCAGTGCAAACCCGTGCTTATCGGGCAGAACATCGCTTTCGACATCGGGTTCCTGCAACAGCTGATGAACTACGCGGGACTGACCGCCGAGTTCGAGAAGACCTTTGCCGGGACGAGGGATTATTACGGCAATTTCCAGCCCCACTATATCGACACGCTGCATCTCGGCCGGCTGGCCTTTGCCGCAGATGCGGAAGTCGCCTCCTACAAGCTGGAACTGATCGCCCCGCGGCTGGGCGTGGAGCTGGACGACGCCCATGACGCGGCGGCGGACGTCACGGCGACGCTCGACATACTGGGAGTCTATACCTCGCGGCTGCGCAACGGCGAAGGCAGCGCGGCGGGCATGGTACGGAAAAAGGAGAAGACACGCGAACATTTCAAGATATAACCCATGGAACAGGAGAAGCAGGATACCCGGGAGCAGGTTCCCGAAACCGTCACCTTCCGCACGGCGGATCGCATGACCTACGGGGCGTTGAGCTACGACGGGAACGAGCTCATGGCCGTCATATCGGGCTACGACCTCGAAATCAAGTTCAACATGCGTCTTATCAACTCGCTCGCCGACGCCGAGGCGTGTGCCGACGCGCTGGCGCAGGTCTTCTACGACACGCTTATCGAGCAGTTGATTCAGGCAAAAGCCGGTTTCATAAAACCTCCCGAGGGCAAAGCACCTACTCTTTAACAAAAAAAGAAGATGTCCGGAAAAACGAACAACATATCTGAAAACAGGGAGGAGAAGACGCTCTCCGACGAGGAGCTGCAATTCTGCGAACTCTACGTGAACGGCGGGCTGGAATATGCCGGCCGTCCGAAGAAATGCTATGTCGAGGCATTCGGCGAGAAGGCGGTGAAGAATCCGCATTCGGCAGCCAACTACCTGATCCACAAACCGCACGTGCTGGAGCATATCAAGGCGCTGCTCTCCTCCGAACGGTTCGAGATGGAGACGATGGCCGTCAAGTTGCAGGTGACGGAGACGCTGAAAGCCGTGATGGACGAGACCGCCACGACGGACTATACCGACCGCTTCGGGGTTCCGCTCTCGCCGGCACCGCTGCGGGCCGTCTCGGTCAACGCCGCCAAGGCGCTCATGGAGATATTCCCCATCAAACACAGGGAGGAGAACCGCCTGCGCATCGAGGGAAGTGACGGGAACGTCATCTTCAATGTCATCGTACCCGCCAACACGCCCAAGGATGAGGAAACGGAAGATTGACCGCAAGGAAATTGCCTGGTGGGTCTATCTGGCGATCATGATCGCCTTGGTCATCTACGGGTTCTGGAACAGCGCGGCGGCGGAAGCCCTGCTCCGTGCCATCAGGGAAGCATTCACATTACTAATGGAATAGATATATGGAACAGTTCAAACAGTTTGTAATAAGGCATTTCAAGATGATCACGGTCGTGCTCTCGTTCGTGCTGACGATGTATGTCCAGCACCTGAACAACACCCGGCAGATTTCGGAGCTGGAACAACGCTGCGGAAAGCTGGAGGAGAGGATTCAGGACCAGTACGACCGCATCGACGCCATCAAGCTCGACAAGGCCGTGTTCGAGGCGACGATGACGCAGTTCACCTCCATACAGAACGACCTGCACGAGATACGCGAGGACATACGCTCGCTGCTGGAACACAGTAACCACTATAACGGGAGGTAGATATGATTAAAAACGCATACGTGACGATCATAGCCTCGGCGGAGCTCTCCGAACTGAGGCTCGGCGAGCTGGTCGGACGACGCGGGCTCGTCGTCGAGGATCTCTCTTTCGGCCGGAAGAGGAACAGGGGCGCGCTGGTGCTGCTGGAAGAGGCGTACATGGACGAGTTTCTTTGGTTCATCCCCGAAAGCGCGATGGCCTATGAATAGGATACTCGTGAAATGCCTGCTGGCGGCTGTCGTGGTGCTCGGCGGCATCGTGTGGCTCCAGCACCGGAACACGGTGAGACTGAAAGGGGAACGGGACCGTTACCGGTCGAACAGCACGGCCCTGCTCTCGGAGGTGAGGCGCATACGGGTGGATTCGGCTACGATGGCACTCGATGCCGAGGCGCTGCAACCGACGCTCGACGAGTACAGACGCTTTCGGGTCGAGGATGCCGAGACCATCAGGCGGCTCGGGGTAAAAATCAAAAACCTCGAAGCGGCGGCACGGCACGAGATGGAAATTGCAGGCCCCATCGATGCCGCGGTACGCGACACGGTCGTCATCCGGGACACCGTGCCCGTATTACGGCAGAAGGTGGAGATGATGACGCCCCATATCCATCTGACGGGTCTGATCGAAGAGGGGCGGCTGAAAGGAGAAATCCGCGTGCCGGTAACGCTCCGGCAGGTCGTGTGGGTCGAATACAAGGGCTGGTGGTTCTGGAAACGGGTCAAGGCCGTGCACCAGACCGTTTCGAGCGACAATCCCTATGCGGAAATAAAATATTCGGAATACATACGGATTGACAGAAAATAATCCGGGAGGCTGTGTCCCGTTGAGCGGCCGTGAAAATGAAAAGTGGAATTAGGGCACAATCTCTCCGCATGGTCTTTTAGTCAACGGCCAATGTCATTTACAATCTATCTTTATTCAAAACTGTGTGTATTAGACCGGCAATCAGGTCAAACGATACAGCTCTATCGCCTCGCGGTACTTTTCCTCCGTCTCCGGCTTGACACTCTGGAAACGAGTGCTTTCGTCATGGGTTTTATCGGGAGACATTGTCCGTTCGTTCAAAAATCTTTTTATGGTACTCCGCATACCATCGGGCAAAACATCGAAGCCCCTCACGTAGCGGTATCGAGGGGCTGAAGCCTATCTTCCGTTCCAAATCCGAAATATCCGCATAGGTTGCCAACATATCACCGGGCTGCATTGGTACGGACTGTTTGTGCGCCTCGAAATCGAAATCAGACGGAAGGACACCGGCTGCGACCAATTCTTCCTGCAAGATCTCCACAAATTCGAGCAGACTCACCGGGGAACCAGCTCCAACGTTGTATATGCTGTACGGAGGTTTCGATATACCCTCTGTGTCAGTCGTTCTCCGTGGAGGGTGTGACATGATGCGCACGATACTCTCCACTACATCGTCTATGTACGTGAAATCCCGGAGACAATGACCGTGATTGAATATCCGGACGGTCTCCCCGGAAACGAACTTGTTCGTGAAGTCGAAATAAGCCATATCCGGTCTCCCTGCCGGTCCGTATACCGTGAAGAAGCGCAGCCCCGTGGTGGAAATGTTATAAAGCTGGGAATAGGCGTGTGCCATCAACTCGTCAGCCTTCTTCGTGGCAGCGTAAAGCGAGACGGGGCTATCGGTTTTGTATTCAGTCGTGAACGGGGTTTCCCTGTTCAGACCGTAAACACTCGACGAACTGGCATAAACGAAGTGCTTTACTCCGGAACGACCGTTATCACAAGAATGGCGGCAGGCTTCCAACAAGTTGTAAAAACCGATGATATTCGACTCGATATATGTATCAGGATGCGTAATGCTGTGCCGTACCCCGGCTTGTGCGGCCAAATTGATTACAATATGCGGATGATATTTGTCAAACAGACGCATTATCATGTTCTTGTCCGATATATCACCTCGAACAAACCGGAAGTTTTTGTATTCCGAGAGTTTGTTCAGCCGATATTCTTTGAGTGCCACATCGTAATAGTCGTTCATATTGTCAATGCCCACGATTGTTATACCCGGATTGTCCGAGAGAAGTCTTTTCGTTAAATGATAACCTATGAAACCGACGGCTCCGGTAACAAAGATGACTGTATTTTTACTAAACATATCTCCACTTAAAGATCTTATTCGTCCAGTATAAAGTTTTTCAATGATAAAACCAGACTGGCAGAAGCGCTGTCGCCCAATCTTTTCAGGCATCGAATCCTGTTATCCAACATTAAGGTCCGTAGCTGCCGATTATCATATGCCACATGGACATAATGCAGTTCATCCAACCTTTTGGAGGTTGCCAACTGGTGGTCATTCCTGACTTCTCCCAATGAAGCATGGCGTGGCACAACTATAATCGGTTTATTCCACATCAAGGCCGAGATAATCGTCCCTATGCCTGCATGGGATATTATCAATCGTGCCCGGCGCATCATGTCTGAATATTCAGTAGCGCATAGATAATCTGTTGTTTTAATGTGACGTGGCACGTAAGCCCCTCCTTTGGTTTGTGCGATGATTTCCTCTCCGTCTAGATCGGGAGCGATTTCATCGACCGCACGAATTAAGCGATCGAACGGCAATTGTGTGCCGACTGAGACAAAAATCATATTATAAGAATTTAGCTCAATACATTGCCTGCGAATCTGATATTTCCGTTTGTAAGCTCTTTCCATTGTGTGTATGTCCTTGAGACAAAGAACGATGCAATCCGCCCACTTAAAGACAAGCGATGCACATTGGCGATACTGTCAATCCAAACTGTTTTTTTTCGCAAAAGTGCAGCTACGAGGATCAGTACTCCACCGGGAGCTGCACCCGTGGTAATAACAACATCCGGTTTTTCCCTTATCATGATTCTTGCCGCCTGAAAAAATACAACAACGAGTTTATAGCAATCTGTCCTGCTGAAATCACTAATTTTATGAAACATGTTTCCATTTACCGATGAAGCCTGATTCCAATGTGTGCCTACATAGGACAACGTAAAATCCTTTTCCAACGTTTTTGTGATTCTGGTAAGTTCCACCCAATGGCCTCCATCGGATGCGACGGCAAGAATTTTCATAACGACAATATATTTGAGTGAGTTTTTAATAAAGGATAACTTCGGATTCAAGACTATTTCAAATTATACGCTTTAACCAGCGTCTCCCGTATCTTGGTTTCTGAAAAGTGCTTTTTAACACGGGAATACATCATGCGAGAATACGCCTCCCACTTCCTGTTCATCCATATCCGGTAAATGACATCGGCGTATGCCACCGCAGACCGGTCGGACACAACCAATGTCTTGTCATCAACAACCTGACTGTTGAATCCGGCATCTGAAACGACAGGCACAATGCCGCAGCCCATTGCTTCGGTCAAGGAATTGGAGTGTCCCTCACGAGGCTCTTGTGACGGAAACAAGAAAAAGTGGCAAGTTTTCAGATAAGAGAAAAACGCCTCAAACTCCATTTTTCCCCAAAAATGAATGCAGTCTGCGGGGATTCCCATTTTTCTTATCTTCATCTCCAACTTATGTTTATACATATCAGAGTAACCGCCTATTAGGTCCAACGCCAACGATATTCCCCGGTCATGCAGAACGCCGCATATATCCAGCATGAGGTCTATGTTTTTCGCAGGTACAATGCGCCCGAAATAGACTAAACGGCATTTCCGCATATCTCTCTGCGGATATTCTTTCTCCAAAAACTGTTCTTGAAGAAAATTCGGGTAATAGAAAGCGGTTTTACCCAATGCCTTTTCGATAAAGCGCACGTAGTCGATGCCTTGGCACAAAACGGAATCGCTGTGTCTTAACAATGACAGCATACCCCATTTATATAGCCGCCCCCTTTTCAAGTATTCTATAATCATGTCTCCATTCCGGATATCGTAAACCGTTTTATGCCCCAGGAGCTTTGCCGAAACGATAAACGCCCATTCTACATACATCAATCCTCGATAAACTCCCACCACATGTAAAACCGCTCCACGATGGATAACCAGTAGTCGTAGAAGATTTATCCATGTGAAGAAAACTCGAACGATATAGGTGACAGCACATTTCCTCAATACGGGTTTCCTCAATGGAATGATGCGGAATCCAGCGTCCTCCAGAATGCTTGTTGTTTTCAGACTTGCGCATTCCGCCCCTCCGATTTTCTCCGCAGCGAGCTTGTTTCCCAATGGTGAATAAAAAATGATGGAATTATTCATAATGTGTTGTATTTATCCCTTGCTGTGTCCAGTTCTTTTATACTCTTCCAAATACCTTCGGGCAGTGATTGACACATCGTAAGTATCCTTTACATATCGGTATGCCAATTCTGCCTTGAACAACACCTCGTCATAATGTTCGAAAACGTATCGTATGGCTCGAACCAAATCATCTGTATCGCCACTTTCGAACAGCCAACCGTACTTGTCACCACGGGTTACTTCTGCCGGGCCTTGCCCTGCAGATACCAATACGGGAACACGGGCAGCCATCGCTTCGGCAACGGTCAGACCGAATCCTTCGTAACGTGACGGTTGCACGAAAAGATCATACCTGCTCAAATGTTCGGTTATCCATTGTTGGGATCGCAGTCCAAGAAAACGGACAAGCTTTTCGACACCCCGTTCTGCGGCAAGTCGTTTCAAATAGCCCATACTGCTTCCGTCTCCCACGAAATCCACTTCTATCATTTCTCCCGACCTACTGACAGCCTCAATCAGCAGATCCTGACCTTTCTTTACATGTTCCAACCGGCTGACTTGCACAATGCGCAACCTATTCCTATCAGGCATACGTGAAGGTCGCGAAATAAAATCGGAGATGCGTATTCCATTGGTCACCACGATACTGTCTATGCCATAGATATCCAGCAAAGACGTTCTGACAGCATTGCTGATCGTAAAGATGGTCGGAATCCTGTTCATGAAAGCGATGTTGCCGACCTGCCTGTATTCCAGAAACGGAAAGAGACAGTATAGTTTGTTGCGCCTTAACGGACCGTTGGGTACATCGTGCAGTGTAACGCACACCTTGCGCCTTAGCCTTCGGATGAGAATCAATCTGTACAGCTTCGAACTATGGAGATGTATTGTATCCGGTTGAAGACGAAGCAGTTCCCTATTCAGTTCGATTATGAATGCAGGACTTTGAGAATGTGGCTTCCGGTGCAGAAATACTACATTTATTTCTTCATGAAACGCGTCCGCTAACGATTTATCGTAAAGATCATTTATGATGATAACGGTCACGTCGGCATCCATACGGGCTTGTGCGTTGGCGATATTGACGAGCATGGTTTCTATTCCTCCGAAAGTAAGCTGCCAGTACACGTGCGCTACCTTGTGTTTCATTCTATCTTGTGCCTTTTAGAATCTGTATATTTTATTGCTTAATAGATGGGCCATAACCTCGCGACGGATTTCCTCCGCCTGCCTCCCGACAGGGCTGTACGCGTAAGCACAGAGCAGGAAGACGGACAGTGGCGTGAAGTTTGAAGCCATGGAGTTGTTTATGGAACCCAATATGATGAAAAACGCCGGGACAGCTATTTTCTCGAAGCGGGAATAGTACCTGAACAGTTCCCTGCCAAGTTTGAAGTAAAAAAACAAGAAATAAGCCGTGACCACGATTCCGAATCGGAGAATGTACAGTATCCAGAAGTTTTCAATGACCTTTACCTTGATCGATGACCACATTTCATGTCGTATGTGAAGTTGCGAATTTCCCCATAAGAAATCAGTCCAGTCTTTATCCCGCAGGTATTGAAAGAGCTTCATTCTCGTTCCGATACTTGTATCTTTCCCTATATTCCCCGTATCCCACAGCCGCGTCCCCAGGCTGCATAAATACAATGTCCCGACAACCAAACAGGCAATAAGAAGAATGATAATATATTTATGGCGGTCCGAACGGTTGGCGAAAATGCCATTCCCCACGAATAAAAGCAGGGACAATATATTCAAGACCATAGCCGTGCGGGCATTGAAGCAGAAAACGGCTGTCAGTCCGAGAAACCAGAGCGGCATTTTCCGTCTCATCGCGGATGACGGGTCGAACAAATAGAAAAG
>OCAG01001074.1_pt1 | contig 10641 bp, 7 predicted proteins | sample 1477111 | NCBI WGS metagenome assembly OCAG01 (sample SAMEA2580288, study PRJEB22360) | human gut metagenome | biome: human gut; feature: human-associated habitat; material: faeces | place: Denmark | collected 2008/2010 | reverse complement strand
GACGAGCTGCCCGAGTTTAGCAAGAAGACGCTCGAGGTACTGAGGGAACCCATCGAGGACAGAACCATCACCGTGGCGCGTGCGAACGCGACGCTTTCGTTCCCGTCGAGTATCATCCTCATTGTGGCGATGAACAAAGTAACGTCGATAACGATACAATGTAATGATGAACGAGAGGCGACGTGAAAACGTTGATAATCCATGCTTTTACTGATTTTCGGCAGCTAAAGGCAGGGGAAACGATAGCATTACTACTGAAAGGGATTTCTCTCTCGAGCCTCCGGAAGCCGATGTTTTTATGCACACATGGGGGCATTTTATTTTGTAGGTGTGAGCATGAGCAAAGAATTAGCGAATATGGACAGCAACGATCATTTGGTGGAGCAAATCGCCGCTCTTATTGAAAATGCCAAACAGCATGTTGTCACTGTGGTCAACTCCACAATGATCGTTACTTACTATGAAATTGGCCGCATGATCGTGGAGCATGAGCAAAAGGGGGCGTCGCGGGCAGAGTATGGAAAGAGCGTCTTAAAGGAACTCTCGAAAAATCTTACGAATCGCTTTGGCAGAGGCTTCTCGGTGGATAATCTCGAGAATATGCGTCGTTTTTACATTACATATAGCAACGAGGTGATTTCCGAAACACCGTCTCGGGAATCGATCGTGCAGAAATCCGAGACAGTGTCTCGGATTTTTGAGCCGCCTCCGACCAATTTGCAGACACTCTCTGCGCAATTCACGTTGAGTTGGTCACACTATTTGTTTCTCATGCGCATCACAAATGACAAGGAACGCAAATTCTATGAAAATGAGGCTACAAACGAGCGATGGAGTCTGCGTGAGTTGAAGCGACAGTTCAACGCTGCTCTCTATGAGCGTCTGGCACTTTCCCGTGATAAGAAAGCTATCGCCGAGATATCCAAACAGGGCATGATTGTGGAACGTCCTGAGGACATTGTGAAAGATCCATACATCTTGGAGTTCTTGGGAATGCCCGAGGAGAGCCGCTATTCGGAGTCCGATTTGGAGCAGCGCATCATTGATGAATTGCAGCATTTCCTATTGGAGCTTGGCAAGGGCTATACCTTCGTAGGTCGGCAGGAACGACTGACCTTTGATGAACAGCACTTCTATGTGGATCTGGTATTTTTCAATCGTCTGCTTCAATGTTTTGTCCTCATCGATCTCAAGATCGGCAGCATTACACATCAAGATCTGGGGCAAATGCAGATGTATGTGAACTACTATGATCGCAAGGTGAAACTGGCGACAGAGAACCCCACCGTTGGTATTCTGCTCTGCAAGGAGAAAAATAATGCTGTTGTGGAGATGACATTGCCGGAAGATAATAAGCAAATTTTTGCCAGCAAGTACGAGCTTGTCTTACCAGACAAGGCTGCGCTTATGCGGTTCTTGGAAAATAAGTTTAACGATGAGGAATGATCGAGGCGGCAGGGGGAGACAATTTTCCAATAGGGGAGACCGATATTTTGCCTTTGACCTGTTTTTGCTAAATAAATGCTATTTATATTTTTTGTTGTGTCGATAAAAAAGTGAGCGTCAAAACTGACGCTCATTTTTCCTTTGATCCATCCACCTCATTAACCAGGAAAAGATTATGTTTCCAACAGCTGCGTAAACTCACCACCGAAGTCTGCTAATCTGTTATCCCGATTGAAGAAATGAAATCCCCATATTTTGTAGTTGTTATCATCAGCAAACATTTTCACAGGAACGGCTTCCTTGCGCAGTTGTAAGAGGAAATCTTCTTTCCATGCATCTTTTTCCAATAAATGTGTTCCCTTCGGTTCAATAAATATTTGCATCTGTTCATAGCCGTCTGTCTTATCCTTTTGTAGAAAAAGAACGTAGTCCGGCTCGAAGCGCTCCCCGTCTTTGAAAGAGTATATATGAAATTCACGCTCGTTGCGGACAAGGAAAATACGGCTGTATATTTTCTTGAGTGCATCTACATATCCGCGAAAGTATGCAACGAATGCCTTTTCCTCGGAGGTTCCAAAATTGTCGGTATAGGCGAACCAATCCTCGGCAGAGAGATCAAATTTCCATTCATCTCGCACTGAAGGATCGTTTTGTGAAACGCCAACACCTCCGTCATGGGGACTCGTGTAGTTAACCGTCTTATTTCGGAACACATGATGAATAGGTCTCGCTCTGAACTCCTTTGTTCCCATATAAGTCGTTTCGATCCTAGAAATAGAATCGACAATTTTTCCGAGTACATTGGAAACTGCAGCAAAGAGAATCTCTATTGACGGTTGATCCTCATTGCTTTGAATATCGATTCGTACACCTCCAAGGTAAGCCCGGTCTGTAATGAACTGCCTCGTAGATGTAACATTTGGGAAATATAAGCGCAACATATTGAACTTGAAAATCGGATATTTCATCAAAGCCTTGTTGACGATAGCATAATTTATTGTAGCGATTTGACCAATCGTCATATGTGCTGTTTTCAGATCTGGATGGGTATCGTGTATTCCCGGTTCCTCTGTCATCACTGTATCAGTGCCAGAGTTTCCTATGGTCGCACGGAAGCGGTATATATTATCTCGGATTGTCGGTGGGAGATCTCTTACTTCACTTCGATCTTTTACCTCTCTATCATTGAGGAAAATGAATCCGTTGGTATATATGGCATCCTTTTTGAACTCCTCTTTGAGGATATATTCACGTTGTACGACGTTATCCGGATCTAGACCGATTTCACGAAGTGCCTTGCGAAGCTCTGTAACGTAGCGATGATCATTCTGGCAGTGATAATAGAGTGTTTCGCAAACACGAAGCTCAGAGGTTATATCTTCATCATATTTTCTCTGAAACTTCGGCTGCTCATCATCCAGTTGAAATGGGCAGTACCTTGCTCCACGACCGATCAGCTGCGCCTCTGCAATCGTTACAGGGGAGATCCTTTTGCTACCGGATTGCCGCGTCTCATATAGACGAACAATATCGAATAGATTTAGGACATCCCATCCCTCGTCTAATTTCTTGACCTCAAATATCGCACGGTAAGGATTATCTGCATCCTCAAGTGAGTTGAGAAGAATCTGCTTCTGTGCGACATCTTTGTCCTCATTCACAGAAACGCAGTGTTCCTCGGAGAAATCATCCCGCAGCTCGGTTGCCAGCATATCGAGAGAAATGTTGTTGTCCTTAAAATAGCCGAACGCTTTCTCTATGATTTCGTTATTTGCTGATGCAGAAAGGTTGCGTAGTAGCGCTCCTGTCAAGTGCTTTGTTGTCTCGATAAAAGCCGCCATAAAATACTTGCTGTCGGCAACTTTTGCTGCTTTAAACAAGATGACCGGCTTGATGTTGAGACGATGATCCTGAAAGACTTTCAGCCGGTATTGACTGAGAATAAGCGCCATCAAAGCCCGATCCATCAGCGCAAGATCAGAGCGAAATGTAATGATATCCTTAGAATATCTGTCGTTGTAGAACTTCGTCAAAGCATAGTCAAAAATGATCTTATTCTCATATGCTGCACGAATCGCCTGATTTGATAGATCACATGTAGCGGTGAACTCCAATAAAATATTTTCTGTATTTCTACAGAAGATATTTTTCACAGTTTGTTCCCATGAATGATAGAGTTCATCCTCATCTGTCGTTCTATTTCTTTTCGTATCTACGTTCAGGTGATGCGCTTCATCCGAGATCAGAACCACCTTTTGCTCATCAAAGTCATCAAAAGACATCCCGTTTTCTTTTGCCATCCACATATCCGTGTGAAGTCCCTGTGTGGTGGTGAAACAGATGTTAATTGCATCCTTGTCCGTATATTGGAAGTTGTCGACTTGATGAATGCGAATGCGTTCACCGTCCAGAATAATCTCTTCTGCAAACAGGTACTTCGAAGATATCGGATTACAGAAGTTCTCTCTCGTTTTTTCTACAATCGTTGAGAGATTGACAAAGAAGAGGAAGTTACGATACCCCTGCTGGTAGAGATACAGCATTAGTCCTGCCATGATCAGCGTCTTGCCACTGCCGGTCGCCATATGGAACAAGACCTGCGCTGGCTTTGGACATTTCGTGCTCTCAAAATGTGTGATGAAGTTTTCGAATGCCTGCTGCTGGTATGGTCTTAGATCGAATTTCGGATTTAAGTTTTCCGAGATATATGGTGGTAGTGTAGCATGTCCTCCATACTCGCGGACTGCCTCTATTTTTTCATATAAGAATTTCATTTTACACCTCTTTATAGAAGCTTCTCGTGAATGCCTTATCCTGATCAGAAATAGAAAATTCGACATCGTCGATATCGCAGTAGTTCACATACAGTAGATTCTTGTCCAGGAGATCCAGGAGGAAGCGTTTCTTGTCATCCGTGGAAAGCGCTGCATAATCAGCGGCAGCTGCATCAATATCTGCCGGATTCACCTTATAGCTGATAAAACCCGACTTCATCAATTTGTCCCGTATCTCAGATAGTGTAACATCGTCTGTCGACGCCTCGATTTCTTCGACTATCGTCTGATTCAGTTTTGCAAGTTCGCAGTAGACGAAAGACCCGCCACCTTGCCAGTTAACAGCTTTGGAAATGCCTGTTTGATCACCAGAGATGACATTATTTAGCCGGACTAATACATCATTTTCACCATAATCCAATTGTTCACACCCAATATATTGAAGACCCATTTTATGAGCAACGGCACAAGTTGTGCCAGAACCCAAATGGTAATCAAGTACTATGTCGCCCGGATCAGTAGAAATATCAAATATTTGTTTAATTAGACGCTCGGGTTTTTTCCCATTCTTAAGCTTTACTCCTCCCTCACGCGCAATTCCTGCCCATGAAATATGACTCCAGAAATCAGACAGTAACTCTGTAACGGTCTTTTTACCATCTATTTCTTGCATTTTATTTGAATAAAACGCAAGTGCTCCTCCGCGATAGATGTATCCAGATGTTCCATTTTCACGTTTGTACTCAAGAACATGGTTCACATTTTTTGATTCTTGTAATAACATTTTTACAGTATCGGTCGGTTTATGTGGATCTCGAATACTAACAACGTCATCGGGGTGGTTGAAGGCATATTCCGCAATTAAATGTTCTAGGATAACTTTCCATGAAGATCCATATTGCTTCTTTGCTTCTTGTTCAGATTTGAAACCCGCATCTTTAATCACGGCTTTTTTTATAGGAGTGAACACCCAATCTTTTACATTACTAGAACGTGTTATGACAAGATTGTAGTTTTTGTTATAGACTACAGGGACATACCCTTTTTTAAATCTAAACATTTGTTTGTTCTTTGTGTAAAAAAGGATATATTCCGTCACATCAATTGGACCAGGATTTACCGTTTTAAACCCAGCAGGCGATGCAGTTTTTACTGCAATGATTTGTACTTTATTTTCTACATCAAAAATTTCGTCCATAAGAACATTTATATATCCTAATTCGTGATGGTCGACATGTACAAAAATTGCACCATCTTTACGAAGCAGTTTTTGTGCAAGCTCTAACCTGTTTTTCATGAAAGTTAGCCAAGAGCTGTGATTGAATCTGTCATTATACGAAAACTCATCCTCACCAGTATTATATGGTGGATCAATATAGATGCACTTTACGAGCCCTTCATAGCGTTTAAGGAGCGATGTTAGTGCCAGTAAATTATTCCCCTTTATGATAAGGTTATCGTCACTTGTAAATGTTGTTGCCTCAGAGACTCCATCGGCAGAATAACGTTTTGCCTGCGACAGCACCTTCGGATATAAGAGCCGATCGACTTCATCTGGCGCGAGTGTACTGTTGTAGAAGATTTCCTGCCTTTTCTGATCTTCACGTGTTTGTCCGCCCTCAAGCACGCAGTCTTTGTATGGAAAAACGAGTTCCACTTTTTGTGACGTTGCGATAAGATTGCCCTCTGCATCTGCGAGACCAATTTTGTTCTTAAACCGTGTATAACTGTCTGGGAGAAACTGACGATTGTTGATTACCCATGCGAAGCCCATCTTATCGAAGATTTTGACTCCGTCGACATTTGTAAAGAAATGAGAGGTGGTTTCTGGATTTGCAAGCAAGAGGCGGAGCAGAGGTGCATCCATCTGCATTGCAGCTTCGTAGACGGCGTTCCGAAGGAATGTGCCATCCTCAGCAACAAACCTTTTGTCCGACTTTAATACCTGCAGCACCACTTCGTAAAAATTAGACATCTTATTCTTCTCCTTCGTCTAAAAACAGCTCCGGTACATTGTATTGGATATATTCAGCGTCCCTCTTCACTAGCTCGTTTGGAGAGTCCAGCAGAGGTCTCTTTAGCAGTTTTGGCCTTTCTAATGATCCTCGGACATATTTATCAGCATGACTCCGTATATATTCCGTTGACTCTCGTTTAAAACCACTGCGCTGCAACAAAATCCGTAAATGGTTGGTTGTGCCATATTCTATAAATTCATACCAGTTGTTCGTGAATGGATCATTGGGATGCTGTTGCCTATATTCTTCTGAAAAGCGCAGGAAATAGCTTGATAACCGAAAGAGCAGTACATTCTCGATTGCTTCCAAAGTATCAGCAATGATAATATTTTTATGCCTCTGTGAACCATTGAATACTTCTTTTTCTTTATAATCAACACGCACCTCTCGTTTCTTCTCAGCATAGTTCTCGATGCTTCTTTCGATGATATAGCTCAGTCCATGCCCCTGTATCCATTGAAGCAGGAGAACTGTATACCATGTTAGTTTGCTGTAATGGTTTCCTTCGCCAGCTCCGAGGGTTTGATTCTCATAGATGCGCCACTTAAAAGCAACGGCGAGTTTGTTCAGAAAGGCTAGGGTTTCCTGATAGTCGGCTCCTCGTTTTGAATTATGGATTTTCGGGTAGGAAAGTCCATTTCGAATGAGGTCTTTGATACCCTGTAATTGGTCATACGACACGTTGATATCATCATCTGGTTTTTTATCGGTTACGGAGAAGGCCGCACGTATTTTCTCTTCTGTTTCAGGCGTTAGATACGGTGCAAATTCCCTCCTGACACGGCTGTTTCGACCATTTACAATATCAGCAACAAGGATCAGCATTGTTTTTCTCATCAGATCGTAGTTGTTCTCACTCTGATTCTTTGTGGTTTTATGTATTTCTATATTACCCGACAACAGGGTGCTGACAATGAACCTTTTCTGATTTGAGTTCAATTCGGTTTCAATGGAGAGCTTCTGTGGGGGGACGTCAGCAATTAACAGGTTTTCAAAATTTTTCAAGTCGATCTCGGATTCATGGGCTTCAAGGCGGACAATAAAGACGTTTCCATATAGATTATATTTTGCACGACCGACGCGGCCGATCAGATTCTTGAAGTCGACCTCTGAGAAACGGCTTATACCCTTCTTATAGCTCGTAATAAATAGATTCTCTGCAGGTAGATTGATTCCTTCAAGCAGGGTGCTTGTGCAAAATATTGTCTTTATGAGACCTTCACGATAGTAATTCTCGAGCTGCATTCTGATATTCGCAGGAAGATACCCTATGTGATAGGCGACACCTCTTTCGACTAACTCTGCAAGGTAATATTCCTTATGAACATCGCTACGTATTGCTTTTGCAAAGTCTTGAAGCTTCGTATCACCAATCACAGGCTGTGTTTTGGAATAATTTCGTGCAAATTGGATGGCATCGTTTTTTGACTTACAGTACACGATATTGTGTTTTCTATCGCCAATCCAAACAATCAATTCACTCAATGAGTACGGGCGGGGCATCTCATAGACTGTTAAAAATTTTTTTGCATACGGGTCAAAAATTCGTATGTTACGTTCCCATAAATCGACGATGTATTTCACTTGACTAACAGGAGCATATTTACAAGCTCTACTGCTGATTTCGCCGTTCAAATTAGTCCTTTTTGAGAGGAGGTCGAGAAAAATTTGCGGGTTTGGAATATTTGGTGAGGCGAATATAATATGTGGCACTGTTTGCCGTTCTTCCAGCTTCCCAATCACTTTGTAATAGAATGCACTTCGTTTGTCACGGGAAGATATTTTATGAGCTTCATCTACGAATAGGTAATCAATTTTCAGATCAGGCTCATCGATTAGAATATAAAGCATTCGTTCCGGAGTTAGTATGAAAATATAGTTGTGTTCCGTTTCGAGTGCTATTGATCCGGATGAAGTTACAATGCGATAATTCGCTTCTTGTAAAAGCGTGGTCAAGCTGTCAATCAATTCATTCGTGACCTCGTTTATTAGGGCCTTAGTCGGAATGAGAAGTGCAAAATTTTTCTTTTCACCGCTCATGAGCTGCTGCTTAATAAACACACGCATCATATAGGATTTACCCATCGAAGTAGGTGCAGAATAGCTAAAATATGGTTTGGACAGACTGTCGAATATTTCCTTCTGGGCAGGGAAAAATGAGGCTCCCGTATCCGATGGGACGGAGAGATAGGTCATGTTTATCGATATTAAAGTGTGTGAGTGTCTGTTCGAGAAGAGAGGCACTCTCGAAATCAGGCGTTAAGCGCTTCATCCCAAGAAAATTGCACGTGGTTGCAAGAACAGAACCGAGGCTATATTTAATTTCCTCATTTTGGGGATGTATATCGTAGAGAAGTGCAATCATTTCTTGTGCACGTGTTTTATGTATATCAGATAGACTAGTACCACATGATTTTGATAGTACATCGATAAACGTGAGGGCATCTCCGATATTTACGGGCAGCTCCTCTTGCTCGCTCAAGTTGAATAATTTATTTGAATAATTGATGAGTATATTCTGATACAACTTCTGTAAGTACGCATTGTTATCTATTTTTGAAAATAGATACTCACCGAAGGTGACATCTCTGAATTTATTCATAGCGAGCCTCCTTCGATTTGCAGCAACTTGTTCATAATATCCTTTTTATCTCTGTCCACATCTGTAAAAGGTAACAAATAGATATATAGCGAGTATCCATCAAGATCATATTGTGTGACTTTGGATTCGATATATGGCACCCTGTTCAAGATGTCGTTCTTAATCTGAGCGATAGCATCGCGCTGATATACATCGATGGACTTTCCTCTTGCTGGTAGATTATCCAAGGTATAGCCTAAAAACAAACCAAATGCCGTGGCAGGTTTTTCCACGGCAGTCTCAGAAGGTAAAATAATAGCTTCGAGCTGCTCGCATACATCTCTCGGAAATGCACCTTCGAAGATGGTAGCTTCTACAAAACGGCGTTCATCCTTCTTCCTGGTTTTTAGCCTTTGTGCATCCGCAAAAGCTCTATCAATAGTTTCATCCATACTGCAGTTTAGCATGGATACTCCTAACACAATCTGGTTAAATGGGATCACTGCACTTGCGGTAAGAAGATGTATGCCGGAACTTTCACTTGAAATAATGCCATTATGAGCACTTAGTTCAACGTTGCTCATCAGTTTGGGGGCATGAAGAACTTGCTCTAAAAAGATGTAAAGCAATAATTCTCCGAGTTCAGTCTCGGAGTTCCGTTTGTTTTTTGTAATAAACTCCTTGATATGAGCAATCGCATCGTAAGAAAGTGAAGAAATCTCCTCTTCCTCCACATACCGATTTATCTGCGCTCTAGAGTAGACGTAATATCCAATATTATTACGGAGATATCTCCAAAGACTGTGATAATCGAAATCGAAGTCATCAAATTTTAAGCAAAAAATCTGGAGATCGTGGTTAGCAGAAATAGAGAGTGTTTCACTAGATATAGGCGTAAAAATCTGATTGAATTTTCCTATGCTGGTCAGGGGAATAGATGCAACTATCTTTGGCATGGTTGCTTCATAAAATGAAATTGTATCTACATAAGGGGTGTAGGTGGCATAGAAAAGTTTTTGGATCGATTTTGTAAAGTCAGGATCTAAGGTGTTGTCTGTTTTGGTAACAGCATAGATAAATATATCTGTTAAAAACTCGGATAGGATAAATTCATTTTTATTCTTGAGTTCCTTTTTCGTGAGATTCATGATTGTGCCAAGTTGTGTGGTGTCTGCTATGTTTTTATCTCTTACTATGATATTTTTCAGAGCAAGAACAGCGTTTTTCTTTCGCGCCTCATCTAGAGTAGGAATGATTTCAGCGATAAAGTAACGTTCAATATGACGGGCATCTTTTCGTAGAGCCATTTGCATAATTTCAGCGGGAAGGTTCTGCGCTGAACTGTGAATCTTGCTGAAGTTGGTGGATGAATAAGTCACCTCAGATCCATCAGCAGCCTTGTATGAAAACACTATTGCTCCATCGTCACATAAAGACAGGAAGAGTTTCTCGCAGAACGAATCGAACTTACGTTCGGCAAGAATGGCGCATGATGTCATAACTCTTACATAAGAACCTATGCAAAGATGCTCCATGGGAATAACTCCTCCTTCCTATATTTATAACACCAAGATCAATTTTTTTTTGCAACATCAACGATATCACCAATGCTACAGTCTAAAGCTATGCATATCTTACCGAGAATTTCCATGCTCACTGCTTTGTTTTTTCCCATCTTAGCGATAGTGGATGAGGTAATACCTGTTTTTGCCATCAGATCTTTCTTTATCATATTTCTATCAATTAACAGCTTCCACAATCTGTTGTAATTAAATTCCATCAAGTTCTCTCTCCATTTAATACGTTAATGTAATTAATATAA
>OCAG01001071.1_pt1 | contig 10660 bp, 10 predicted proteins | sample 1477111 | NCBI WGS metagenome assembly OCAG01 (sample SAMEA2580288, study PRJEB22360) | human gut metagenome | biome: human gut; feature: human-associated habitat; material: faeces | place: Denmark | collected 2008/2010 | reverse complement strand
TAGTCATTTTATAGAATATTAAAAATTTTTGAAAATATACCAGTTGTAAATCCATTATAATCAAGGATACTTCTGCTAGTTGCACGAAAATATGGTAGAAAATAAAGCATAATGTACAAAATAAAAAGAAAAAACAAAAATCTATTGACAAATACGACATGCAATTATATGATAATTACAACGTTTGAAATATTTGAACGGAGGCTCAATGAGCCAAAATTTTTTGATTAATAATTACAACGTTGTAAATTAGGAGGGAGATTCATGAGATTATCGTGTACCAGTACCATGGTTCCGGGAAAGAGCCTTACGGAAAAGGCCAGGAACCTGAGCCGGTGGGGATATGAAGGGATTGCTGTTTTTGTGGATTATGTGGATTGGAACCAGGAATTGTACCAGGAGCTTTTATCCCTGGAGGAATGCACAGGAGTGGTTCCCTGTGAGTTTGCTTTTGGAGATGGGATATATGGGCATCTGATGGACAGGGACCCTGACATAAGGAAAAAGAGCAGGGACATGTATAAGCTGGCTGCCAGGATCAGCGGTGAGATTGGTGCTGTGACTGAGCTTGAATTCGAATATGGCCCACAGTCCCCGCTGCCACTTTTTCATCCATATGCAAAGATGGGAAAGGAGGAAGAACAGGAGTTCTGTGAGATGTACCGGGAACTGGCGGAACCTTTAAAAGGCACAAAAGGGAAAATGCTCCTGGAAGGAATCAACCGCTACGAAAGTCCCTATTTAAACAGCATCAGGGACTGCAGGGATATAGTTGGGTCCCTTGGCTTAAAGGAGGCCGGTGTCCTGGCGGATTTCTTCCATATGTCCATTGAGGAGACGGATTACAGGGAAAGTATCCTGTATGCAGGGGAATACATAAAACATGTCCATCTGGGCGACAGCAACCGACTGCTTCCGGGATATGGGATGACGGACTGGAAGGCCTGCTTTGATACGCTTAAGGAAGTGGGGTACAAGGGGTTTGTGAACCTGGAGTGCAGCACCTGCGGGAATCCGGCGGTGACATTGCCTGAAACGGCTGATTTCCTAAGGAAGCTGATTGTATAAAAACATTGTCGGACCTGCAGGTATAAGATAAGGGAAGGATTTACAATATGGAAGGCTTCAGAATCAGGAAACCATTTTTTGAAATAGGTCCCAAGACATACATATATGGAAAGAAGGCCTTGGAACTGGCCGTGGCGGCGGACCCGGCCAGCAGGAAATCCCAGGTGGATATTATTTTTTCAGCCCAGTACACGGATATCCGGCCCATAGCAGAAGCCACCAGCCGCATCAAGGTATTTGCCCAGCATATGGACCCGGTCTATCCTGGCAAGGGGATAGGGGCCGTGCTGCCGGAAGCCCTTAAGGAGGCAGGTGCGGTGGGAGTCCTGCTAAATCATGCGGAGAGGCCCTTAACCCTGGATGAAATCCGCAGGTCGGTTGAAAGGGCGGGGGAAGTGGGGTTAGCTGCTCTGGTGTGTGCGGGAACGCCGCAGGAGGCAGCGGCAGCTGCTTCCCTGGGGCCTGATATGATACTGGCAGAAGCCCCGGGACTGATTGGAAAAGGCGCCAGAGGACCCGGGGACATGGAGGAGATAGCCAGGATTAACCAGGCAGTGCACAGGGTGGCGCCTGGAATGATGATACTGCACGGCGCAGGAATCAGTGATGAAAAGGATGTATATGAGGTCATAAAAGCAGGAGCGGATGCAACCGGCTCCACCAGCGGGATCATGAAGGCAGACAATCCATGTGAAATGATGGAGAAAATGATTGCCTCCGTAGCAGCTGCGTGGATTGCCCGGCATCAGACACGCCCATGCCAGGACTGAGGACGATAAGGAGGAGGATGATGGCGGTATATCATGAAATCATTCCTGTTGAGACAGACAGGAGGGTAAGTTTTGAGGATGTGACGGAAAAGGTACAGGATATTGTGAAACAGTCAGGCATACGCAACGGGCTGGTGAATGTCTTTTCACAGCATACAAGCTGCTGTATATTCATTCAGGAGGACTCGGAGGATGTAACCTACTGGCATACGCCATTGATATTGCAGGATATGGTCAATGCCATGGAGAAACTGTTCCCCACCTGCCAGAATGAAGGCCAGTATCTACATCCGGGACCAATCCACACAAAGAATGCAATGGAACTCAGGGATGAGAAGTCAGAATGGCTCCTGAACACGGATGGTCATCTGCGTTCCGTGCTGCTGGGCCGTTCCGAGACCATTCCGTTAGTTGAGGGGGAGATGACGCTGGGAGAATTCGGGCGTATATATTTTTCAGATATGGACCAGACAAGGGCCAGGGAACGTAAGGTACGGGTACAGGTAGTAGGGGAATAAATCATATATGGATAAGACGAGGAGGAGTAATCATGGGAATTCTTGAGAAAATGAGGCTGGACGGAAAAAAGGCGTTTGTAACAGGCGGCGCACGCGGAATCGGAAAATGCATTGCCATTGCCCTGGCAGAGGCAGGAGCGGATGTTGCCATTGTGGATGTGGACCTGGAGGAGGCAGAGAAGACTGCCCGGGAGATTGAAGCTGCAAACCACATCAAGGCAATTGCGGTTAAGACCGACATCACCAAACCGCAGGAAGTGGATGATATGATGGCCCGGATACTGGAAGCATTCGGCAGGCTGGATGTGGCATTCTGCAACGCGGGAATCGGTCATGGCGTCCCGGTGGAGGATGACAACCTGGCTGACTGGGACCGGGTCATCCAGGTCAATTTAAACGGAACATTCCTGACCGCCCAGGCAGCCGGAAGGGTAATGATCCGGCAGGGCGGCGGCTCTATCATTAACACGGCCTCCATGTCCGCCCATATCACCAACATCCCGCAAAAGGAATGTTCCTACGCGGCATCCAAGGCAGGCGTCATTGCAATGTCCAGGAACATGGCTGTGGAGTGGGCGGATAAGAATGTAAGGGTCAACACCATAAGCCCCGGCTATATGGCCACGGAAATGACGCTTAATGACCCCGGGCTGGTTCCGTTAATTGGAAAGTGGGAGGAACTGATTCCGGTCCACCGTATGGGGAAGCCGGAGGAGCTGCAGGCCATTGCCGTATACCTGGCAGGTGATATGAGCTCTTACACAACAGGCGCGGATTTCCGCGTGGACGGCGCATACACCTGTTTCTGATGTAACATGCAGCTGTAAAAATTGATATGTAATGTTTGGGGAACAAACCGTTTTTTGTAATGATAAGAAATCAGACACAAAGGAATCCAATATAAAGGAGAAGGGGAATTATGAGGAAAATATTATGTATGGCAATGACAATCATGACAATTACAAGTTTAACCGCCTGTGGCAAAAGCGGGACAGCTGCCAATGCAGGCGCAGATACATCCACGTCTAAAAGCGCCCAGACAACGGCCCAGACCGGTTCAGAAGCCGGCTCTGAGTCCGGTTCGGTCCCGGCTGCAGATAATGCTTCCGGAGATTCAGGACTAATTGTTTATACCCAGAAAACCATGAACCAGTATTTCCATGTGGCGCTGCAGCAGAAGGTGGAGGAAGCAATCACCGCAGCCGGATATCAGCCGGAAGTGGCTAACTGCAACAACGACTCCACACTTCAGAATGACCAGATGCAGAATTTCATTTCCAAGCATCCGAAGGCGATTATTGCCAATACCGTTGACTCGGACGCCCTCAATGACGCTGCCAATGCGGTGGCAGCGGGGATTCCGGTGGTCATGGTGGATAACCCTGCTTCCACGGCAGTGGTGGACTGCTCCATCAAGTTTGACAACTTAAAATGCGGGGAAATGGCAGCAGAGCGGATTGTAGAAGCCCTGGAAGCAAAATACGGTTCACCTAAGGGCCGCGTGGTCAATGTGTATGGAGCCATGAGCTCCGAGTGCTGGCGCCTCCGTAAGGACGGCTTTGACGCAGTGATGGCTAAGTATCCGGACATTGAGAAGATTGAAGTGCCTGGAGAAGGTGAGCGCTCCAAATCCCAGGAAGCCCTGACCAATGTCATTGCCAAATATGATAAGGAAATCGATGCAGTGCACTGCCCGTCGGATGATCCTGGCCTGGGATGTGCGGAAGCCATGCAGATTGCCGGTATGTGGTACCCGGTGGGGGATGAAAATCATGTGATATTTGTTACGGGAGATGGGGAGCCAGACGCCGTGAAGTACCTTCAGGAAGGGTATTACGATGCAATTATCGTAGAAGATGCATATGCATATGGGCCAATGGCAGTTGATATGCTGGTACAATATATTTTCAAGGGTGAGCCGGTCCCCACTTCCGGAACCTATACCAATGAGGATTTCTATTGGAAGACAGCTGAATTCATGGATGGAGAGACCGGTCCGATCCTTCAGGTTCCTCCCTATGCCCTGGACAGCAGCAATGTAAATGAAGATGGCCATTGGGGTGTGGCTGCCCTGAAGGCAGAAGGGAAATAACCCATGCGGCATTTACCAGGTAGCCATAGGAAAGGACAGGTGGAACATGGAAGAAATACTCCTGAAGGTTGAACACGTCAGCAAGAACTTCGGTGCAACAAAGGCCCTGGAGGATGTGAGCTTTACCATAAAAAAGGGGACCATACATTCCCTGCTTGGAAGGAATGGAGCCGGAAAATCCACGGTTGTCAACATCATAGCCGGAATCTATAAACAGAACAGCGGCATTGTTACATTGGAGGGTAATGATATCACCCCATATTCTGTCTTTGAAAGACAGAATATGGGAGTTAAGATAGTACCACAGCACGCCAGTATTGTTCCGGAACTGACTGTGGGGGAAAATGTCTTCATGGGCATATGGCCCAGGAAAAAAAGCGGCTTTGTGGATTGGGAGAAATTATTTGTTGATGCAGGGGAAGAACTGCGTAAATACGGCCTGGATGTGGACCCAAAAGAAAAGGTGCGCAACTTAAATGGTGTGGACCAGAGGAAAGTAAACATCATCAGGGCCATGCATGGCGGCGCAAAGCTGATTATCCTGGACGAGCCCACCACCGCCCTCTCATCTGTTGAGCGTCAGGAACTGTTTGTATTTGTCAATGAATTAAAGGCCAAAGGGACTGCGTTTATTTTTATCAGCCATTATCTGCAGGAGGTGGTGGAACTGTCAGATGATGTGACGGTCATAAGGGACGGGCGTTCTTTTTCCGGTTCCGAGGGCGGCGGACTCAATGAAGAGCGTCTGGCAAGCCTGATAGCAGGCGGGGAAGTGGAACTGATAAACCGGGAAAAGCTTCCGGATAACAGCGGCAGGGAACTGCTGCTGGAATGCAGGAACATATCCGGCCATATACTGAAGGATGTGTCCGTAAAGCTATACCGTGGTGAAATTACTGGTCTGGTAGGATTTCCAGGCTCAGGTGCAAGGGAACTGTGCCGTACCCTCTTTGGCCTGGATAAAATGACAGAGGGTGAAATCCGGACAGGAGGCAGTGGAAAAGTGTCAATCCACAGCCCATCCGATGCCATGAAGAATGGGATTTCCTATGTCTCCTACGACAGGCATAAGGAAGGAATCGTGGGCCTTATGTCCATCCGTGAGAATATCAGCCTTCCATCCCTGTACACCACACTTAAGAATAAGCTGGGATTTGTGGACATGGAAAAATCCAGGGCCATATCAGAGCATTATTTTGAACTGTTCCATGTTAAGGCAAACTCCACAGATGATAAACTGGGCAGCCTTTCCGGGGGAAACCAGCAGAAAGTAGTTGTGGCAAAGACAGTCAGCACGGGTCCGAAGCTTCTGATGCTGGATGAACCCACTATTGGGATTGATATTAAGAGCCGTGAGGAGATTATTGAAAATATCAATAAGATAGCAGAAGAGGACAATACATCCGTACTGTACCTGACCAATGATTTTGATGAACTGATCCGTACCGTTGACCGGATACTGTTCTTTAAAAACGGCAGGTTAGAAAAGGATGTAAGGAATCTTGGACTGAGCCATGAGGATGTAATCAACATCCGTGATTCTGTGGGTTAAATGCCGCTGTTTGTGAATGTATGAGACATGGAGGGATGAAAGTGAATATAAATTGGTTCAAATTAAAAAGAAAATTGCTGAATAATATCGTTTGGATCCTGCTGGTCCTGGCGGTAGCCGTTGTGGGCGGCCTGGAACCCAGCTTCTTCAAACCTACGATTTTAGGGAATGTCCTCTCACAGGCAACGGTACTTGGAATCCTTTCCTTTGCCCAGGCTTTTGCAATCATGCTGGGCTTAATCGACCTGTCCCTGCTGGGCGTGATGTCATTTTCCGCAACATGCGGACTCCTGCTGCTTGAAAAAGGCTGTCCTGCCGTGATTGCCATACTTGTCATCTTCCTGACTGGAGCCTGCATAGGCGCCTTAAACGGAGTGCTGATAGCAAAGCTGAAAGCAGTTGCGCTGGTGGAAACCCTTGCCGTGAAGCTGACCTTGCTGGGTGCATTCCTGGTCATCACCCAGGGGCGTGCCATTACCAACATGCCGGATTCCTATAAATGGTTCGGGCAGGGAAGCATTGCAGGCATACCCACACTTCCCATTGCGCTGGTTGCGGTTTTTGTGTTTGTATATATTTTATGGAACAAGACACCCTATGGACGCAGCCTGTACGCGGTAGGCGGCAATGAGGACGCGGCCTATGTGTCGGGCATCAAGGTTGACAGGATAAAAATCATTGCCTTTACCATCTCGGGTTTTCTGGCAGGCGTCGCAGGGTTTTTCCTTTCCGCCTATATGGGGGCTGTCACCTCCACATTTGGCACTTCCTATGACATGAACAACATTGCAGCCACTGTAATCGGCGGCGTGGCTTGCAGCGGCGGACAGGGAAATGTCCTGGGGGTGCTGGGCGGCGTCCTTCTCCTCACCGTTATCCAGGTGGGACTGCAGATACTGGGGGTATCCAGCTACTATGTGCAGATGATTAATGGTCTGATTATCTTTGTGGCAGTGCTTTTAGACGCAATCAGGCTAAAGACACAGCAGGGCTGATGAAAGTCAGACGGCGCGCTCTGATGTTCCGTAGGAGCCGCGCCTTTCCCGGCTGTGTTCCTGCCATCTGCATGTTCCGTATCTCTTCGGACAGGGACAGATTAAAATAGACGGCCTATACTATTTAATAGTGATAAATGGACGGACAGTCAGGCAGTACATATAAATCAGGCCGCGGACCTTTGTGGTTATTACATCTGTCACACACGGTCCCGATTGTAAAGGAAACATTTTCCCTTGTACAGTAGATGGCCTCAACGTACCTGCAGTAGGCAAGGTTCCTGCCTGCATATCGGGGATTCGTACTAGGATAATTAATCTCTTCCTGCAGCGTAATCCAGAATATGAGATTTTGTAAGTATTCCAAATCAGGATCCACGTAACATGTCTTAGTGCCGTTATAATATATGTCTTCCAGGAATTGTACCAATACAGTGTAAGAGTATTGATTTGATTTAATGTAATCATACAGAATCCTGCAAATATCAGAATGCAAAGGAGCGTTCGCGCCTTTTATTTCCAGTCTGTAATCACCATTTTTTTTAGAACCTGGAAAATATATGATGATATCTTCATAAGCAGTAAACTGCCCCCTGTGACCAGGGGTTTTTTCATATGACCCTATCAGATATGATAGGCCATCCTTGTAATCGAGTTTTACTTTCGTGATGATATCTCCTCCCTTTTGCGGGTTGTCATGCCAGCCCCGCATACACCCTGTCATATAAGGTTATTGTATAATAAAGGAGGCAATTTGAAAATAACTTCTTGCTATTTTCTCACCCATCCATTAAAATCATTTGCGTGTACCGGTATGTGAACACAAAGCTGAAGGCGCAGATCTGCGCATGGGCCGGCGGGATCCTTATCTTTTTCTCAGACCTGGGAACGCCCCTGCTGGTGGGGCCGGTGTTTAGGCCGCTGTTTGACAAACTGAAGATATCCAGGGAAAAACTGGCCTGGGTACTGGATTCCACCTCATCCCCTGTGGCAATCCTGATTCCATTCATTGGATGGGGCGTTTATATCATGGGGCTGATTCAGGCGGAGTTTGAGAATCTTGGGGTGGCGGAGTCTGATTATACGACCTTTGTCCGCGCTATACCGTTCCAGTTTTATGCTATCCTTGCAATCATCATGATTCCGTTGGTGGCATTTACGAAGCTGGATTTTTCTCAGATGAAAAAGGCGGAAATGCGGGCTGAGAAGGAAAACAGGGCCGCTGACCTGGTGCAGGAGGAGATTGTGCATGAGATAAAGAATGGGTATTGCCTTAAGCATGCAAAGCCAATCATGGTAATCCTTCCCATTGTGGTTGTGTTTGCAACCTTGTTCGGGACCCTGGCGCCTCTGGGATTCCCGTTTGCAAAGGTGGATGGAAACGCATTCCGCGTGGCCCTGACCATGGGATATTTCTTTGGGGCGGCTGTCCTGATGGCGTTAATCTGTCTGTTTAAAGTCATGGATTTTAATGAGACATTCAAGGTATATGTTGGCGGGATGAAGGGGATGACAGACGTGGCCATTACCCTGATCCTGGCATGGTCCCTGGGGAAGATGATTAGCGGGCTGGGGACGGCCGAATTTATAGTAAAATTCCTTCAGGACATGAGTTTTTCCGCATCCCTGGTGCCGGCTGCCGTTTTCCTGTTCGGGGCGTTCATATCCTTTTCAACCGGCAGTTCCTGGGGGACCTTCGCCATCATGATGCCGCTTGCAATCCCGATGGCGCATGCTTTTGGAATACCATTTTACATTGCGGTTGGGGCGGTCCTGTCCGGCGGGCTGTTCGGCGACCACTGCTCACCCATATCAGACACCACCATACTGTCCTCCACGGGCGCTGGGTGCGGCCTGGTGGAGCACATCAAGACACAGCTGCCCTATGCGGCTGTCAATGGAACCATAGCGTTCATTGCTTATATCATAACAGGATTGACCGGCAGCGAGGCAGCCCTGGGCTTTGCGGTGATTGCCTTAATCGTTGTGATGGCAGTGCTGAACCGGATTTCGGCGGCGCGTCTGGCTGGCAAAGAATAGGGATAAAAAACTCCGGAAATACGGATTGAATGCACCTCCCGGCAGGAAGGCCGCGTTCGGATGATAAACCGTATTTCCGGGTTTTTCTATTATTTCTGTATCAGCTTCTGCATCTGTTCAATCTCTTTTTCCTGGACATCAATGATATCCTGGGCCAGTTTCTTTACTTCTTCCTGTTCTGAATAATCCAGGATATCCCTGGCCATATCCACAGCCATCTGGTGGTGCATAATCATGCCCTCTGCAAATGCCTGGTCAATGTTGTCCACACCGGACGGATTAATATGATGGGACATGGAGTCATCGGAGAACATCCCGCTGTATTTTGCAAGGTAAGCATCCTCATTTTCCTGACTCTTTTTTCCTTCTTTTTCATACTTCTTAACCAGGTCATTCATCTCGGTCAGTTCTTTTTTCTGCGCCGTGATGATATCCTGCGCCAGGGTCTCAAGGTCAGATACTTCCCCGCCATAGTTCAGATAACTTTCCGACATTTTGATGGCCGCCTCGTGATGGGGAATCATTCCCTTTAGAAAGTCAATATCAGCACTGCCGGACTTTTCCCGGATCATCATGTCCTCCATCATATTCATCATGATGGAATCCTGCTCAGTCAGGTAACGGCTCAGGTTATCCCCATTGCCTGAGGCCTGTCCGCCGTGGGAGGAATGATCCATGTGGCTGTCAGCCATGGATGTATCCCCTGAACCGTTCATGGAACTGTTGTCCGCGCCGGACACGGATGAGGATGGGGCGTTTGGATCCTCTGTCACCCCGCTTTCCGATGTGGTGCCGGTCTGCTCCTGGCTGCCGCTGTTCCTGTTCATGGACGCTGCCGCGGCTACGATGATGATGACCAGTGCAACGCAGACTCCGATAATCCAGATACGCATGTTTTTGTTCATAGTTAAAGTCTCCTGTATTGTTAGATTGGTGGTTTAAAATAGATGGGTTTAGTATCTGCTGGTTGCTGGAAAATATACCGGGACAGAAAAGATGGCTTTACGGAAAGGTGTACAAGAAAAATCAATAAAAGCTATTTAATGAGGCTGATGTTTATGATAAACTGGATACAATCATACGGCAATCAAAGAATGACAAGAGGAAGGGAGCCTAAATGCTTATCTATGAAGGAACAAAAGCTGAATTTATGAAAAGCATAGAAAACGACACGATTTCCATTGAGATTGAGAAAAAGATTTTAGAAAGAATGTACCGTCATACCCCTTTAAAGGAATCCCGGTCCTGGGACAATTCTTTACGGTATATGTACATTGTCATGAATGACATGGATATACCTGAGGATGCAGGAATAGCCATAGAATACAATATACCGCGAACAGCCATGCGCGTCGATTTCATTATAACCGGACGTGATGCTCAGGAAAAACCGAACGCCATTCTTATTGAACTTAAGCAGTGGGATAAACTGAAGCTGGTGTCAGATAAGGACGGCTTGGTTAAAACGGTCCTGAACCGGATAGAAAAGGAGGTGCCTCATCCTTCTTATCAGGTTCTGACTTATTGCTGGCTGCTCCGCGACAATAATGAAATGATACAAAATGGTGAACTAAATCTGGTGCCATGTGCATATCTGCATAATTATATGCGGCAGGGAATGGAAC
>OCAG01001070.1_pt1 | contig 10672 bp, 9 predicted proteins | sample 1477111 | NCBI WGS metagenome assembly OCAG01 (sample SAMEA2580288, study PRJEB22360) | human gut metagenome | biome: human gut; feature: human-associated habitat; material: faeces | place: Denmark | collected 2008/2010 | reverse complement strand
CCGGTAGCAACTGGATAGCACTGGCGGTAGACGCGCAGCAAACAGCGTTATTAAAGCTGATAGTACCGCAGGGAAAAATTACTTTTCCCTGCCCTCACTTGATAGCAGATGAACAGGGGAAAAACTGGCTCCTGCGTCCCGACAACCCGCAAAGTAGTTTAGGGGGAAAAAAATATCTTTGCCCCGGAAAACTAGTGAGCGGCAGGGGAGATGATGTACTCTCTCCGCCGGGTAAGCTGATAAAAAATACCGGACTTAGGGTCGCGAATCCTCCCCGAAAACAAGGCGTGAAAAATGCCAACAGTCCGGGGAAGATCGGGGTTTCCGCGCTGAAGGCGGGGAAAATGTTAGCGCCGCAGCTAGATATGACTGCGGTGCGCATCCCCGGGGCCAACTCCCAGCTCAAAAGACCATTGCTTAAGCCGGCAGCTAATCCTCCAACAGCTGACCTAACCGGGATGACTGATTCACACCGGAAAGCTCCGTTTGCAGAAATTCGGGCGGCAGCTCCGCCCTCAGTGTTTGCGCCAAAGTTAGAGTCGGGGAAAGCAGTCTCTTCCTCTCGGCCGGAGTGCTCGGCTCCCGCGCCCCCAGCTGACTCCCCCTCTGCTAGCGAAACCTATCTAGTTAAGCCCGTTTGGGCCCGGTTGAAAGCAAGGGCGAGCAATAGGGCAGAGGCTAGCGAGCAGCACGATCTAGAAGATATTGAGATTCTCACCGAGCCTGCCCCAGCCTGGAAACTGTGGTTGCGTCGTATGCTCCCCGCAGCTTCCGTCGCCTTACTCGCGCTAGGTTCTTGGCAACTAGCGGTTGGCTATTAACCCCGGCATGCGGAACACTTATTTTAGATCGTGACGCTGGTAGCTCCCTCCCGTGATAAGGATGGCACTACCAGCGTCGCTGACAAGCAATACGCCGGGGTCATTCCGTGCAGGTTTTAAGATTTTCGCTACTTATTACCATCGGGAGCCGCCTCGGTAGTGGCGCTCTCCTGGGCAGGGGCAGCGTCCGCGGTCTCGGTTTCCTGATCGGGAGAGGTATCTTCCACACTGTCCAAAGGAACTGGGTTCCCCTCATCATCCTTATAGGTTTCTTCCTTCTCGTCCCAATAAACGGGGTTGCCCTGCTTATCTAGATATGTCTGGGAGGAATAGTCATAGTCGATGGGATTACCTTCGGTGTCGGTGCGCCGATACCATTCAGTCAGTTCGGGGGAAGTGGAATCAAAATCTGCGCCCGCACCCTCTCCTTCTTTCGTGGGAACCACTACGATCTTGAAATCGTCACCGTAGCTCTTTAGCCCGCCCACTACTGCTTTAGATAGAGCAGAACGTTCAAAATTGCGTCTAATGGTGAAAGGATCTCGTGACAGATCTCGTAAGAGGGCGATGATCATAGTCGCCACAATAATCGCGAACGGCAAGGAGGTTACGATAATCAAGTTTTGCATTCCTTGCAGGGCATCTTGGCCGCCAACTAGCATCCCGACTACCGCGATACCGGACAGGCATAGCCCCCAGAAAACCGTGATTTTACGATCTGGAACCGGTTTACCCTGCTGAGAAAGTGAACCCATTACCACCGAAGCAGAATCGGCAGAGGTAACAAAGAAAATAGCTAAGCAGAACATCGCGATTAACGAAGTTATCTTAGTGAGTGGCAAATTCCCGAGGAGGGCAAATAACATCACTTCTGCCCCGTCTTCTAGTGGCATTTCTGTTCCCTGAATCTGCATATACATGGTGGTTCCCCCGTAAATACAGAAGGAAATCAAACATACCAGGGTGGGGGCAATTAATACTCCGGTTACAAACTGGCGCAAAGTCCGGCCACGGGAGATTCGCGCAATGAACAGCCCCACGAAAGGCGACCAAGAAATCCACCATGCCCAGTAGAACACCGTCCAGGTAGAAACGAACTGACCGGCCTCCGGCCCATAAGAGGGAGAAGTGGAGAGTAATCCAAATAAATCGGATAGATAGTTCATCAAAGTGGAAGGCACCAGGTTTAAGATGAACACGGTCGGGCCAGCGAAGAAGATAAACGCCATGAGGCAAAAGGCTAGCCCCATGTTGATATTGGAAAGCAGTCGAATTCCGCGCGAGATTCCCGATACCGCCGATGCGATGAAGGCCGCAGTTAGCACGGAAATAATTGCGAACAGACCGGCATTACCGATTCTTCCGATTCCGGTTACTAACTCGGTGCCGCGGGCAATCTGCAATGCTCCCATCCCTAAGGAAGCGCAGGTGCCAAACAGGGTGGTGGTAATCGCCAACATATCGATTACTTTTCCAATTCCACCTTCAGCAAATTTGTGTCCCAGGAGAGGCACAAAAATAGAAGAAATCAAAGGAACCCGTCCCCGTCGGTAGGTTCCGTAGGCGATTGCGCAACCTACCAGGGCATAGATAGCCCAAGCGTTTAGTCCCCAATGCAGCATGGTTTGCGACATGGCGTCATTTAACGCCTGATAGCTACCGGGTTTAGCGCTGGAATGAGGGGCGGGGTTCGTAAAATAAATCATCGGCTCATAGGGACCGAAGAACAGCAGCCCGATCCCCATGCCGGCGCTAAACATCATGGCAATCCAAGAGCCATAGGAATATTCAGGTTCTTCGTTATCACGTCCCAAAGGGATGTTGCCATAGCGCGAAAGCCCTATGAACAGCATAAATAATAAAATTATGGCGGCTAGGATAGAGAATAACCAGCCGGTATTATCTACCACCCACTGCAAAACCACTTCAGATACGCTGCGGAGGGAATCGGTAGAAATAAGCCCCCACAGAATAAACCCCAGCACTAAGGTGCCGGTGCACAAAAACACCACTTTGTCGGTGCGGTATTTGATGATCTGCTCATCAATTGCGATCCCGCGAACTAGTCCCGGGTGCATACCGTGAGGATAGGGAACCTTGTGCCATAGATTTTGGGTCTGCTCCCGGGCGATCTGGGTTCCGCGTTTCCAAGCACTGGGGTGCGATTCACTGGGAGTTTGTGCGGGAGCAACGTTTGCCGGCTCCGCTGGGGTAGTAGTAGCTACTTTCTTTGAAACCGGGTGATGACCAAGGGTGTTGCGTAAACGCTCGGTTCTGGATGCCAATCGGCGAACGCGTTCACGGTCGGATTGTTCTAACTGGGAAATCCGGCGATCATATTTTTCCAGTAACTGGCGCAGTTCTTCACCCCGGCCGGGATGTTTTCCCTGCGGATGTCGCAGGCGATGCGGTTGTTTTTCCTGGGGCTGTCTTACGTTATCTTGATTATTCTTCGTCATACTTAGCTATATTCGTTATCTGGATTTAAATCGCTGCTGTTGCTACCGCATCATGCGGTTAATTTGCTTATTTAGTGTGCTGGCCGGCAGCTTTTAAGCCCGCCACCAAAGATGTACGGATCTCCTCCATCGTGTTGGTGACCCCGGTGGGATTAGCAGGTAACATCAGGGTCTGCGTGTTTGAATATTTTGCCACCTCGGCCAGGGTATCAAAATACTGGGTCATCAAGAGAATCTGTTGTGCCTGGTCACCAATACCGGCATCCCGCAAAGATTCGTATTGCTCTACTAGCCCTTGCACAATGGCCCGCCTTTGTAGAGCAATGCCTTCACCCTGAAGACGTTTGGATTCAGCGTCCGCTTCCGCCTGTTTAACTAGTTTAATCTTATCGGCTTAGCTGGATAGCCGCTTCCCGTTCACGCTGAGCAGCGTTAATAGAGTTCATCGATTCTCGGACCCGCTTGTCTGGGTTAATATCGGTTACCAGCGAGTTCACGATCCGGAAACCGTAGCGCGCCATCTGCTCTCCCAAAGAAATCTCAATCTCTTGGGCAATAGTGTCTTTTGAAGAGAAAGCTTCATCCAGGTTCAACTGGGATAAGGAAGAGCGGACTCGGTCGAACACATAGGAAGTGATCTGCTGGGCGGGGTTAGACAGGGAATAGAAAGAGGCTGCCGAATCCTGCACCTGGAATTGCACCGAAACTGGAATGGCCACGAACACATTGTCTTTAGTTTTGGTTTCTACTACCAGATCCAGCTGTTGAATCCGCCGCTCCACGATTTTCGCAATCCGGTCAATAACTGGAATCTTAATGTTAAGACCGGGGGTACATACGCGGCGATACTTGCCGAAGCGTTCGATGATCGCTTCGGTCTGCTGCTTTACGATAAAAATAGCGGAGAACAAGAAATAGCCGATCAGTACTAGCAAAAGTAAAAGTGTCAGCATGCTGCTACCTAAAATCCCGGTCATTGTTAACTCCTCCTAGAGATAATCCTGATTTAGTAGGTATTTAGAGAATATCAACCCTGTTTGCAGTGCGCGCTTTGAACAACTTGCTAAGAGACTATCCCGTGCAGGTACTCCCGGTAGCTAGTAGGGTCCGCAGCCTAAAATACGAGGTCTAGGCAGTTGTGAGCAGCCCCACTTACAGCCAGTTTGGTAAAACCTAGGTCTTTATAGATATACTTTCATACGCAACGCGGATGTAGCTCAGTTGGTAGAGCATCACCTTGCCAAGGTGAGGGTCGCGAGTTCGAGTCTCGTCATCCGCTCGATTTGAAGGGCGTCGCCAAGCGCGGCGCTCTTTGATTATGGTGGGTTGGTCGAGTGGTTAGGCAGCGGCCTGCAAAGCCGTGTACACGGGTTCGAATCCCGTACCCACCTCGGGCGATTGGCGCAGCTGGTTAGCGCGTTTCCTTGACACGGAAGAGGTCGCTGGTTCGAGTCCAGTATCGCCCACCATTAGAGTGGCTCAGTAAGAGTCGCTGTTTCGTTAGTTTGTTTTACTTCTTCCTATTACAGGAATATAATCCTACTGTACTGATTTGTACTGGGACATCTCTCTGTTCCCTATCCGATGGATCTGTGTCCATAGAACCTTGCCCTAAACAGTTTGAAGGTGAAATTCGTGACTAGTTGGAGATCTGCAAGTCTGAAACAAGGGCTCGCGCTCGGGTTTAGCATGTTGTTGTCTATTGTCCTTGTGGTCTTTATAACGATCCCCCCCTCCTCTCCAGCGCGGGCAGCTGAAAGACCATTTCCCGACTATGACCTGAGCTATGAGTGGATCCACGGGCAGGTTGACAAAAACTGGAAGCCGGGCGACCCGGGAGATGGCTGCCTAAAGTCCGCCGCGAAGGAAGTCACGCCACTTTCTCACTTTGCTTTTAGCGCGAAGATTAATCCTTGTGATGGTGTGCGTACCACCATGAAGTTCAAGTACAACACCGTTGATCCTGAAATGGCTCCGACGCTGAATTTTCGCCTCGGCGTGACGTGGCAGTACACCAAAAGAAGTGATGACAAGCCGTACACTTGGAAGCCGGTTGAGAACTTTACGATGGATGGCAAACCGGTACCCGCCGAAAAGTATGACCCGTCCAGTCAAGATAGCGTAGTTGTGAAGAATAGCGACGGGTCATGGAGACACCTGGGTAACAATAACCCGCGCGATTTCTTCGAACCAGTACACATCGTGTTCGACGACGAGTTTCATAACGATGAGGAACACACGTTCCAGTGGGATGCTTACCTGCCCGCCGATGGAGATCAAGCGGGGATGTCAATTGGTACCGGTTCAACCGGTGACACTCAAGGGGGTTCGATTGGTACCAAGGCAAACGGTTTGTACGTGAGCATTCCCGCCTCTGCCGACTATCGCTACGTTCTCGATTCAGAGTACCGGGCAGCACAGAAGGTCGAGGACAAGGTAAAGATTCCGAATCGGCCCCTGGCATTTTGGGGCGGCAAGCTTGAAGGCTCTACTTACACCACTATCGCATGTCTGGAAAAGCAACTATTGGCGCCGGTTATGGCGCAGCAGAGCATCACCGACATCTACCCCGAGCTCGCCCAGGTCGTGAAGAATCCAGGGGAGGTTAAGTTCCAAGATGGCTCTGGGAATTTTGCACTAGCACGTTACCCGTACGAGTTTTACGTAGGGCAGCCAGGAAACTGGACGTCACTTTCCGGTTTGAGAATGATGAATTGGGATGACAAGTCAAAAAAGTTCCTACCCTACGGGGATAAGAATCTTCCTTACAAACCTACTTTCGAATCGGTAGAGAAGGAGATTCCTGGCTATACGAAGGTTGATAACGATCTACCTGTACTCAAAGACGGGCGCATGGGTATGCCTGGTTATGTTAAATCAAAGGCTCCGAACTTCAAGCTGTCCTATCACAAGACCCCGGGCGTAGATACGCAGCACATGTATTTCACCTACAAGAAGAATCCCGGCACGTTTAAGCTCTCTAAGCAGGCCGAGGACGGCACGGCGCTGGCGGGGGCAAAGTTTGAGCTATATCAGCTTGTCAACGAGGAGCCAACCCCATGTGGTGTTGAACCAGATCTGACCAATACGGAAGAAATCAAGGTTTGCCCAGTGCGCACCCCATCCTCACAGGATCAACTACGGGACATGCTTAACGCCGCACCAACCAATTGTGAGACCAAGCGGGTTCGTAAGGTTGTGCTAGAAGGTTTCAACGCAGATGGTTCGTTCGCTACTGGTACCGACGGCACGTTCGCCCCAGCGGGTAAGCCCGCCCTGGAGCCAGGCGATTACCTTCTTCGCGAAGTTAGTGCCCCTAAGGACTATAAGATCTTGAACGAATATATCCCGTTCGAGGTTCCCATTCAGGCGAAGGAGGACGCGGAAGGCAAGATGGCGTCTGCCCAAGTTCCTGCAAATGTTGACGTCAGGAACTACAAGACTCCGCCTCCTCCAACTACGGTGCCCCCCACACAGCCACCCACTCCACCTACTACGCGTATGCCAAAGACCGGTGTAGGGCCCCTGTGGCAAGCTGTGGTGATTCTGTTAGTTTCAGGAGCAGTCCTCATCATTGTTCGGAAGAAGAATGTGCAGTAACGGTAAGTCTGCGGCGTGAATAGCCGCGTAAATTGAATCGGGGGGCCGCGAAAAAAACAGGCCCCCCGCAACCCGCCCCCCGATTCAATTACAAAATCTACTGTTTGCAGAGGGCTCCCGTTGTAGTTGGCACAGCCTACTCATGCCAGAAAACCAGATTTTCGTATATGTCAATGGGGCTATGTGGGACTAAACTCCGCGTAGTTTTTCTTGTAACTCAGCCGGTAGCGTCGCGAGTACCGATTGCGGCATTGCCGCAGAAAACGGGTGTTCTTCCTGGTAGCGGCAGAGCTTACACAGCTGGCCTTCACTAGCCGGATGCGGGTTGCGGCAGCGTTTGCATTCCTTAGTTTCCTGGGTGCTCTGTCGGGTTTTGAGGGCAGTGAAAATCTCGAGGGAACGCTGGCTGGCGACCTCTGAGTCCGAGTGTTCGGGACAGTAACGCACCGCCAAGCGGCAAGCGGGGCATAGCTGGTGCCAGTTACTGCCGGCCGCCGACAAGTTAAAGTCGTTATTTTCGGGGCACAGACGAATCTGAGAGCGGCAAGCGTTGCAGCGCAGCACGTGGATGGCATCCACGCGTTCTAGCAGGGGGAGGAAATCTTCGGTGTTTTCGCTGGTAACGCTCGATTCTGGTGTTGAGGTGCCCGATGTTTGCTCCGTTGCCATCTCCCTCGGGCTAACTACTCTATTTTCGATTCTGTGCTGCTTAGCGAGCAGATGGTAGGCCTGGAAGGTGCGAACCGCGTGAGAGACACCGAGATCCAAAGGAGAACCATTTGAGACCGGCAGCAAGAGGCGGCGGGGTAAGGGAACCGAATCTAAGTTAACTTCCCGGGGATGGCGGGCAGCTTTTTTGGGCGGGTGATAGCCAGCTATTAAGGTACCGAGGCGGGTCCTGGCCGCTGCCAACTTTATATCTAGGCTGCCAGCGCACTGGGTGCACCCTAAAATCTGCAGGCTTTGGATATCACTAGCTAGCAGTTGCGCCGCCAAATCAGCGTTGAAACTTTCACCTAAACATCCCTGCCAGGTAAGGAGGGCGTCCTTCTTACTAACTTTGACGTCCGGGAGAGACTCACACCTGATAACTAGGGTGTTTATGGGGTCTTGCGCGCTAACCCAACGGAGCAAGGCCGAAAAGTTACGAGGAAGCAAACTAACTTTCCTCAACTTGCGGACGACGAGTTAGGGGTACGGAAACGGGGCCAGAAAAATCCTCTTTCTGGGCAGGACGCAGTTTAGGGGCGATCTGCAGCTCATACCCGGCAGTAAGGAGCTCCTGTTTCCATTGCGAAAGCGTCTGTCCGGTAAGAATCAGGATGGTGCGGAGCCATTGGGTTTTTGCTAGTTTTTCACCCTCGAGGCAGAAGTCAGGTGCCCAAGTCAGCAGGTGTTCTCCACTAAATTCACACAGCACTCCCAGAGTTTGGCGCCCTCGTTCCTGATTCCCCTCCGCAAAATCATCAGCGGCTTTTAATAGGCATTTGCTTACAAAATCCATCTCCAGCCCGATATGGTCATCAGGTTCTTGTCCTAGATGGGGAGCCTGAAAACCCATGGCACCATAGTAACGGCGAACCTCCACGGTTTCTTGGTCAAATACCAAAGCATCATCACAGCGATGTACCGATTCAAAGGGAGGTAGCTGGGCGCTACCGGTAATTCCATACAGACTATTCTGATCTGACCAAAGCGTATAAATATCCTCTTCACTAAGGTCGCAGGGTAGCTCGGTACCTAGGTCTGCCAGAGCTTGAGAGCCCTTCGGGGTCAGCGGCAGGGGCCACTGGTCGGTCATGGATAGAAAATCTTTGACCACGTCCTCATCGGGAGGGTTTAGGTGTAGGGCACCCAGGACACAAAAAGCAGCTGCGTAAGAATCTAGTACCTTTGGCTCCATAGCTTTAATGCTATCCCAATAAGGTATTGATGCCCGCGCGAACCAATCCTTCGTAGTGGAGACCCCGCCCTATCATCTCGGTCACAAAGGCCAGGAGGAAGGTTACCCACAGAGTGATCACCAAGGAACGCTTGGGGTAAGCAGCATCCGAAATATAGCTGCGCAGTACCAGAGCTACCAGCACAATCGTGATCACCAGTAGCAACAACCGGATCAAAAGATACCCATGCGCAGTCATGTTTTGTGCCACTTGCCGTTCTATCGGGCTACCTAGACCCAATTGGGCCATAAAGAACGCGTAGGACATCAAGATAATTAGGCCAGCAGAGGCGGCAATCCCGGTGGTAATCCGTATAGACCGCTTGGTTAGGTCGATTAAACCCTCTGGTAGTTTTCCGGGAGGGAAGAGGCCGCGACGCAAAGCAGCTTTTAAGCCTTTGCTATCTGTATCCGAGCTTTTATCACTGGATCCGCGTTGTTTCATCCGCCAGGTGGTTAGCAGAGCTATCGCCACTGCTAGAGAGCCCGTGAAGAAAGCGGAACAGAAGAAGCTGACCCAAACAAACCAGGTGTTCCAGGCCGGAACGGTTCCGGTAAAGTAGTAAACCCCGCACATCGATATCACTAGACACAGCCCCGCTAGTGCAGTAAGTGCTGCGAAAATGTCCCTTGTGGTGCGGCTGAAACGGTTAAACCATTGGGTTAGCGCGAAAATCAGTCCGAACAGGGCATAGAGCACCCCGGAGATTAGTTCGCGTGAAAGCCAGGATGATCCCAGATGCAGCAGGGTGAACGGTGCGTGGAAGGGATCGTTTAGATGGAAAAACGCGGCAAAGAATCCCAGAATTAGCAGCGGCCCGGCTGCATACAACCCCGCGTTGGTCAGGCTGTCGATGGCAGACTGTTTAACGCCTGCCCGCCGACCAATCAGCTGGATGATTCCTAGAATCCAAAATGCCCCTACTGACATTTGAGCGACAGTAGTAAAGATAATCATGGGCAGTTCGCCGATATGCATGATGCTCCTTAACCTAGCGGGTGAATAAGATGTTCAGTGTTTAAATCTCTTTGGGACTTTGGATGATTCCGCTGCCTTTATCCCAGTCTTGGGCATCACGGTGCGGTTTGATTACCAGGTGCGGCTGGGTAATGGAAGGATCCGGGAGCGGGGCAATTCCGGCCTCTTCCCCGAATTCCTTACGCAGTTCCTCGATGGGGCCCCAACCAAGCGCTCGAGTAGGACAAGCATCAACACATGCCGGATTCTGTCCTTGGCTGCGATAGTCATAGCACAAATCGCATTTAGACATGTGACCACTGCGGGCGTCCAGTTGCGGAGCTCCGTAGGGACAAGCCCACTGACAGTAGCGGCATCCCACGCATTTAGATTGGTCTACATAGACAGTGCCATCTTCGCGCTGCGTCATTGCAGTAGTCGGGCATACCTGCACGCAAATCGGGTTCTCACAGTGGTTACACGCTACAGAAGTGTAGTAACTAAAAACATTGTGACGGAAAGTTCCATCGGTTTCGTTTACTTTCCAAGAGCCACCGGTATATTCGATTACCCGTCTCCAGGTCATGCCTACCGGCAAATCATGCTTATCTTTACAAGCGATTTGGCAGGCCTTACAACCGTTACAAAGGTTTTGATTGAAAACAAACCCATACTTGGCACCTTTTTTCGTTAAAGGTTCCGTTAAAGTGTTGTTCCTGCTGGGAGTAGGAATCGCATCGTCGGCCATCGCGTCCTCCTTGCAAAGACTGTGGTAAATACGTGGGGCAGGCTTATCTGCTGCCTATTTAATGCTATATTATTTTAAATTTTCGTTGATTATTTGAACAGACTTAATATGTTTTAGAAAAGATTTATTTCTATTTAATCTGTT
>OCAG01001064.1_pt1 | contig 10836 bp, 14 predicted proteins | sample 1477111 | NCBI WGS metagenome assembly OCAG01 (sample SAMEA2580288, study PRJEB22360) | human gut metagenome | biome: human gut; feature: human-associated habitat; material: faeces | place: Denmark | collected 2008/2010 | reverse complement strand
AGATAATATATATAGTGCATCCGATGACAGGAAACAGCAGGCATCTGCCTTGTTTGAAACCCTGTGGAAATTGTATCCATGCAAGAAGGGTAAAGGGCAGGTATCCGATACCCAGAAACAGAAGCTTCTAAAGGTTGGGAAGGATGAGCTTATGAGGTCAATTGAACGGTACAAGGATGACCTTAGGCGGGATGCGTCCTGGAGAAAACCGCAGAACGGAAGCACGTTCTTCAACAGCGGATATGTGGATTATCTGGATGCAAATTATGTAGGAGGTGGAAATGGTGGACCCGTTGCAGGAAATGGTCAACCGCATACAGGGGGAACGCAGAAGTACGATGCTGACTACCTCGAAGGAGCCGGAGAAGGATTTACCGGTTTCTGATATCTGCCCCGTATGTCATGGGAGCGGCTGGATATACTGGCGAGATAACAATGGCATTGAGTATGGCCGGAGATGTGGATGTGGATTGGTAGAGCGCCAGATTATGGAACGTAAGCTGGAGTTCGCAAACATCCCTGAGGCATTCAAGACGCTGGATATACGGTCCTTCAGGCTGGATGTATACCACAATGAGGACAGTAGAAAGGCAATTGCTAATACATGCGCTGCCATAAAATATTACCTGGACAGCCTGGAAGGTATGCGTAAGGACGGGATGGGGCTGTACTTATATTCCGGTACTAAAGGGTCAGGCAAGACACGAATGGCCGCAAGCATAGCAAACGAGATGATTAGAACATACAGGATGCAGGTTAAGTTTGCCGGTTCCATGCAGATTATCAACGAGATAAAGGCCACATGGGATGACAAAGACAGAAGTGAGAGCGACCTGCTAAGGGCATTGTCTACGGTCCAGGTCCTGGTGATAGATGATTTTGGCACTGAACTGCCAAAGGACTGGATTGGAGAGCGATTTTACAGCATCATCAATGGACGTTACCAGGATAAGCTGATTACGATGTATACCAGTAACCTGAGTCTGCAGGACCTGAAATACGATGACAGAATAACCAACAGAATTAAGGAGAGGACCTTCCAGCTTCCATTTCCTGAGGAGTCAGTCAGGGAACTGATAGCAGAGCAGAACCGGAAGGCGCTCATAGAAGGCATGAGAGGGAGATGATTGATTATGGGAAAACCGGATGGAAGGAGCGCACTGTTCTTGGACAGGACCTATATAGACCAGCATTTAGCCACGTTAAGGGCTGATATCATAACTGTAATGGATGCCAAGTTCCGGGCAATCCAGAATAACCAGGAGCGTATTATTAAGCTTCTGGAAGGAGGGGACGAGAAGCCGAAAAAAGAGGAAACCATAACGGAAGCCTACGCCTGGAAGCTTGAGATGCGCCGCAGGGTGGATAAGATGGTAAAGAACTACCCGGAACTGTATTCCGATTTCAACAACGTTCTGAGCCGTATATATCGGAAAATGCGTGACGTATATGGTTTTGTGTCAGAGCAGGCCATTAAGGATTATAAATATGCTACGGGTGCTGAGAAAGCCTCATGCCTGGAGGTGATATCCGAAGATGAAAAACTGAGGTCATTGTTTGAACCTATCCTCTCCAACCTGGAGGAGGACAGCCGCAAGGAGATGGAGCGGCGCCGGATGGCCCAGGAGGCAGAGATAGGAAAGACACGTCAGGAAATCATACAGCCGCTTATTGTGGCAAGGGGCGATAAGTCGAACTTTGGGTGTAATACATACACCACAGTTGCTGCCAGGATGCGGAAGAACAGGATAGATTTCCAGGCATATGCAGATGGATACCGGAAGGAAAAAGGCATTAAGCGGAAGGTGACCAATGGGGAGCTGATTGATAATATCCCGGCCCTCAAACGGGAATTTGCAAAGGCTGTGGGGGAACTGCTGGCAGAGCAGCCACACACCAAGATGCCGGTTTAACGGAGGAACGAGACCATGGGATTAGAGGTGTTTGACCATTACGAATGTGATGGTCAGATGGAGATAGAGGACATTGCCCCAGGACGGCAGCTTACCCACCTGTCCCTGTTCAGCGGGATTGGGGGCCTGGATCTGGCAGCGGAATGGGCAGGATTTTCTAGCGTGGGGCAGTGCGAGTATGCGGATTACCCCACGAAGATACTGGAGCGGCATTGGCCGGATGTGCCACGCTGGAGGGATATAAGGACATTAACGGGAGCGGATTTTTATGAGCGTACAGGTTTGCGGACAGTTGACATTATTTCAGGAGGATTCCCCTGCCAGCCATTTTCCACAGCCGGGAAGCAGCGAGGCGAGGAAGATGACCGTTACCTCTGGCCGGAAATGGTTAGGGTTATCGCAGAACTGCGGCCCACTTGGGTTGTTGGAGAAAATGTTGCTGGAATCATCAATATGGCACTCGACAAGGTGCTATCTGACCTGGAGGGCCAAGGATACGCCACACGGACATTTCTTATACCAGCTTGCGGCGTCAATGCCCCACACCAGCGATACAGGACCGCAATCGTGGCCTACGCCGACCGCATCGGACAGTTTTACAGGACAGATGAGGTCAAGCCAACAGAAAGAGGGAAGCCGCCACAGCCTGAATCTGACAGATGCTGTGAAGCTATGGCCTACTCCAAAAGCTTCCTCCGTTCGTGGAGATTGCCCATCGGAGAGAAAACGAAAGTCACCGGATTTAGCGTCTGCAGTGAAGATGTTTCCAACTCCTACGGCGCAGGATGCGAAAAACTCTACTTTCCCGGAATCACAGATACAGAGGCATTCGCTGATTGGGGAATTGATGAGAGAACGGTATGCAACACCGCAGGCCAGAGATTACCGGATTGGTCAGGAAGAACGATGGATGGACAAGAAAAGGAGCAGGAATCCGAACGACCAGATTGCCGCAGGGGAGAACCAGATGGAGGCCGGCAGTGGGCAGTTGAACCCAACGTGGGTAGAGTGGCTCATGGGATTCCCAACCGGGTGGACAGAATCAAGTGCCTCGGAAACGCGGTAGTGCCGCAGCAGTTCTATCCGATTTTCCGAGCGATATCAGAAATAGAGTTAGGGACCAAAACACGTATTTAGCGGATGAGGAGGAAAAGCAATGAGAGCAAAATTAGATGCCAATGAATTTAAGCGCATTATTGACAATACAAAGAGATTTGTCAATAAAGATGCAAGTAATGAGCTGATGTCATGGATATATCTGGAGATTAATGCGAGGGAAATGATTATTAAAGCCACTGCGCTTGATGGACACCGAGTATCCATTGAATATGCCAAATTGGCAGAGGCAGAGAAATCATTTAACTGTTACATAAGGCCAGGGATACCCAAAGTTACAAGACATGATGACTACGCAGAATTGGAGATAAGGAAGAACCGCCTTTATGTCCAAGTAGGAGAATCCATAATTGGATATGTACAACCAGAAGGAAAATTTTACGATGTTGATAAGGTATTGAAAAACTTGGATAGCGAGAAAAAGTTGGAGACCATTGCCATCAATGCTAAATATCTCAAGGATGCATTGGAATCCATAAGTCCTTGCAATGGTACAAGGAAAATAGCTGAGATTGATGTGTACCCACCTTGTCATCCGGTTGTCATAAGGTCTGGATGGAAAGGGGAACCGGATAATCTGAAAATCGTATTGCCAATGAATACACGTGATTGAAAAGTAACCCAAATCAGCGTTGTGAAGATTCATTCGATGGAACATATTATTGGGCGATTGAGGGTAGCCCCAAATATGTATGGGCTAATTATTTAATTTAGCATTTCCGATAGAACCGGAGGAAAGGAAAGAAAAATGAAAACTTTAAGATTTCAGGGATATAGTGATGATACTTTTGGTGAGTATGGGGTAACAAATCAGGACGTTGATAATTGCGGGAGCTGTAAGCCGATTCAGTGTTTAATTACAGCAGGGACGGCAAGCCTTCTTGTGGTAGGGCACTATACAGCAAGCCACATTAACGGAGGATGCTGGGTGATTGGATTTAGCATGGAATCAGAAGGAGATTCATTACCAGACTGGCCTATCAGGTTGGTTAATGGAGATTGTGAGTATTCGCCGGTATTAGAAATTGACGTTCCGGACCGTTTTAATTTGGAATGGTTCAGTGATTGTAGAAAAGTAGAAAATTAGGATTTGGAGGTGTAAGATGCAAATAGAAATTAATGAGGCGGAGTTAAAAGAGTGGGCAGTTAACCAGATTAGAAAGCGCATGGGTGACAGAATTAACACTTTGATGCGGGAATGGGACTGGAATAGTTATATGAGGGATGCTGTAGATAAAGTGGTAAGAGAAAAGGTGACTGATGTAGCCATTGAGAGCTTTATCAATACTATAGACAAGGATAATGTGATAAAAACTGTCAGTGACCGTATTGCAACTGAAATAGCAGATAGTCTCAAAAACTGAGATTTGTGATACAAAGGAGAGTGATATGTATGTCGGCCAAAGCGGAGGCATTATATGACCTATATGACTGCGGGAGACTGGATGGTCGATACAGCACATCGGAATTAATGGTGATGTTAGGTATCCGGCATCGTACCATGATTCCCAACTATAGTGTCTCAGGAGTGCTATATCGTAAGCGCTACCTATTTGAAAGGGTGGATGATGAGCCAATAAGTAAGGCGTTGGCAGCGGAATGGGACAAGACAAGGAAACAGATATTGGAGCAATAATATTAGGCAAGCCGGGGGAATCCCCCGGCAAATAAAAACGAAAGCAGAGAACGTATGTGCGAAAATAACAAGCGGTGGACACCCGCCAAGATGATTCCACCGCTCCTATAGAAACTACCTGAGTATATTATATCCTGCTCAGGTGGAAAAATCAATGAGGAGGATATGATATGAGTACACAGGCAGTTAAAGCGGAAATCATTAACAATGTAATGGTAGCAATGTCTTATTATATCCAGCAGCAGACCGTATTAATGATGCTGGAACAGGTAATGCAGCAGGAACTGGTCAGGGTTAACATGGAGGAGATTACCACCCTGCCAGCAGAACGGAAGGACAGCATTGCAGAGCGGAATAAGTACCTCATCCAGCTTTTCATGATTAAGAAGCGGAACCTCAAGCGTGGTACATTGGAAGGATACCTGGGAGCCATCAAGCGGCTAATGACGGTTATCAGTAACAAGTCGTTGGATCAGGTAGATGAGACAGATATAGAATGGTATCTGGCCCAATATGAGCGGCGCGAAGGACTGCATGGGAAACTGGAGACTACTACATACAATAACGAACGGAGGTTTCTGTCAGCCTTCTACACCTGGATGAGGAAATCTAAGTTCATTGCGGATAATCCGGTGGAAAGTACGGAACCGAAAAAGGTAATCCTTAAACCTATTGATTATTATTCGCCGGAGGAAATCATACGAATCCGTGATGCCTGCCGGAATGTGCGTGAGAGGGCCATCATCGAGGTATTCCGCAGTACCGGTGCCCGGGTGGGAGAGATTGCAGAGATTACCATGGAGCAGGTCAACCTGGAGACAGGGGATATCTGGATTCAGGGAGAGAAGGGCGGGAAATATCGTACATTGTATCTGGATGACGATGCAAAACATTATTATAGGCTCTATCTTGATGCACGGACGGATGATAGTCCATATATGTTCACCAGGACCAGGAGACCCTATGGTAAGATGACCACATGCTCATACCGGAGCATAATGAAGGCCATAGGAAGGAGGGCCGGTCTCACATGTAGGGTGTATCCACATAAAATGAGGAAAACCCTGGGGATGAACCTCAAAAACAAGGGGGTGGATATAGGAACCATCCAGGAGGTCCTGGGACATGCCAGCCCAGCAGTAACATCACAGTATTATGCACAGTCAACACCACATACACTGAGGAGTGTCAGGGAGCGGGTGGCTGTATAGGAGGATATATAAATTGAATATAACAAGTAAAAGATTGGATGATTATAGAAACAAACTCCGGTGGGATATTAAGTGTTTAGAGTTAGAAATTTATGAGATGGTTAATACAGATGCAGGAATAGGAAATAGCACTATTATGGACTATCGGGATGGATACCCAAGACCTCAGAGCGTGGTTGGATTTGACCGAAACAAATATATGAGGAAAGTGGAAATACTTAAGCGGAAAGAAGGAAGCCACAGAAATCAAGGAATGGCTGGAAGGAATAGAGGACGGACAGACACGGACTGTATTTAAGCTTTGGTATATGGACAGGCTTACTTGGAAATCCATTGCAAAGAAAATTGGAGTGCCACATAATGAGGATTTTCCCCGTAAATGTATAAGGGATGCATATCTTAAAAAAATGGGGATTAAATGACGATTTTCCGTCTTTTCCGATTTTTCCGTTTTATACTATAATTAGGCCAAAGGGCAAGTGCCTGCGGCCTTCCCACATCTGCTTGAAAAAGCGGCGTACCTACTGCGATAAATAGGAACAATGCCGGGAAACCGGCACTGATGCGAGGTGGAGCAGTCTGGCAGCTCGATGGCCCCATAAGCCATAGGTCGGCGGTTCGAATCCGTCCCTCGCTATGAAACAAGGCATCCTAAACGGGTGCCTTTTCCATATCAAAATTCCGGTGCCTGAAACACAGGGCAGCCGGGCCTCCTACATATTTGGATAAAATTACCATACGCACAGACAGCCAGATAAATTATAATGTCATAGGATAAGGGGGAAGCATAATGAAACTGACCGAGAAGGAGTCACAGATATACCAGTACATCCTTGCTTACACGCAGGAGCATATGTATGCACCGACCATAAGGGAGATAGGGAAAGCAGTAGGATATAAATCCACATCGACCGTGGCATCATACCTTGAACGTCTGGAATCAAAGGGTATGATAGAGGTGGGGCAGGATTCGCCCAGGGCAATACGGTTGGTTGGGTACAGCATCGTGCCCAATTCCATGATTGAGGAACTGAATAAACTGAGGGTAGTCACAAAGGGCATCTGAGCAATCAGGTGTCCTTTGACATATTATCAAGGAGGAATAGACATGGAAGAGAAAGCAATGAAACCATTGCTGGGAGTTAAACCAGCGAGGATTGTGATTACTGATAGGAACCTGGACCTTACTAAGGCAATATGGGAACGCACCATGCAGGAGAAGATAACTGCTGCGGATTACCGTTTGATGGCCATATGGGCATCGGAAATAACACTGAACTGCAACATGATGTTGGCATTGGATAAAACAGTGAAGATGATGGGGGAGTAGTGTAGCATAAAGCGAGTAAAGGAGGTGAGCCTGATGGCATTAACGCCAAAACAGAAAATATTTGCAGATGAGTACCTAATTGACCTTAATGCCACTAGGGCTTACAAGATGGCATATCCTAATGTTACAAAGGAAGAAACTGCCGCTGCTGCCGGAGCCAGATTGTTAAGAAATGTTAAGGTTGAAGAATATATCCAGGAGCGCATGAAAGACCGGGAAAAGCGTACAGAGATTACGCAGGACATGGTTCTTAAGGAGCTGGCGAAAGTGGGGTTCTTTGACATCAGAAGGTTGTTTGATGATAGCGGAAAACCATTGGATATTACCGGTCTGGACAATGAGACAGCGGCGTGTATTGTCGGCCTGGAAGTCATGGATATTTATGAGGGGACTGGAGATGATAAGGAGTTTGTTGGATATATCAAGAAATATAAATTGTCCGATAAGCTTAAGGCCCTGGAAATGATAGGCCGCCATCTGGGCATGTTCAAGGATAAAATGGACATTCAGCACAGCGGACAGATAGGAGGGGTGATGATAATTGACGACATCCCAAAGCCAGACACAAGTTAGACTATCTGAGCTGATTGCCCCTTCCTTCTATAACCTCCATCGTGATATTTCAGAGCAGCGGCATACGCATTATAAACTTGCCGGTGGTCGTGGCTCCACAAAATCGTCGTTCATCAGCCTGGAAATCCCTTTGGGGATGATGCAGGACCCGCAGGCCAATGCCATTGCAATGCGTAAGGTAGGGCGGTTCCTGGAGGAATCTGTGTTCCAACAGCTTATATGGGCAGTCAATGCTCTTGGCGTGGCAGATAAATGGAAAATACGCTATTCGCCACTGAGCCTGACATACATACCGTTTGGAAATAAAATAATCTTCCGTGGGGCGGATGACCCGCAAAAGATTAAATCTGTAAAGCTGGCAAATGGGTACTTTAAGTATATCTGGTTTGAGGAGCGAGCAGAGTTTGACGGAGACTCGGAGGAACGTACCATACTTCAGTCATTGATGCGTGGCGGCCCGAAATACTATGTTTTCTATTCCTGGAATCCACCAAAGTCTATGAATAACTGGGTGAACCAGGATATCCTTCAAAGCCGGGAGAATACCATTGTCCACCATAGTGATTACAGGACAGTGCCGCCGGAGTGGCTGGGAGAAGATTTTTTCATAGAAGCTGAAGTCCTGAAGGAGACCAAACCGAAAGCATATGAACATGAATATCTGGGGATTGCTACAGGAACCGGAGGCCAGGTATTTGAGAATGTGACAGTCAGACCCATCACGGAGGAAGAGATGGCACAGTTCGACCGGATATACCAAGGCCTTGACTTCGGCTTCGGTGCAGACCCGGCTGCATATGAAAAGATGCATTATGACAGGACGCGCAAGCGTCTATTTTTGTTCGGGGAGGTATATGCACCACGGCTGGGAAATACGAAGCTGGCGGCTCGGATAAAAAAGTATAATCCGCTTAATAAAGTAGTAACAGCAGATAGCGAAGACCCGAGGGCCATAGATGCCCTGAATGAACTGGGCCTGCGTGTAGTCGGTGCAAGAAAGGGGCCGGGTTCCGTGGACTTTGGCATGGAGTTCCTGGCTGACGAGTTGAATGAAATTATTATTGACCAGAAGCGATGCCCAAATGCGGCCAGGGAATTTACCGGATATGAGTTGGAGCAGGATAAGAACGGTAATTTCAAAGGCAGTTATCCTGACAAGGATAACCATACTATTGATGCGGTACGGTATGCGCTGGAGGACGTAATGACAAACAGGAAGGTAAAGGTCAGGAAGAAATCCGATTACGGTTTACATTAAGGAGGTGTTAGCCATATATACATACATAATGCCGCGTGAAGGATGGGATGAGCTAAAACCGGATAAACAGGCTATCCGCACCCTAATCATGAAACACCAGAAGGAAGTGCGGAGATTAAAGAAATTGAAACAATATTATGAAGGACAACACAAGATACTGGGGGAGAAGAGAAAGACAAAGCTGGTCTGCAACCATGCAAAGGATATCTCAGACACAGCCAGTTCTTATTTTATAGGGAACCCTGTAAGCTACAAAAGCCAGCAGGACATCAAACCGCTGATGGATGCATTTGAGGTTGCAGGAGCCGATGAGGCAGATGGTGATAACGGACTTGACCTGTCTATATATGGGCGGTGCTATGAATATGTGTATCCAGAGGAGGGCGGTACTGATCTGACAATCAAGACGCTGGAACCTGAAAACACTTTCGTGGTATACGATGATACCATTGAGCAGCGGGAGCTGTTTGCGGTCTATTATTATGCCAAGAAAGATGATAGTGATAAACATCAGACGGTCTATGTTGCTACGGTACTCACCAAACAATATAAGTATGTATTAAATATACAGGATATTGAAGGTACACAGGCACTTATTGAGACTCCTGACCCACATTATTTCGGTGAAGTCCCAATAATTGAGTACAGGAACAACAAGCTTGCGATAGGGGACTTTGAGCTGCAGATACCATTGATAGATGCTTACAATGCGCTGATGAGTGACCGTATCACCGATAAAGAGCAGTTCATAGACTCAATCCTTGCCCTATATGGAGCCTTACTGGGGGATGAGGATACGAAGGATGCTGACGGGAAAACTGCCGCACAGCGGATTAAGGATGATAAGCTGCTGGAACTGCCTAAGGATGCAAAAGCAGAATATTTGACTCGGACGTTTGATGAGACAGGTGTGGAGATATTAAAAAAAGCGGTCGAGCAGGATATACATAAATTTTCCCACATCCCCTGTATGACGGATGAGTCCTTTGGTGGGAATGTGTCTGGGGTAGCCATGGAGTTTAAGCTGCTGGGTATGGAGAACATCACTAAGATAAAGACACGGTATTACAAAAAGGGCCTGAGGAAACGTATACGGCTGTTTTCAGGATGGTTGAGTAAGATCCGGGCGATAAACATTGACATATCCGGAATAACCCCAATATTTACCCGTGCGCTTCCCAAGAACCTTCTGGAAATCAGTCAGATTGTTTCCAATATGTGGGGAAAGATAAGTAAGAGGACTTTGCTGTCCCAGGTACCGTTTGTGGATGATGTGGATGCGGAGGTTGCTGCGGTGGAAAAGGAGGCCGAAGAGGCGTTAAAACAGCAGCAGGCCATGTTTGGTATCGGGACTAATACACCGCCACCGGATGATGTAGATGAGTAGCCTATCATACTGGGAACGAAGGAAGGCCCAGCGGATGTTTGGGTATATGCAATCTGCGGAGGATACCGCGGACGATATAGCAAAGCTATATCAGAAAGCATCCGGGTACATCAGCCATGAACTGGATAAGATATTTGAGCGGTATAAGCGCAAGCATCATCTAACGGACGCAGAGGCATACAGGCTGCTGAATGACCTAAAAGATAAAACATCCCTGGATGAATTGAGACAGGCATTAAGGGCGCCTGGAAGGGGACAGACAACAGCGGATATCCTTGCAGAACTGGAAAGTCCAGCGTTCCGGGCCAGACTTGAACGGCTACAGCAACTCCAGAACCAGATTGACCTTACCATGCAGCAGATTTATAGGCAGGGAAAAGGAAAGGAAAACAGCCCCTATGATGGGCGTACT
>OCAG01001059.1_pt1 | contig 10846 bp, 5 predicted proteins | sample 1477111 | NCBI WGS metagenome assembly OCAG01 (sample SAMEA2580288, study PRJEB22360) | human gut metagenome | biome: human gut; feature: human-associated habitat; material: faeces | place: Denmark | collected 2008/2010 | reverse complement strand
TGATATTCTCCCCCCACCACTGTTTTAAATGACGGCAGCCGCCACATCACCGGCAACCGCTGCGAGATTGGGGCGGGCGAGGGGCGCAAAAACAAGGACCTGCCCAACCTTTACCAGTATAAGTACAAACGTGTTTTCGATTACCAGCCCCTGCCCACCAACCAGGCGTCCCGCGGTGTGATCGGCATCCCGCGTGTGCTCAACCAGTATGAGAACTATCCTTTCTGGTTTATTTTCCTGACCAGCCTCGGCTACCGGGTCGAGCTGTCTGAGGAGTCCAACCGCAAGGTTTATGAAAAGGGCATGGCCAGCATCCCATCCGAATCGGTCTGTTATCCCGCTAAGCTGGTGCACGGACATATCCAGGACCTGATCGACCGGGGAATCAAAACCATTTTTTATCCCTGCATTCCTTATGAGGAACGGGAATTTGAAAAAGTGGACAACTGGTACAACTGCCCCATTGTCATGTCCTATCCCGAAACCATCAAGCACAACATGGAATCTCTGAGGGAAAACGACGTGACCTTCCTGAATCCTTTCATCGCACTGGATGACCACAAACGCCTGGAGGAACGGCTCATCGAAATCTTTGGCGGGCTGGGTATTCCAAAGGAAGAGATCAGCGTTGCCCTCAAGCTGGCTCTGGGTGAAAAGGACCGCTTCCGCGATGACATGCGCGCAAAGGGCGAGGAAACCATTGAATGGCTGAAGGCGAACAATAAAAAAGGCATCGTGCTGGCCGGACGGCCGTACCATATCGACCCTGAGATCAACCACGGACTCGACAACATCATCACCGGCCTTGGCATGGCAGTTCTCACCGAGGATTCCATTGCCCACCTGGTCACAGACATTGACGAGGAGAAATTCCGGGTGCTGGACCAGTGGAAATACCACAGCCGCCTTTACAAGGCAGCAGAGGTGGTCGCCCGGTATGATTTTCTGGAGCTGGTACAGCTGACCTCCTTTGGATGCGGCCTGGACGCGGTCACCTCTGAGCAGACTCAGGAAATCCTGGAGAGCAAGGGCAACATTTATACCCTTATCAAAATTGACGAGGTCAACAACCTGGGCGCGGTCCGTATCCGGATGCGCTCGCTGAAGGCCGCCATGGAGGAACGTGAGAAGAACCACGTCAAGCTCCCGTGTGAAGAACTGCCTGAAAAGGTGGTGTTCACGAGGGAAATGCGCAAACGCCACACGCTGCTGGCCCCCCAGATGTCGCCAATTCATTTCGAGTTTATCGCGGACGCCATGGCCACCAGCGGCTATAATGTCGAGGTGCTGCCGAGCGTGGATGAGAAGGCTGTGGATGAAGGCCTGACCTATGTCAACAATGACGCCTGCTATCCGACCATCATCACCACCGGACAGATCATGGCGGCGCTGAAATCCGGCAAATATGATCTGGACAACGTGTCTGTGCTCATGACCCAGACCGGCGGGCCCTGCCGCGCGTCCAACTATGTGGGCTTTATCCGCAAGGCGCTGAGGGAAGCGGGCATGGAACAGGTGCCGGTTATCTCTCTAAACCTGGTGGGCCTGGAGGACAATCCGGGCTTTAAGATCACACCGGGGCTGACGAACCGCGCCGTGATCGGCATGGTTTACGGCGACCTGTTCCAGCGTGTGCTCTACGCCACCAAGCCCTACGAGCAGGTGCCCGGCTCTGCCATGGCCCTGTATAATAAGTGGAAGGAGCGGGTCAAGATTGATATCCGCAAGCCGAAATGGTCGGTCTTTAAGCGCAATGTCACTCAGATTGTCGAGGACTTTGACCGCCTGCCCAGAATTGAGAAGAAAATCCCCAAGGTCGCTATCGTCGGGGAAATTCTGGTCAAGTACCACCCGACCGCCAACAATAACCTCATTGAGGTGCTGGAGAACGAGGGGGCCGAGGTGGTAGTGCCGGATCTCATCGACTTCTTCCTGTACTGCTGCTACAACTCGATTTACAAGTATGACGAGCTGTCTGGCAGCAAATCGGGCAAAGTCGCAGGTATCGCCGGGATTAAGGTGTTGGAAATGTACCGCAAAAACATGAAGAAGGCTCTGGATAAGAGCCGCCATTTCCATGCGCCTTCTACCATTTATAAAAAAGCGGAGAAAGCCAAGGAGCTCATCGCGCTGGGGAACCAGGGCGGGGAGGGCTGGTTCCTGACCGCTGAAATGATGGAGCTTATTGAGTCGGGCGTTGAAAATATCGTCTGTGTCCAGCCCTTTGCCTGCCTGCCAAACCATGTTATGGGCAAGGGGATGATCAAGCCGATCCGCAAGCGTTATCCGAAGGCCAATATCGCTCCCATTGATTATGACCCCGGCGCTTCCGAGGTTAACCAGATCAACCGGATCAAGCTGATGATGGAAACCGCCAATAAAAATCTTGGAATCTGACAGGGGGCAAAAAAACCCTTGAAAGCTAAGAAAAACCTGACGTTCAGAGGCATTCTGTTCACAGGTTTTTCTTTTTATTTATCTCAGTTCATAAATTAAAATCTGCAAACGATATTGCAAAATTTGACCTTGCAACTTGGGATCAATAACTCTATAATAATAAATATCACATATAATCCTTTTTCCTTTAGAATTACTCCCCTTTTTCTATAGGAAACCGAGCGGAAGCCTTAACGGGTTTCCGCTTTTCTTTTTTGTTTTCCGGCAAGGCTTGGGAGTAAATTTTGCAAAAAAATAAACCCATCTTTAAAAGACAGGTTCTCTTTTGTTTAGTTATCGCCCTTTATAAAGAGTGCGTAGGCGTCGCTCATCACCTTCAGTGCTTCTTCACTGGCGCCCTGGCTTTCGATATAGCTGATAAAATCATCGGCTGAGCCGTCATCCGGAAAGCCTTTATCCTCGGCCACATCCTTTGCCAGATCACCAAAATAAGACGCGTCGTCTGAGTACCTGGCACAAAGCCATTCTTTAAATAATACTTTTTCGCCCATTTTCAAGCCCCCTTTTTTTCTTTATTATAACATATCTGTAAACGACTTTCTTGAAAAATTCTTTTTATTAAGGGTAAAAAAATGGAGAATCCACAACAGAAAGTTCTGGATTCTCCACAAAACCGGATGGCCTGCTTTAAGCCTCCGGCTCGGCAGTCACTTCTGTTTTTTCCAGTTTTCTGCTGGAGAGACGGTGAAGCACGAACAGGGTAACAGCCAGCAGGATAATGCCGGTGCCAAGTGTCAGGGCGATGTTGCCGTACGAGAATCCGGCGACAATGTAGCCGAAAAAGCAGCACGCCGCTACCAGACAGGCGTAAGGCATCTGGGTGGCCACATGCTTGATATGGTCACAACCCGCTCCGGTAGAAGACAGGATGGTGGTATCCGAGATCGGTGAGCAGTGGTCTCCGAAAACAGAGCCTGCCAGTGTTGCGGACAGGGTAACAACCATCAGCTCCGGCGCGGATGCCTGACAGATGAATACAACGATTGGGATAAAGATCCCGAAGGTTCCCCAGGCAGTACCAATCGAGAAGGACAGGCCGGCCGCTACCAGGAATACAATGGCTGGAATCAGGCCCATCGGCAGGTTGCTGGCTTCCACAAGCTGGCCAACGTAAATGCCTGTACCCAGGTAATCCTGGCATAAGGAACCGATGGTCCACGCCAGCGTCAGGATAATGTATGCTGGAACCATGCTCTTGACGCCTTCGCCGATGCCGCCCATGAATTCCTTAAAGGTCACAAGCTTTCTCGGGATAAACAGCAGGAAGGTTACAACGAGCGCCCAGAAGCCGCCCAGTACCAGGGCCGCAGAGGCGTCACAGTTCCCAAAGGCTTCACCGATGGTCAGGCCTTCGCCTGCCCAGTAGCCGCCATTCCACAGCATGGAAATGATTGAGAACACAATCAGCGCGCCGATGGGGATGATCAGATCCCAGACGGTCCCTTTATCAGAAACCTCCTGGTTGCTTTCAAGGTCATCGTTCACAGCGCCAAGGTCACCCTTTTTCTCGGCCTTGTACTCTTCTTTAGCCATCGGCCCGAATTCCAGGTTGGTTGCGGCCAGCGCCAGTACCATAATAATGGATAAAATAGCGTAAAGATTGTATGGGATGGTCGCGAAGAAAGCCTGCAATTCATTGGTGAAGGCGCCGGTTTCGTACAGGGTTGACCCGACAGCCGCCGCCCAGCTTGAGATCGGGGCGATGATACACACCGGCGCCGCGGTGGCGTCGATGATATAGGCCAGCTTTGCGCGGGATACATTGTACTTGTCTGTGACGGGCTTCATAACGGTACCGACCGTTAAGCAGTTGAAATAGTCGTCGATGAAAATCAGCATTCCCAGAAAGCTGGTAGCCAGCTGTGCGCTTCTCTTGCTTTTCAGCTTAGTTGAAGCCCAGTTACCGTAGGCTCTTGAGCCCCCGGCCATTGTGACCACATAAACCAGCGCCCCAAGCAGGGCCAAAAAGAGAATGATGTTAAACTTGCCAGGCGAACCAACGGTCTCAGCAGTAACGCCGAAGGCTACGCTGCTCATCTCAATGATGCCGCCGCCTGTGTTTAACGCGTAGATAAGTCCCCCTGAAAGTATTCCGATTAACAACGATGAAATAACTTCTTTGGTGCATAACGCCAGAGCGATCGCAATGATCGGTGGTAACAGCGATAAGAAACCAACATCGATTGTTTCCATAAATACTCCTCCTTATTTTTTTATATTTGCTTCCACAAACAAGCCAATTTTAACACAAAATTAATGCAAATTAAAGGAAATATATAGAATAAGGTATTCTGAACCTCAAAAAAATTTTTCAATCAATAAAGCCACGCCTGTCGCAAACATAAAAATGCCTTGAAAAGCATAATAAAGGATTTACTTTTACCCCCTTAACTGTGATTTTATGGTTTTTTTATGCTACAATAGATCTATATGAAAATAAAAGGCAGGGATTACCATGAAGCTGATCATAACCAAAATCAAAGAACATCTGGGATTGTTTCTGACCGCCATCTTTTTCCTGACGGTCGAGTCCCTCAGCGACCTTCTCCAGCCCACGCTCATGTCCCACATTGTCGATGACGGCGTAAAAAACCAGGACGTGGGCACAGTGCTCTTTTTTGGGGGCATTATGCTGGGGGTAGCCTTTGTGGGGGCGGCTGGCGCAGTGATCCGCAACAATCTTTCCGTCCGCACCTCCCAGCAGATTGGAAAGGAGCTCCGCTCAGAGCTATACCGGAAAATCCAGGCCTTCTCTTTTGAAAATATTGACCGGCTTCACCCCGCATCCCTGATCACCCGCATCACCAACGATGTCACCCAGATCCAGAATTTTATTAACGGGACCATGCGTATTCTGGTCAAGGCGCCCATTACCTGTATCGGCGCCATTATCCTCATTGTAACCCAGACACCCAGACAGATCCCCATGATTGTGGTCATCCTGGTCATTTCGACCCTGCTCATCGCCGGGAATATGCGCTTTGGCTACCCAAGATTTGTCCGTCTTCAGCGCAGGCTGGACCGGCTGAACAGCGTAAGCCGCGAATTTCTGACCTCCATAAGGGTCGTCAAGGCCTTTGGGCGGGAAGATTATGAGACCGGCCGTTTCGGCACTGCCGCTGAGGAGCTGGCAGCCTCTGGTATTTCAGCCACCCGGGTGACCGCGGTGTTTGGGCCGCTGATCAACCTGACGGTCAACATCGGGATTGTGGTGCTGCTGTGGCTGGGCGGCACCGGAGGACACCAGGATGTGGGAAAGCTTATGGCCTCTGTCAATTACATGACTCAGGTGCTCTTTGCCCTGTCCATGGTTTCCAATATCCTCAACACAATGGTGAGGGCCACAGCCTCGGCCGAGCGTGTGCAGGAGGTTCTTTCTGAAAAGCCCGCCATGCGCGAACCGGAAATACCCACAGCCGAAAAGCCTGATGGCCGTGTGGCTTTTGAGAATGTTTCTTTCTCCTATATCCACTCGCCTGAAAAGTCGCTGGACAATGTATCCTTCTGTCTTGAAAGCGGCCAGGTGCTGGGTATCATCGGAGCAACCGGCTCCGGCAAATCCACTCTGGTCAGCCTGATTCCAAGATTTTACGACGTCACCGGAGGCCGGGTGCTCGTGGGGGGAAGGGATGTGCGAAGCCAGAAAACTTCCCAGCTTCGCGAGGCCATCGGCATGGTTCCCCAAAAGTCATTGCTGTTTTCCGGCACCATCCGGGATAACCTGAAGTGGGGAGATCCTGAAGCGGACGATAAAGCTCTCGACGCCGCAGCACATGCGGCCTGCGCCGATGAATTTATAAATGGCTTCTCCAAGGGCTACGACACGGTTTTGGGGCAGGGCGGGGTAAACCTGTCCGGCGGGCAGAAGCAGCGGCTCTCCATCGCCAGAGCGCTGATCCGCCATCCCGCCATACTGGTGATGGACGACAGCACCAGCGCCCTTGACGCCACCACCGAGGCGGCTGTTATGACCCGTATCCGGGAATACGCCAGAGGAACCACGGTGATCCTCATCAGCCAGCGCATCGCCTCGGTCATGCGGGCGGATAAAATCCTCTGCATGGATGAGGGGCGCGTCTCCGGTTTCGGCACCCATGAAGCGCTTATGGCAGAAAGCCCGGTCTACCGTGAAATCTATAAATCCCAGATAGGAGATGATAAACATGCCAGCCGCTGATCCCGCAGGACTGCCTCCAGTCAAACGCTCACCCGGAAAACACAGGATCGCTGAGGTGGTAAAGCCTAAAAACATGAAAGGGACACTGTCCAGGCTCTGGAGCCTGACAAAAGGCCGACGGCAGGGCCTGTGGCTGGTTTTTGTCCTGTCAGGGCTGGCTTCCCTGTCTGCCATGCTGACACCTCTGCTCATTGGTAAGATCATTGACAGCATTAACAACGGCCATCTGTCCGTCACGCTCCTCGTGTTTCTGCTCTTGGCCTACATCGGTGACTGGGCTGTCCGTTTTGCCCAGAACTACATCATGGCCTCAGTATCTCAGCGCATGATCTGCTATATCCGCAAAGCGTTGTTTGACGTGATGAAGGATCTGCCGCTGGCCTTCTTTGACCGGAGCCCTCACGGCGATCTCATGAGCCGCCTGACCAACGACATCGACAATATCAGCTCCACCATCTCAGATTCACTGGCGCAGCTCATGATGCTTGTCTTTACCTTTGCGGGAGTCCTCGGTATTATGCTCGCCCTCAATGTGTGGCTGACACTGGCCGCCCTGGCGGTAGTGCCGCTGGTCTTTTTACTGACCCGCACCGTTACCCGCGTTACCCGCAGGCTGTTTAAAAAGCAGCAGGCAGCCCTCGGCCGTCTGGATGGAGAAATTGAGGAGACCATCTCAGGGCTCACTCTGGTTAAGGCCTACGGCAGAGAGGAAGCGGTTATTGAGGAATTTGAAAAAAATAACGCGGCGCTCTGCGATGTTGGCACCAGGGCACAGGTATGGTCCGGCTATCTTATGCCGCTCATGAACGTGATTAAAAATCTCAGCTTTATATCGGTCTCCATTGCCAGCGGCGTCATGGCTGCCAGGGGAATGGTGAGTATTGGGACCATCTCGAGTTTTCTGCTCTACTCAAGACAGTTTACACGCCCCCTCAACGATATTGCGAGCATCTATAACGTCTTTCAAACCGCTGTGGCCGGCGCCGAACGGATTTTTGAAATTTTTGACGAGATTCCAGAACCTCCTGATATTCCAGACGCACTGCCCATTGTCAATCCAAAAGGCGACGTGGCTTTTGAGCATGTGTATTTCGGCTATGATCCAGACATACCGATCCTTAAGGATGTAAGCTTTAAAGCCAGCGCCGGAGCCCGCATGGCGGTCGTCGGCGCGACCGGGGCCGGGAAAACCACAATCATCAGTCTCCTGACACGTTTCTATGATGTCACGGACGGACAGATTCTTCTGGACGGCCATGACATCAGGGATTACCGACTGGCAGACCTGAGGCGCTGCTTTGGTGTTGTGCTCCAGGATACCGCACTGTTTCATATGAGTATTCTTGAGAATATCCGATATGGCAGGGAGGACGCCGAGGACAGCGCGGTCGTTGAAGCCGCCAGAGCCGCAGGCGCCCACGGTTTTATCAGCCGTCTGCCTGAGGGCTATCAGACCCTCATCACCGACGGCGGCGGAAGCCTGAGCCAGGGTGAGCGCCAGCTCATCACCATTGCCCGCGCGATTCTGGCCGACGCGCCCATTCTCATCCTCGATGAGGCCACCAGCTCTGTCGACACCCGGACTGAAAGCCGGATACAGGAAGCCATGCTGCGGCTTACCGAGGGCCGGACCTCCTTCATCATTGCGCACCGCCTGTCCACGATCCGGGACGCTGACCAGATTCTTCTGCTGAAAAATGGCCGTGTCGCCGAGATGGGGCGCCATCAGGAGCTCATGGCTCTGGGCGGCATTTACAGCCGCATGTATAAAACCCAGCTTGGCATTGATGACTGAAAAAGCACAGCGCAAAAATGCGCTGTGCTTTTTTACTTTTATTTTATGATACCCAGCTCCCGTGCTTTCAACACTGCATCCAGGGCGTTATTTACCTCCAGCTTTTTGTAGGCCAGGGAAGTGTGGCTTTTGATGGTTGGGAGCGCCAGACCTGTGATTCGGGCGATATCGGCGTTTCTATAGCCCTGGGACAACAGATCGAGCATATACTTCTGCTGTCTGGAAAGTTTAATATTTTTGGGAGAGGTGGTTGGCCTGGAAAGCAATCCTCTGTGCGTCTTGGACTGGCTGTAAGCAGCCAGAATATGCTCCTGGACAAAATCGCGCGTCAGGCGGCCTCCATAGCTGTCTTTTTCTACCCTGGCCATCAGTCGTTTAAGAACAGGGAGGACTGCGGCGCCTTCGTCAGCAACCACCCGGATAAATCGGTAGGGCTGAAGAACGGACAGCGCCTTTTCCAGCAAATCTGCAGCCTCTTCATGGCTCCCCTGCTGCCATTTTAGAACTGCCAGCAGAGCACCCGCTTCGGCAGCATCCAGAGGTCTGTTCAAATTTTCACCGTAATCCAGCAGGAGGATTAACAGTCTGTGGGCTTCCTCGGCATTTTCCAAAATAATATGAGCGCGCGCTGTTGTGAAGTGCTGGTAGACCCGAAACAACTCAATGTGACTGGTCTCAACGACAAAATAGTGATCAAGCCATTCCCGTGCCGATGGTGCATCGCCATCCATAAGCATCAGACGCGTCTGGTAGGCCGCCAGGTTTGGCAGAAAAAATTGTGCCTCCCGATCCACCAGCAGCGTCAGCTCACGCAGTGCAGTTTCGGCCTCCTGAAACCTTCCAAGCTGCCATAGGATACGGTGCCAGAGAAGCGTCACGCAGATACGCCCCTCAATTTTACTTTCCTCAGACATATACGCTGTGGTCACCTTAAGCTGCTCCAGTGCCTCACTCAGCTGACTGCGCTCATACATGAAACAGGCCTCAATACCGGGGCGAATATACAGCCACTCATCCCCCAGAAGAGGAGCGAAGGTTTTATCGATTTTATCCATGATGCTCGGATCAGCGGACAGCTCGGAATAGTCAAGATTGCTTCGGTGCATGTAAGGCAGATTGTGAGTAAAGGATGCGATGGAGGTGGCCAGCCCCCCAGGCGTATATTTTTTGACAAAACGGCTGAAAAGGCTGAAACGTCGCACCTTGGTCCGCATACTCACCCGATGGTCTACGCTGTAGGCCAGAATCGCGTATTCCACAAATTTGGTATCTGCCTTTGCGATGGCCGGCAGCTTTCTTATAATGGCATCCATATGACGGCCATATTCCTCATAACGGCTGGTCAGGTAGTAGTACCATGCGCTCAGGACATGGAGTGCCGGGAATTCACGGTAAGCCCTTTCAGGGATCGGTTTTATAAAAAAAGCTCGCAGAAAATCTGCATACTCGGCCACCACGCCGCGGTTATTTTCAAAGAGAAATAGATACAGATAGCTGTCAATGCCTTTATAATCACCGCTGTCCATCCAGAATCGCAGCGCCCGGGAATAATCGTGGCGGTCTCTGTAATACATTGCCGCTGTTTTATACAGGGAAGCAACGTTAATACCGCTTTTAATCAGCCGTTCCCTGAGAAAATCCTGAAAAAGATGGTGGAAACGGTAAGTATTTCCATGAAGCAGGCTTAAAAAAGAGTTGGTGCGGCTCAGATAAGACATGACTTCCGCAGCGTCCGCGCGGCCGGTCATTATCTCGGCAAGCTCAGGATCAAATTCATTGACGACGGCTGTTTTCAGGCAGAATTCCCGCAGCTCCGGTGACCACTTATCCCAGAGCTGAGTTTCAAAGTACCAGGCAAAATCCTGTCCGCCCTTTCCCGGACGGACTTCACCCGATTTTGCCATGGCGTTGACACCGATAGCCCATCCATCTGTCGCGTCGAGCACAAAGGAAGACTGCTCCTGTGTGATGGGAAAGCCCAGACGTTCAAAATAGCTCTGTATTTCATCTCTGGAAAATCGAAGCTGTTCAGGAGTGATAATGCCGGTGTCCTCATTCGAAACCAGTGAGGTAAAGTCTTCCGGCAGATTGTGGCGGGAGAGCAGAAGGACGACAAAACCTTTAGGCAGCCGTCTGAGCAGAAAAGGAAGGGATTTTAAGACTTCCGCGTTGGTAATCAGGTGCATATCGTCCAGAACGAGCGCATACTGGCCATTATCCGGCAGCATTTCGGATATGAGACGCACCGTGTGCTCCACTGGCGAGGCTGAGAAAGCAGGGCTTACCAATACATTGTACATGGCCTCGTTTTCAGGCTGCAATGAAAAAAGCCCTGTGGCCAGCTGTTTATAAAATATCGGCGGGGTGTTATCATAGGGATCGAGACCAATCCAGACGGGTTTCCTCTTTGAAGCGTT
>OCAG01001057.1_pt1 | contig 10881 bp, 8 predicted proteins | sample 1477111 | NCBI WGS metagenome assembly OCAG01 (sample SAMEA2580288, study PRJEB22360) | human gut metagenome | biome: human gut; feature: human-associated habitat; material: faeces | place: Denmark | collected 2008/2010 | reverse complement strand
TCTGATTCCGAACAGGTGAAGGCAAAGGTGAGAGAATAGATCGGGAAATAATAAAATATATTAAAAACCCCGTAATGAAAGTTGCGGGGTTTTTCGTACCTTTGAAACTCGAATATTTTCAAAGAAAAGTGATATGAATAGATTGAGAGATCACAAGGGGATAAACCTGTTGCTTCGATATAAAAACGAGATCGTCCGTCGTATGGATTGTTTGCTGGATTTGGATTATCATTACATGGTTTTGCGCAGGGATTACGGGAATCGATTCGTGGTCACGGAGTTCTTGCAGAAGGCGTTGTCTATCGTGGTGGTTTCTTTCAATCGTTTTATCAAGGATGCGTGTACGATTTCGGCGTCAGCACTCACGTTTTATTCGATCCTGTCGTTTATCCCGCTGATGGCGCTGGCTTTCGCTTTGGCTGCCGGGTTTGGTGCCCGCGAGGCTTTGGAGAAGGAGTTTATGTTGCAATTGGGCGATAACCAAGAGTTTGCCGGGCAGTTGCTGGGGTATGTCACGAAAGCGATTGATCATGCCAAGGGCGGGGTGATCACGGGTGTCGGTATCGTGATTTTGCTTTGGTCGGTGATCAAGGTGTTGAATAGTACTGAAATGACGATGAATCGTATCTGGGGGGTGCGAAAGGGAAGGAGTTTACGGCGGATGTTCACGGATTATTTCTCAATTATCTTTATCGCCCCGATTCTGATGATTCTCGTGAGTAGCTTGAATTTGTTCATGACAAGTTCCGGGTGGCAGGAGAATTTTCCGTTGATCAGTTCCTTTCTCCAAATTGTGATCAAGTTGCTGCCTTATATGCTGGTGTGGATGCTGTTTATCTTCCTCTATATGTTCATGCCGGCGACCCCGGTGAAGTTCAAGCACGCTTTCGTGGCGGCGATGATTGCCGGGACGGTTTACCAGATCATTCAATGGTTTTACATCCGTTTCCAGATCGGCATGAGTTCTTACAGTGCCATATATGGTACGCTGGCCGCTTTGCCGTTGTTATTGGTGTGGTTGCAGTTAAGCTGGAGTGTCGTGTTGTGGGGGACGGAATTGTGCTATATTTTCAGGAACAGGCATTTCATGTACAAGAACGAGTTGTTCGGGGATACGGCTTGGATGGAGACGTTGGAATGTGCATTGAAAATCATGAGGTTCGTGGCTCGGGTGTACGTGAACGGAGGGGGTGGTCCGAGTTTAGGGATGATTAACAAGGAATTGAAGATTAATACCGGGAAATCACGTATCGTGTTGCAAGAACTGGTGGATTTACATATTCTGGTAGAGGCGAAGGAAGAGGACGATTATTTCTATTACCCGGCCTCGGATTTACACACGATGTCGGTGGGAGATATTATCATTCGTTTTTCCCGGGTAGATGAAAGCCGGGATGAAGTCTGGAAAAAACAATTCAAGGAAACCGTGTTGTCCGGTTTTGCCGGCGATCGGTTGATTGAGGATTCTGAGGTTCAGCAATAACGGGAATGTATTCATCTTAAAGTCTCGTTTTTTCTTGTATATCCGGTAAAACTTTTATATATTGTCGGGCAAATTGAAATGAAGTATGAGGAAAAGAATCGATTTAGAGTACATTTTCTCATCGTCGGTAACAATATTGTTCTCCCGTCTAAGTTCTGCTCCCGGTTTGGCGGAGTGGTTTTCCGATGATGTGAAACATGATGGAAATATCTTCACGTTTGTGTGGGATGGTATTGGTGAAGAAGCGGAGTTAGTGGATATGAAGAAAAATTCTTACGTGCGCTTCAAGTGGCTGGACGCGGACGATGAGGAAGAATTTTTTGAATTTTCGCTCCACGTAGAGCCTTTGACGGAGGAGGTCGCTTTGATCATCACGGATTTTGTGGATGCTGATGAAGAGGGGGATGCCATTGAATTATGGAATAAACAGGTCGAAATGTTACATCGCACGGTTGGTGGATAAAGTTTTTTTCTATCTTTGTGAATTCGTTTATCACGAGTAAAGTAGAAAAATAAGAAAACCAATATAAGGTGCTAAAGATGAAGAAGCTCCACCTGTTTATGCTTAAAAGCTTTGTCGGTCCTTTCGTGGCCACCTTTTTTATCAGTATGTTCGTTTTGATCATGCAGTTTTTGTGGCGATATATTGATGATCTGGTGGGAAAAGGACTGGAAGGCCATGTTATTTCAGAATTACTTTTTTACGTGTCTTTGACACTGGTGCCGATGGGATTGCCGTTGGCCGTGTTGTTGGCTTCCATCATGACATTTGGTAGTTTAGGGGAGAATTACGAGTTAACGGCGTTGAAAGCGGCGGGTATTTCTCTGTACCGGATTATGAAGCCGTTGATCGTGCTGATCGTTATTTTCACGATTGCGGCATTCTTTTTTTCCAACAATGTTCTTCCTTACGCTAACTTGAAGGCAAGTAGCTTATTGTACGATATAAAACGACAGAAACCGGAATTATCTTTGAAGGAGGGAGTGTTTATCAATGATATAGAGGGGTATAGTATTAAGGTGGATAAGATCGACAAGAAGTCGGGTATGATGTACAATATGTTGATTTACAATCACACGGATCGAAGGGGTAATTACGAGATGACAATTGCGGATTCCGGTATCATGGAGGCAGACCCGACGGGGCGTTTCATGGAGGTGGAGTTGTATCACGGTTACACGTACACGGACGAGGGGTTGAAGTCGAATAATAATAAAACCTATCCTTTCCGGCGCGTGCAGTTTGACAAACAGTATTTTATTATCCCGTTGGGTGATAAGGATTTGCAGCGTACGGATGAAGACTTGTTCAAGAATAGCTACGGGATGTTGAATATAGCCCAGCTGGATAGTACGGTTTCGGCCCTGTCCTTACGATTGGATGGCCGGAAACAAAGAAAAGCACACGATATGCTCCGGGAGAATTACGTGAGGAAACAGGAGAGAAACCCCAAGCGGGATAGCGTGATTCGTGAAGAGACGAGAGGGGGTGTCAGGAATCTGGATAGTCTTTACCGGACTTTTGACGTGGAGGAACGGAAAAACACGATCGACCAGGCCGTGCAGCTTGCCCGGGGGGCTCAAACGAGTCACATGAATGATTTATCTATCAATAAACGGGACGAAGAGTCCGTTCGTAAATATAATATCGAATGGCACAGGAAGTTTACCTTGTCATTTGCCTGTTTTATTTTCTTCTTTATCGGGGCCCCGCTGGGGGGTATTATCCGTAAAGGAGGATTAGGGGCGCCGGTGGTGGTTTCGATCTTCCTGTTTATCGTGTATTATATTATTTGGATGATGGGGGAACGAGCGGCCCGGGAAGGGGTGTTGGAGCCTTGGCAGGGAATGTGGATTTCTTCCGTGGTTCTGTTACCGTTGGGAGCTATATTGACTTACACGGCCATGACGGATTCGGCTGTCATGAGTAGTGAATCCTATACTAATTTCATCAAGAAGATCATCGGTTTCTTTAAAAAGAAAGATAAAAATGCGTGAATTGAGAATCGTGTACATGGGAACACCGGATTTCGCGGTGTATCCGTTACAGAAGTTGCTGGAGGCCGGACACAAGGTCGTGGCTGTCGTGACCAATCCGGATAAACCGGCAGGGAGGGGACAAAAGATTCAAGAGTCTCCCGTGAAGAAGTTTGCCGTGGAGAAGGGGATTCCCGTGTTGCAGCCGGAGCGTTTCCGGGATGAACGGTTTTTGGAGGAGTTGAGGGGTTTTCAAGCGGATTTGCAGCTCGTGGTGGCATTCAAGATGTTGCCGGAGGTGGTTTGGAATATGCCTCGGTTGGGAACGGTAAATTTACATGCGTCACTGTTGCCGGATTACCGGGGTGCGGCCCCGATCAACTGGGCGGTGATGAACGGGGAGACTTGTAGCGGGGTGACGACTTTTCTTTTGAAACACGAGATTGATACCGGGAATTTGATTTTTCAGGAGCGGGTGGAGATCGGGCCGAACATGACGGCCGGGGAGTTGCACGATCAATTGATGTACACGGGTGCCGATTTGTTGGTGAAAACGGTGGAGGCTATGGCTGTCGGTGATTACCCGTTGCAGGATCAGGTCGGGTTGCTGGCCGGGCGTGAACCGAAACACGCACCTAAAATATTCAAGGAGGATATGAAGGTGGATTGGACACTAGGTTTGGACGCTATTTTTAATCATATACGAGGACTTTCACCTTTTCCGACGGCGTGGACCGAATTCCGAAACAAGAAGAACGGGGAGGTCGTGTCGTTGAAGATTTTCGAGACGGAGCGAATCGTGAAAGATCATGGGAAAGAAGTGGGTCTGTCAACGGATAATAAAACTTACCTGGACGTGTTGGTAGAGGGGGGAGTCATTCGGATAAAAGAGTTACAGTTGTCCGGGAAAAAGCGAATGAAGACAGAAGAGTTCCTGCGGGGATTTCATATAGAGGATTACTCTTTGTAATCAATTTACTATGCGTGTCGGGCGAGAAACTATGCGAAGACTGATCCTAAGGTTAGGGATCGGGGGGAGTGTGTTGCTTGCCTTGGTAATTGGGTGGTGGTATTTTCTACCAACCCCGTTGTTTACTGTGCCTTATTCCACGGTGATTTTGGATAAGGAGGGGGAGATTATGGGTATGACGGTGGCGAGTGACGGGCAGTACCGGGTGTCGGGAAGGGGGCGCCTTTCCATGAAGTACATGGCCGCCTTACTATGTTTTGAGGATAAGCGTTTTTTGACTCACTCCGGGGTGGACCCGCTGGCGGTGGGACGGGCGTTGTGGTTGAACGTGCGGAGGGGTTCGGTGGTGAGTGGCGGGAGTACGTTGACGATGCAGGTAATTCGGCTGTCACGTGACAACCCGCCCCGAACGATTCCGGAGAAGATATTGGAAATGTTGCTGGCGATTCGTTTGGAACAGAGTTACACGAAATGGGAGATTCTGAATATGTACGTGGATCACGCCCCTTTTGGTGGGAATATCGTGGGAATACAGGCGGCTTCGTTGAAATATTTTAATCGTCAGCCGGATGAACTGAGCTGGGCTGAGGCGGCATTGTTGCCCAATGCCCCGGCTTTGATGTACCCGGGAAAGAATATGCCCGGTCTGAAAGGAAAGCGAGATGCTCTGTTGCGTGAACTTTATGAACAGGGATATTTTGAGCAAGGGGATCTGGAAATGGCGATGGCGGAACCTTTACCGGAACAGGTGTATAGTCCGGAATGTATCGCACCTCATTTGCTGGCAAGAGCTTACGGGCAGCGTCGGGGGAAGATCAGCCAGACGTTTATTGATTCCCGGTTGCAGGAACAGGTGAACGGGATTGTGAGGCGGCATATTGACGTGTTGAAACACAATCATATCTATAATGCTGCCGTGTTGGTAGCGCATATCCCGACCGGACAGGTACGGGCTTACGTGGGAAACGGGCCTAAGGTGCGTGATGATGGGGGAAATCAAGTGGATATTATCACGTCGAACCGTAGTTCGGGGAGTATATTGAAGCCGGAGTTGTACGCGCTGATGCAGCAATCCGGGTATATCTTGCCGGGGACGATCGTGTCGGATGTCCCGTCCCGTTTCGGGGGATATGTTCCCTCGAATTTTAACAAGGATTTCCAAGGGATTGTCCCTGCCGACAAGGCGTTGTCAATGTCTTTGAATATTCCTTTCGTGCGCTTGTTGCGGGAGTATGGGGTGGAGCATTTCTATGATGATTTGAAAAAGATGGGGATTACGACGTTAAATCGAAAGGCGGAGAATTACGGGTTAAGTTTGATTTTGGGAGGAGCCGAGTGTAAGTTGTGGGATTTGTGTAATATGTACGGGGGGATGGCTTCCATTTTGAGGCACTATAACGAGTGTGACGGGACGAGTTTTAACCACGAGTTTCGACGTTTACGACTTTGGGCAGGTGAACAGGTGGATAGTGTCGAGGTGCAGAATAACGTGGTCAATGCCGCGGCGGTATGGCTTACACTCAAGGCTTTGCAGGACGTGGAACGGCCGGATTTGGAGTCGGGATGGAAGAATTTTGCCTCTTCGATGAATCTTTCTTGGAAGACGGGAACGAGTTTCGGTTTCCGGGATGCCTGGGCGGTGGGGGTGAATCCGGAGTACGTGATTGGCGTGTGGGTTGGTAATGCGGATGGCGAGGGACGTCCCGGGCTGATCGGGGTACGGGCTGCGGCTCCGATTTTGTTTGAGGTGGCCTCTTTGGTGAGGACAGATGCCCGTTTTTATATGCCGAAGGAGGAGTTGTCTGCGGTTGCTGTTTGTCGTAAGAGTGGGTATCGGGCATCTTCAATATGCCCGGAAATAGATACCGTTTATATTGCCCGTGCCGGGGAGAAAACAGAGGTTTGTCCTTACCATCGATTGGTGAATCTTGATCGGACGGGTAAATTCCGGGTGGATTCGGAATGTGAGTCCGTGTCACGCATGAGGATTGAACCTTGGTTCGTGCTGTCTCCCGTACAGGAGTGGTATTATGCCCGCACACATTCGGATTACAAGAAATTACCACCTTATCGTGCCGATTGCCAGCGAGGGCAGGATGACGTGATGGAAATGATTTACCCGCAGCGGGGATTGCGGGTGTTTATTCCCAAAGATTTAGGGGGAGTGGTACGTGGTGTTGTGTTTGAAATGGCTCATCGGGAGCCTTCCACGTTGGTGTACTGGCATATCGACGATCAATTTCTGGGAACAACCCGTTATCACCACCAGTTAGAGGTGAACGTGGCCCCCGGACGACATACGCTTTATCTCGTGGATGCGAAGGGAAATTCGCTACGGCAGAGTTTTGTTGTCGTGGATGGGGAAAAGGATTATAAATGAATTAATGTTTGTCGAGTTTTAGAAAATCATTTTTGCTGATCTTGGTGCGATGTTTTTCTTTGTCCCCGGATTTTACGACGATAGTTACCGAATCTTTCCATTGCTGAAGGTTTACAAGTGATGAAATATCACATGATACGATTCCGTGGTCGGTTAGAGTTTTTGACCAATCATCGGGAATATTCGGATTATAGTAAAGTTGTAATTTCAGTGAATCTTGGGTTTGTTCTTGCGGGTCATATACTAAATTGATTTTACCTTGAATTTTCTCTCCGGTTACCGAGTTTACCGTGGCGAAACTTGCATGTAGATCGAAATAACCGCGATAACCATAGCCTACACCGAGGAATGATGGTAATTGACAATTCTCGGCTATGTTTGTATCATTGGCCTCCTCTTTGCTAATCGGGTGAATTACCTCGTAATTTGACCACGTGACGACATGGGCATTGTTGATAAACTTTTCACCGTTTGCGGAGGTTTCCCAGTCTTCCTCGTTATAATAAAAGCCGAAATAGCCTCTTTCCGCATCAGCGAGATTTTGGTCGTATGAGATTACCAGTCCCCCGCCATCCAGATAGCAATAATAGCCATTTGTCGTGTCCCCGATAATCGTGGCAACACACATGAAACCTCTTGAGCCGTCATCTTTGTTGTCATTGCAACTAGAGCCTATTACTAGACATATCAATAGAGTAATGATTACTGGTAAATTCTTATTCATACATACTTGATTATAATACAGCAAATATAGTAAAATTTTAGTACGTCATTCCAAAATGCCAGAGTGGAATGATGTTCATGTACCCGAGCTCAATATCATCTTTTACAACAAAGCTGTTTTCAATATTTTGAATTTGTTTTTGCTTTTTGTTCTTTCCCCCGACTTCAAACGTGATGTCATTGATTAGGAAATCGGATGCGGGAGATGCAATAACATCAGCAATGACTCTGGTTTGATTAAAAAAGAATGTTTCCCGGATATTCCCGATATTCGAGTTCTCGTGTGCCAGATTGTAAATTAAATTCGTGTTATCCAAGTAAATTTTGTTTACTTTTCCTAGGCCTCGAACACCGCCAGTGGCATCACGTAGTTGTGAAATAAGTCCGGCTTCTTCAATGTACAGGCAATAATCGGCTATATTATTACGACTGGCTCCCAACATTTCCGCAATGCTACTTAGGTTAGGTTTAAATGGGACGCTTTTTGCTATGATCGCTAATAATTGTTTTAGTTTTCGGCCTGTGGATACATTCATATCCGCGTACAGGGGAATGTCGGATTCCAGCGTTTGGTTGATGATCTGTCGTAAACGCTGATCGTATGTGTCTTCTAGGGCAAATGGGTAGTAACCTCGTTTCAGGTAATCCTGAAAAAGGGGCAGGGGATGTATCGATTCCGGAATTTCCACCTTGTGGGTGATGATGTCCTGTAAATCGTAGATGTCGGTCGAGATTTGATGGAATAGTTGCAAATATTCTCGGAAGGAAAGTCCCTGCATTTGGTACATGATGGCTCTTCGACTCAGATCGGAAACTCCTTTATTGATGTCTAGAATATGATTTTTAATTCCGGGTGGTAATCATAGATTAGTTTTAATTCTTTCGACCAGTTTTTATATTTATGAATTTCATCGATAAATAGGTGTTTACCGCCTACTTTCGTGTATGAATCAGCCAAATCCAAGAGTTTATGGTCTGCAAAGTAGAAATCTTCTGCCGTGACGTACAATGCCGTGTTCGGATTCAAGTTCTCTTTAATGTATTGGAGTATTAGGGTGGTTTTGCCGACACCTCTTGGTCCGGTTATACCGATCATTCGGCTGTTCCAATTTATTTTGGAATAAATGTATCGGTGGAAGTCGGTCTTTGTTTCTTGAAGTAGCTTGTTAAAATGTTCCAATAATTTTTCCATATCACGTTCCTTTTCCACAAAGATACAAAAAATGCACTGCATGAGTGCATTTTTATCTAAATTTTGCACTGTGAGAGTGCATTTTCTTTTTTTTGATCTCAACGGGACTGTCCCAAAAGTCTTATCCGGTAAAGCTACCCCCTTCAGCTCCCCCTTACACAGGGGGAGAGCTGATTACCAATCGATTTTTCCTTTTGAATACTCCTATTATTTCCTGTTCACATCTCTGGAACTAGCTTGAGCGGTAGGCATAATCTGAATATCGTTCAAACAGATGTGAGCCGGACGGGTCACGGCAAACACGATCGTGTCGGCGATGTCTTCTCCCGTGAGAGGGGTAACACCTTTGTACACGTTGTCTGCGGCTTGTTGGTCACCTTTGTAGCGGACTACGGAAAACTCGGTTTCAACCATTCCCGGAGCGATGTTGGTTACCTTGATGTTGTGTTTCAACATATCGATGCGCATGGCTTTGGAAAGGGCGTCCACGGCGTGTTTGGTGGCACAATACACGTTCCCGCCGGGGTAAACTTCCTTACCTGCCACGGAGGCGATGTTGACGATATGTCCTTTTTCATTTTTGATCATCAAGGGGGCTACTTCGTGGGTGATGTAAAGAAGGCCTTTCACGTTGGTGTCGATCATGCGTTCCCAGTCATCCAGAATCCCGTCTTGGATAGGAGAAGTTCCCACGGCAAGACCTGCATTATTGACTAAAATATCTATATTTTGCCATTCTGCCGGTAGGTTGCTGATTGCGTTGTGAACTTCCTGTTGGTTACGAACATCGAATTGAAGAGCCAGTACTTGAATGCCTTTTGCCTTTAATTCGTCTTCCAGTGCGGTCAGACGATCGCCCCGGCGTCCGGTGATAATGAGGTTATACCCGATTTCGGCCAATTTGGTCGCTGTTGCCTTTCCGATACCGGAAGTGGCTCCTGTGATTAACGCTATCTTGTTCATAGTAGTAATTATTGTTTAAATCTGTCGTGCGAAGGTATGATTTTTTTCTTATTTTCGCACGAAATAATAGTTGCAAGTTACAGGTTACAAGTTGCAGGTTAATTACCGAACAAATAATTTTGAACTTGTAACTTGTAACCTGTAACGTGGCGAAGCCACCATATTTATGTATAAAGAAATAGAATTGAGGATTACGCCGGAAGAGGCACATGATCGAGAGATTGTCAATGAACTGTTGGCAAGGATGTTGCATGTGGGGCAGGAGAGGATCGTGCATGTGGAGATTTTGCGAAAATCAATAGATGCCCGTCAACGCAGGGTTGTTATTCAACTGAAAGTCGGTGTTCATCTGGATCGGGTGGAACAGAAGGAACGGGTATTTACTCCCCAATACCGGGATGTTTCGTCTGCCGGGACGGTTGTCGTGGTGGGTGCCGGACCGGCCGGTTTGTTTGCGGCTTTACGCTTGATCGAGTTGGGGAAAAGACCGATAGTTTTGGAGAGAGGGAAATGCGTGGAAGAGCGGAAACAGGATCTGAATCGTTTGTACAAAACCGGGGTGGCGAATGAAGATTCGAATTATGGTTTCGGGGAAGGAGGGGCCGGGACGTTCTCGGATGGTAAATTGTTTACCCGCTCGAAGAAGCGGGGGAACGTGGATCGTATTTTGGAAATCTTGGTCTATCATGGGGCGAATCCTAATATATTGATTGATGCACACCCGCATATCGGCACGGATAAATTGCCTCAGGTGATTGTGAATATGCGTAAGACGATCGAGAAGTATGGTGGGGAAGTACGTTTTAATAGTCGGGTGAGGGATATTATTATAGAGCAGAACCGGGTAAAAGGAGTTGTGACGGGTGATGAGGAGATTCGGACAGAACACGTTATTCTTGCCACGGGACATTCGGCCCGTGACGTGTACCGGATGTTACAGGCACGGTCCGTGTTAATGTTACCGAAGGACTTTGCCGTGGGGCTTCGATTGGAACATCCGCAAGAGTTAATTGACAGGATTCAGTACCATAACCCGCAAGGACGGGGAGATTTTCTACCTGCGGCCGAGTATAGTTTCGTGACGAATATGGATGGGCGAGGGGTATATTCATTTTGTATGTGTCCCGGAGGAGTGGTCGTTCCGGCTTGCACGGGACCGGAACAACAAGTGGTGAACGGTATGTCTGCATCCG
>OCAG01001055.1_pt1 | contig 10900 bp, 7 predicted proteins | sample 1477111 | NCBI WGS metagenome assembly OCAG01 (sample SAMEA2580288, study PRJEB22360) | human gut metagenome | biome: human gut; feature: human-associated habitat; material: faeces | place: Denmark | collected 2008/2010 | reverse complement strand
TTTTTAAATTTATAAATTTAAAGTTTTTCTATTATGAACAAAAAGTTTTTAAGTGCAATCCTGTTCGGAGCCTTAATGGTTTCGTCAACAGGAACATTTGTGTCTTGTAAAGACTACGATGATGACATTGACAATCTGCAAGGTCAGATTGACGGTGTGAAGTCACAGATCGCAGCTTTAGAAAGCAAGATTAACGAAGGTAAGTGGATTACCAGTGTTACTTCTTCTGCTGATGGTTTGACTATCACCATGTCCGACGGTCAGACTTTCAACATCACCAATGGTAAAAACGGTACTAATGGAACCAACGGTACAGAATGGACTATCTCTGAAGATGGCTTTTGGGTATGTAACGGTGAAAAGACCGATGTAAAAGCTGTAGGTAAAGACGGTGACAAAGGTGAAACAGGCGAAGCCGGCCAGCAGGAAGTGAAGTTCGAAAACGGTAAGTGGTACTTGTGGAACGGTACTGAATTTGTTGAATTCAAGGGTGGTGAAGCTACAACTGGTAATGTTCCTTTCTACTATACAGATCCGAACGATCAAAACTATGCTGTATTGGTGGTATTCGATGAAAACGGACAGAACAAGAAAGAAATTCGTCTTCCATTAAATGAAGGTTTGGCTGAAATAATGATTTTGGACAATACTCGTTATATGTATATCAACTATCATCGTTACAATGGTACAGACAAATGGAATGGTGCTAAACCGTTGCCTGCAAAAGGTGAATACTTGATTACTCAGCCTACCAAGTCTTTCTTGATTCAGGTGACTCCTGCTAACTACGACTTGTCAACTTTGGATTTGAAACTGGTTAATACTAAGGGAGAAGAAGCACCTGTTGTATTGGGCAAACCGGCTCCTTTTGTAGGCGATTTGAGCGTACAACCGAGAGCAGTATCTACAAGCGGTATCTTTGAGGTAACTGTTGATTCTAAAGATTTTAGTGCAGAAACCATTCAGGCTTGGGAAGATAACTTTCGAAATAAAGGCTTGTCTTTAGTTGCTAATGAAAGTGTACGTTCTACTTATTCTGCGAGTCTTTGGATAACTAAAATAGATAACGTTCCTACTATTTATTGGGATAATAGATATTTTGACAATAATAATATTGAACATATAAACGGTTATGGACAAAATTTGAATGAGGGTAATGAAATCATTGTAGCTCCTCAATATAAATATCTATCCAATAATACCCAATCATACTTTTATTCAGCTGACCAATATGTTTATGATGCATTTGTAACTATGGCAGCTTCAAGCAAGGCTGATTCTATCAAAGCTGGTGTTTCTGTTGACGGTACTAAGATTACAGCTCAAAACGCTTGTAACTTGACAGTTGTTGTTAATTATGTTAACGCAATGGGCCAAGTGAAAAAGGCTGAAAATGTAGAGGTACGTTTCTATGATGGATACATAGCTCCTGAAATTGAAGACTTCGCTTTAGCAGCAACTACTCACCAAACTGTAACAGATGCAAACAAACAGACTCAGTTGGTAGATTTCTCTGCATACTTCACTAAATATGCAAACGATGAAGCTAGCCGTATTTTGTGGAATGCTGATGCACAACTTGTTCAGAGTGGTCAAGTAGAAATTGATGGTACTATCTATTCTAATATTCAAGCTACTTGGGAACATGAAAATGAATATGGTGATATCGTAACAAGTCCTGTTTATGATTTGGTTAAGTCTATCAGCTTCTCTGATAAGAACGGAAATATCGTAACAAACGACAAGGTTACTCACTTGAATATTGCATTCACTAAGAACTATGGTTCTACTATTGCTCTTGAAAAGGGTAAAGTAACAGTTTATGCTACTGTTCAAATGAAGCAGGCTGATGGTTATTATGCTCCTGTACAGACCATTGCTATTCCTGTAACTTTGAAAAACCCGACAGCTGCTGATATCGCTGCTAGTTATGCATTCAATCCGGCTTACTTCAAAGATAACACTTTGACTATTCTGGATGCAACTACTGTGAAAGTTTCAGACTACGTGACTAAGGGTACATTGAAATTCGATGCTGAAATGAAATACGATGACAAGAGTATTTCTGTAAATGCCGATGGTAATGTAACATTGCTTGATACTAAGAACATGGGTAAATCATACACTATCTCAGGTGTACAAACCGAAGTTTTGGGTCGTCGATTCGATATTTCATTTGCTGTTAAGTTCGCTTCTTCTAAGACTTACGAACTAGTTGTCCCGAAAGCATTGTCTGTAGCTTGTGAAGGTGCTAATGAAATCAAGGTTAAATATGGTGACTTGGTTAAGAATGACGGATTTACTTACAACTACAAGTTGACTAACTTTGCCGGTGTATTGATTGAGGCTAACCAAATTACATCTTTGAAGTTCTTTGCTGATGCAGACTGTACTAAATCTATGACAGCTTTAAACATCACACCAGATAACAACAAGAATTTGACAATTAAATCTACCGGTGACAAAATTGCAAACGACATTACAGTAACTGTATATGCTCAGTTTGTTGTAGGTACCGAAACAATTGTTAAGTCATTCAATGTAACTGTAACGGGTGCTCTTTAAAAATTAAGAGTCATAACTTTTAGTCCTTTATTAGGACTTTAGGATTACTTCCAAACGGAGAGAGAATAAAACTTGAACAGTTCAAAAATTCTCTCTCCGTTTTCTTTAAATCAATTAATACTGTGGCATGTAACACATTTATCAAGCATTGAATAACATCAGCGATTCCGTAACGAAAGCCACTGCCACCCCTAAAGAAATCAAAATAGCAGATGAGGCCGTACTTGCAGAGTCCATCCAATTGACTTCCAAAGATATTTACCACGTCTATTGGCATTGCTACGATTTTGCCCCCCCTGTGACAACGTTCTGTTTTTCTTATCGCATTTATAGTACTGTATTTCTCTGCCTATAGCTATTGAGCAGCAGATATACTGTCAATGCTGCGTACACCAACAACAAATATATCTAAAACTTATTGGATTGTTGCTAATACAAGTGCTATCATTATCTCTTACATAGGTGCAGCACTCTCCGTTTTATGGATAATAATGCTCAAAGGCTCAAAGGCATGGTTTGAAATCTATGAAGCTGCCATTGCTGCTTATGAAGAAAATAACAAATACATAAATAAAGTAAAAGGAAATAATAAGATAAGTGCATTCCAATTTGAAGGACTAAAAAGGCTTTAAGAACAAATTAAAAGAAAAAAAATTAACGATTCCATTTCCAAAATCCAAGGTGGAGCTTATTCGCCTTCCAAAATCAATTGGATTATCGGACAAGTAATGCTGTATGTATGGATAATAATCACATTTTGCCACATTATCTTTGCACCTCATCAATAACAATGCTGGTGTTTGCTCGCATTGATTTCAGCAATCATTTACCTGTTATTTTTCAACCAATTTACTTTCTCCTTCAAAGTAACATCATCTCTAATATTAATAAAGATTCCTAGAATTTGTAGAACTTCATAAATGCTACGCTCTAATTTCATATCGTGTTGCACTATTGCTACTAGGCAGTAAGTAATTATAGCACAATAGATTTGTATGCGTACAGCGTTTTCTGATGTTCCCCAAAATTTCTTAATTTTGAGATGTTGTTTTATCCACTTGAAGAACAATTCAACACTCCATCTGTTTTGATAAAGCAATGATATCAATTCTTCAGATGCGTCAAGATTGTTCGTTAGGAAGATGTATCGAGTACTATTTTCCGGATTCTAAACGATGAGTTTTCTAAGTTCTTCGAGGTAGTTCTTAGAACTTTTATAAACCGTAAAATATCCGATTACATCAGAAACTACACCTTCGGGCAATCTTCGTTTCCAAGTTTTAGGCTTAATCCGTACGTTTGTTTTGGCTCGTACTACGAACGATTTATCGTATAGAGATTGCTGAAATCGTTATACCCACGGTCAAATATGTAATGCGCTCCTAGTTCGTATGGAATCTCAGGCATAACTTTTGAATCGTGAATGTTAGCAGATGTAATATGCACAAATACAGGTACTTCGGCTTCAACATCATAAAGTGTATGCACTTTTATTCCGCCTTTATGCTTGCGAAATTTAACCCATTCAAACATCGGCAGACATAGGTCAATCGTAGTAGAGTCAAATGCGTAATGACCGTCTAGTTCGAAGATTTTTTCGATTCTACGTTTGCAGGTTTCCACAATCATGAATGTTGCATACTCCTCGAAGATGTGGTAGTCACGTTGCTCATTAGCCTTGCTAAGATTGCTTCTCGTTACAGACTTTCCGATTCCGAGATGGTAGAGCTTCTCGGCATGAACTTCCATGACTACAACCAGATCTCGGAGCCCCCTCGATTAGAGAGCTGACCAAATATCATTGTAAATAGTTGATTCCAACAGGTATAGCTCTTAATATACTTGTTGCCTTCCGGTATACTATATAAAGCGGAAAGCAACCTAAAATCAAGATATAGCGCCAGATCAACTTATCAAATAGACAAATACTTCAACAAACTAACGGAATAAAGATGAAAGTCTTTGAACATCCATCTTTTTTCAAAGGTTCATCACTTCCTGTTCAAAAGTTTCCTTGTTTCCTATCGCCTTATTACGCATCTTGCTGCGATAATTATAAATCGTTGCCAAAGAATACCCCAAGAAATGGGCAATCCGATTACTATCAGTTACTCCCAGACGGATCAAAGCAAATATACGCAATTCCGTAGTCAGCAACTCGCCCGATTTTGGATATATTCTTCCTTCCTCTACCAATAACTCATTAAAAGAAGTAATGAAATGAGGAAATAACTCCAGGAAAGACTTATCAAACTCATTATAAAAATCCTTCCGTTCATCTCGTATAAACTGCTCAGATTTAATCGCTTTAAACAAATCGTCTATACGGGAGGCCATTGCCAGTTTCGCCAAAGAACGACGATAAAACTCCAACTTGTCCAGATAAATCACACATCTGTCCAAATAACGGGCAATATATACTTCCTTGATCTTCCCCGTCTGTGCCAACTCAGCATTTACTTCCTGCATCTGTTGATTAGCCAGACTCAGATTACGGCGCATCACTGATAATTTCTTCATCCATCGGTACAGATAAAAAATAGCAGCAAGCAAAAATAAAGAAAGCAAACTGACACTGATTAAAAGAGTACGAGAAATCTGCCTCTCTTTTTCTTCTTTCAATTTATATGCTTTATCAATAATAGGAAAGAACTGCGTTACCTCAATAAACCGCAAACGGGCATTACAAGCTACCGCATCCTCCATTGAACAATTCAAATACTTATAGGCACGGTCCAAATCACCTACCTCATACATCAGTTGAGCCAATTTCTGTAAGGATGCATATTCACGAATAGACGATTTCAAATCTGTAATAGCAGTCAAGGCCAGATAATAAATTTCTTTCTGAATATCTCCCCGCATATCGTAAGCCTCGGATAAAGTATAGTAAATATACCCTTTTTGCCGTTCATCCGGCGTTTCTTTCAATAGGTCCGACAATATAACCAAAGCAGAATCCACCCTGCCATTAATAATCTTTTTCTCGGCCCATACAATGCTCCTGTCTACACAAGGATCAGTAGCAATAAGAATAGAATCCCTGTAAGCATCGGTCTTTTTCAAATATTTCACTTTTTCGGCATCATTGGTGGTATAATCGGCCACCCAACCATAATAAGCCCGATAGGTCCGGTAATAATAAGCCAAAGTTTCCCGTTCCAATTCCAACGGGTCTACCCGCTCCAATTGTTCCAAAGCCTCGTTATACATTCCCATCACCCCCATCACCTCGGCACGGTTAATGACAATCTCATTCTTTAACTCCGGATGATTCAACAGAGGCAACAAATTCATTTTTCCATTAATATAATACAATGCGGAATCAGCTTGATAATGCAGATAAGCGTTAAACAAAGAACCGCAAAGTTCATATTTCTCCCTATTATCTTTAGAACGGTGAAGACGTTGCTTTAAATCCACAATCTCTTTTTCCTTCTGCACATGATAAGCGGTCTTATTATCAATGATCCGATCCAACCTTTTCAACACTTCTTCATTGCTGTTTTTATCAGCAAACAAAGGAGGTGTCAAAATCAACAAAAACAATATAAAGAAATAGGTTACATTCTTCATCTTATATACTTATTATAGATTCACAAATATAAAGTTTTTCAACGAAAATATTTTCATTGACGTTTATATTTTCAGCAATACAGCAGAGATAAATACACCTAGTTATCAATAAGTTGAGTCTATAAAACATTTATATTTTTATTCTAGTACTCAAATCTCATCTATTCCACTCCTACATTTGCAACATCCAAATGAAATGAAGATATAAACACTAATTTCTATATATTATGAAAAGAACATTCGCACTTATGGCATTACTCGCGTTATTCGGTTTGCAACACACAGTGTCCGCAGCCATAATTAAAAAAGTAGCCCCAACCTTCTGGTGGGCGGATATGAAGAATCCCGAACTACAGATCCTACTGTATGGCGACAATATTTCCTCCAGTGATGTAAGCATCTCTTCTAAAGACATTCTTCTGAAAGATGTTGTGAAACAAGAAAATCCCAATTACCTAATCTTATATATGGATTTATCGGAAGCTACTCCGCAGACTTTTCATATTACATTGAAACAAGGTAAAAAGCAAACTGTTGTGCCATATGAAATAAAACAGCGTAAGGCAGATGCTTCCAACGTGGAAGGCTTCAACTCGGGTGACGTATTATATCTGATTATGCCAGACCGCTTCGCCAACGGAAATCCCTCGAACGATGTCGTACCGGAAATGTTGGAAGCAAAGGTAGACCGCAACGATCCGTTCGCCCGTCACGGGGGCGACCTCGCAGGTATTGAAAATAATCTGGATTATCTCTCCAACTTGGGAGTTACGGCCATCTGGCTGAACCCCATACAGGAAAATGACATGAAAGAAGGATCCTATCATGGCTATGCCATTACCGATTATTATCAAGTAGACCGCAGATTAGGCAGCAATGAAGAATTCTGCAAGCTGGTAGAACAAGCACACAGTAAAGGAATGAAAGTTGTTATGGATATGATTTTCAACCATTGTGGCAGCGAAAACTATCTTTTCAAAGATATGCCTTCCAAAGACTGGTTCAATTTTAAAGGAAACTACACACAAACTTCTTATAAAACAGCGAGCGTACAGGATATCCACGCTTCTGATTATGAACGCAAGATAGCCGTAGACGGATGGTTTACAGAATCAATGCCCGACTTAAACCAACGCAACCGCCATGTAGCCCGCTATTTGATCCAAAGCAGTATCTGGTGGATAGAATATGCAGGGATTAACGGCATCCGTCAAGACACACACCCTTACGCAGATTTCGACATGATGTCAGAATGGTGTAAAGCCGTGACCGATGAGTACCCTGATTTCAACATAGTAGGTGAAACTTGGTTGAACAGTAATGTGCTAGTTTCTTTCTGGCAGAAAGACAGCAGACTGGCTGCTCCCAGAAATTCCAATCTCCGTACCGTGATGGATTTCCCGCTGATGGAACAAATGAACAAAGCCTTTGACGAAGAAACAACTGACTGGAATGGCGGATTATATCGTCTTTACGATTATCTTACTCAGGATTTGGTATATGCAGATCCAATGAATCTGCTCGTTTTCCTTGATAACCATGATACTTCACGCTTTTATTTAAATGAAAAAGCCACGCAAAATATTGACCGCTACAAACAAGCACTTGTATTCCTGCTGACTACACGTGGCATTCCCCAGATTTATTATGGGACAGAAATTCTGATGGCTGCAGATAAAGCCAATGGCGACGGTCTGTTACGTTGTGATTTCCCCGGAGGTTGGAAAAATGACTCACGCAACTGTTTCAATGAGGCTAACCGTACTCCGCAGCAAAATGAAGCCTTTACTTATATGCAGAAACTACTCCAATGGAGAAAAGGTAATGAAATCATAGCCAAAGGCAGATTGAAACACTTCGCTCCCAACAAAGGGATTTACGTTTATGAACGAAAATATGGAAACAAATCGATAACGGTTCTCATGAATGGAACAGACAAAACGCAAACCATTAACCTGACTCCATACAAAGAAGTACTTCCAACAACATCAGCCCATGATGTTTTAACGGATAAAAGTATCGACTTGAGTAAAAACTTAACACTCCCGGGGCGTGGAATGCTAGTTCTAGAATTTTAAAACAATCAGTAAAAGCTTATAATTTAATACCAGTACATATTATGAAATTAAAAAAGAATCTTTCACTTATCGCATTTCTCTGTATCTCATTCATTGCGAATGCACAACAGAAACTGAGCTCTCCGGATGGCAATCTGGAGATGACATTTACCCTAGATGGTCAGGGCACTCCTACATATGAACTGACCTATAAACAGAAGGAAGTTATCAAACCCAGTAGATTGGGATTGGAATTAAAGAAGGAAGACGCAAACGCCAAAACCGACTTCGAATGGACTGATAAAAAAGACATAGACAAACTGGACATCAAGACAAACCTTTATAACGGTTTCGAGCTAAAGGATGTCCAGACATCTACCAACGATGAAACATGGCAACCGGTATGGGGAGAAGAAAAGGAAATCCGTAACCATTATAATGAATTGGCGGTCACATTGAACCAGCCTGCCAATGACAGATTTATAATCATCCGTTTCCGCCTATTCAACGACGGTCTGGGTTTCCGCTATGAATTTCCGCAGCAGAAGAACTTAAACTATTTCGTGATCAAAGAAGAACATTCACAATTTGCCATGGCAGGTGACCACACTGCTTACTGGATTCCGGGAGATTACGATACACAGGAATATGACTATACCGTTTCCCGCCTGTCGGAAATCAGAGGATTGTTTTCAAAGGCTTATACGGAGAACTCCTCGCAAACAGCATTCAGCCCCACCGGTGTACAAACTGCCCTGATGATGAAAACAGACGATGGTCTGTACATCAATCTGCACGAAGCTGCTTTGATAGACTATGCCTGCATGCACCTCAATCTGGATGACAAGAACATGATTTTCGAATCATGGCTGACTCCGGACGCACAAGGTGACAAAGGATATATGCAGACTCCCTGCACTTCACCATGGCGTACCGTCATCGTTAGTGATGATGCCCGCAACATTCTTGCCTCACGCATTACGTTAAACCTGAACGAACCTTGCAAAATAGCAGACACTTCCTGGATCAAGCCTGTGAAATACATCGGCGTGTGGTGGGATATGATTACGGGAAAAGGCTCATGGGCTTACACAGATGACTTATCCAGTGTAAAACTAGGTGAAACAGATTACAACAAAACAAAACCTAACGGCAAACACTCTGCCAACACCGCCAACGTAAAACGTTACATTGATTTTGCAGCGGAGCATGGATTCGACCAAGTATTGGTAGAAGGCTGGAACGAAGGTTGGGAAGACTGGTTCGGAAAAAGCAAAGATTATGTTTTTGATTTTGTAACTCCCTATCCCGACTTTAATGTTAAAGAACTTCAAAGTTACGCTGCAAGCAAAGGTGTAAAACTGATGATGCATCATGAAACTTCGGCTTCTGTACGTAACTATGAACGCCACATGGACCAGGCATACCAATTCATGGCAGACAACGGATATAATTCTGTAAAAAGTGGCTATGTAGGCAACATTATTCCACGTGGTGAGCACCACTATGGACAATGGATGGATAACCATTATCTATATGCGGTGAAAAAAGCAGCGGACTACAAAATCATGGTAAACGCCCACGAAGCTGTACGCCCTACCGGAATATGCCGCACCTATCCCAACCTGATCGGTAACGAATCAGCACGCGGAACTGAATATGAGTCATTTGGCGGTAACAACGTAAACCATACTACCATCTTGCCTTTCACACGATTAATAGGTGGTCCGATGGACTACACTCCGGGTATCTTTGAAACCCGTTGTAACAAAATGAATCCTACCAACAATTCACAGGTACGTTCTACTTTGGCACGTCAACTGGCCCTGTATGTAACAATGTACAGCCCATTACAAATGGCTGCTGACATACCTGAAAACTATGAACGCTTCATGGATGCCTTCCAATTCATAAAAGATGTAGCCATTGACTGGGATGAAACCAAATATCTGGAAGCCGAACCGGGAGACTATATTACCATTGCCCGCAAAGCTAAAGGAACCAACGACTGGTATATCGGCTGTACGGCAGATGAGAACGGTCATTCTTCAAAACTGATATTTGATTTCCTTGATCCGGACAAAAAATACATCGCAACTGTATATGCAGACGCAAAAGATGCCGACTGGAAAGATAATCCGCAGGCATATACCATCCGTAAAGGCATTGTGACCAACAAAAGCAAACTGAACTTACACGCAGCAAGCGGTGGTGGTTATGCAATCAGCATTAAAGAGGTAAAAGATAAATCAGAATTAAAAGGTATTAAGAGGTTATAGAAAAGCAAGTAAAAAGGTTGAATAGTTTTCAATAGGTATTTTTCCAAATAAAATGAATAATATTAAAGCATTTATATACAAAGACATGAAAAGAAACGCCACGTTTAAAGTCCTACTGATGTTCATTGTGGGATTATTCTTGTCCGTCAACACATTTGCCCAACAAATAGTTGTCAAAGGAATTGTCAAAGATACTACAGGTGAACCAATTATCGGGGCTAATGTTATAGTAAAAGGAACGACTAATGGTACCATCACCGATTTTGATGGCAACTTCCTGTTAAACGCCAATAAAGGTGACATTATCATCATTTCGTTTATCGGATATCGGTCTCAAGAAGCACAGGCAGCCGCTTCTATGAATATTATCACTAGTGTCCCGTTAAAATCGGGACGAGTTATTAATTAATCAAATAATCCCGG
>OCAG01001045.1_pt1 | contig 11000 bp, 8 predicted proteins | sample 1477111 | NCBI WGS metagenome assembly OCAG01 (sample SAMEA2580288, study PRJEB22360) | human gut metagenome | biome: human gut; feature: human-associated habitat; material: faeces | place: Denmark | collected 2008/2010 | reverse complement strand
ATTCAGATAAGCTGAAAAGCAAAGCCTCCCATCTCGGGGGTAATATCTGTATTCATGGAAATTGCGTCACGGTGGGCTGTCTTCCCATGACAGACGATAAGATCAAGGAAATATACATCTATGCCATACAAGCCCGTCAATCCGGCCAGGAAAAGATACCCGTGTACATCTTTCCCTTTAAATTCTCGGACGAAAAGAATAAAAATTACAGCGAAACCTATCATGCCTATCCAAACATATTAGATTTTTGGAAAAATCTCGAAACAGGGTATAATCTATTTATCAAGGATTTAAAGGAGTTAAATATCTCCGTGGACAAGCTCGGTAACTATCAATTTTCAAAATAACGGAATAACCTGTCTCTAAAAACACTACCTTAGTGCCTTATTACAAAAGGAGACAGCAATATGCTATTCAATAAAAACGAAAACAAACCGGCATCCTCCATCGAGGAAAAAATCAAACTCTATCGTCGTCAGGGTCACATTGTTCCCCCCCGAAAGATTATCAAGAACGCGGAACAGATAGAAGGCATCCGCGAAAGTGCAAAAATCAACACGGCCGTGTTGGATCACGTGGCGGCTAACATCCGGGAAGGAATGTCAACCGAGGATATTAACACGCTGGTATACGATTTCACCGTGGCACACGGGGCTATCCCCGCACCGTTGAATTACGAGGGTTTTCCCAAAAGTGTATGTACTTCCATTAACGAAGAAGTATGTCACGGAATACCGGACAAGAATATCATTTTAAGAAGTGGTGACATTATCAATGTTGACGTTTCCACTATATACAACGGTTACTTTTCAGATGCATCCCGTATGTTCATGATCGGGGAAGTTGCGGAAGATCGCCAAAAACTGGTACGTGTCACGAAAGAATGTCTGGAAAAAGGCATCGAGGCCGCACAACCCTGGCGTTTTCTCGGAGACGTGGGCGCCGTGATCCAGGAATATGCTGAAAGTAACGGGTACTCGGTTGTCCGGGAATTCTGCGGACACGGGGTCGGCTTAAAATTCCACGAGATTCCGGAAGTGGAACACGTAGGAAGACGGGGTACGGGAATGCTGCTCGTTCCGGGTATGATCTTCACGATCGAACCGATGATTAATATGGGAGAACGGGATATATTCATCGATGAAGATAATGATTGGACGGTTATTACCGAAGACGAACAACCTTCCGCTCAATGGGAAAACACCATATTAATCACGGAAACCGGGAACGAAATATTAACCTGGTAACCCGTTTAACATGGCTTGCGAACAAATACCTTCCCCCCTGGTTGATCTCCTGCGGCAATACAAACTGTTGCAAGAGGAATTCGAGTTTGAAAAAGAGACATTCTACCAACAAACACAACGTGCAGGAATCCCTAAACGGATTCAGCAAGGCGTTTGCTGGTATCCCGTGTCAGCGAATAAAAGTTACTACAACTCGTTAAACCAACTCATCATCGAGATCAAACGGGATGAGAATGATGACACGGATCATAATTTCGAATACGGTCGTCCGATTTGTTTTTTTCGTTTTAACCAAACGGGGGATTTGCGTTATTTCAGTTTCGCGGCAACCATCAGTTACGTTCATGAAAACACGATGCTCGTCGTGTTGCCCAACTCCAACAGCCTTCTGGATATTCAAGGATGCCCGGATCTGGGCGTACAACTCTACTTTGACGGGACCTCCTATAAAACCATGTTTTCCGCCCTAACGGAAGTCATGGAGGCCAAGAATAACCGCCTTGCCCGCTTACGGGAAGTCATACTGGGAAACGAGATGATGGAACAACGGAAACTTCACCCGATTCACTTGATGTGGCTGAACCATTCACAGGAACAAGCGGTAAACCGGGTACTGGCAGCCAAAGAGGTTGCAGTTGTTCACGGCCCTCCCGGAACCGGAAAAACAACCACGCTCGTCGAGGCCGTCTACGAAACTCTGCGACGGGAGAATCAAGTAATGGTCTGCGCCCAAAGCAATACAGCCGTGGACTGGATCGCCGAAAAGTTACTGGACCGGGGAGTCAATGTACTACGAATCGGGAACCCCACACGGGTAAACGACAAGATGCTGTCATTCACGTACGAACGCAAATTCGAATCCCACCCTGCCTACCCCACGTTACGAGCCGCGAGAGCATCCATCCGGGAACTCTCCGGACGGCTGAAACGCTTGAAAGGAGCCAAACGGGAATCTGCCCGCCGGATGCTGCATGATTTACGGGACCAAGCCATCAAATTGGAAATCAAGATTGATGCCCAACTCTTCGGGGAGGCCCGCGTGATTGCCTGTACGCTGGTCGGTTCCGCCAATAAACAATTAAACGGGAAAATGTTCTCCACCTTGTTTATCGACGAGGCTGCACAAGCCTTAGAGGCTGCTTGCTGGATTGCCATATCCAAGGCCTACCGGGTAATACTTGCCGGGGACCACTGCCAGTTACCTCCCACCATCAAATGTTACGAAGCTGCGAAAGGTGGGTTGGATCGTACGCTACTCCAAAAGATTATCCAGCGTAAACCCGAAACTGTTTCCATGCTCGAAACACAGTACCGGATGCACGAAGACATCATGTACTTTCCCTCGAAATGGTTCTACAAAGGCCGTTTGCAGGCATCTCCGGAAGTACGACACCGTAATATTCTCGAATACGACACTCCCATCGAATGGTTCGACACGGCCCTCTGCGAGTTCTCGGAAGATTGTGTTAACGAAACGTATGGACGAATCAACAAGCCGGAAGCCGAATTGTTGGTAAAACAATTACAAGAATATATCGAGAAAATCGGTATTGAACGAGTGCTGGATGAAAGAATCGATTTCGGGTTGATATCCCCTTACCGGGTGCAAGTACAATATATCCGGCAAATCATCAAACGGAACCGCTTCTTTATCCCCTTGCGGAAACTCATCACGATTCACACCGTGGACGGGTTCCAAGGCCAAGAACGGGATGTTATCCTAATCAGTCTCGTACGGGCCAACAGCGAGGGAAACATCGGATTCCTAAATGACCTGCGCCGCATGAACGTGGCCATCACCCGAGCCCGCATGAAACTCATTATTCTGGGAGACACCACCACGCTCACCTCCCATCCGTTTTACAAGGCCTTGTACGAATATATCCGGGAGAAAGGAAAGATCATCAAAATTCAACCGGAAACACCCGACACGGCCCCATCCAAACAAAAGTAACTTCATTGCAACATTATTTTCATTCGAATGTAACAATTCTGCACCTACTTTGTCCTCGTAAAAAACAGAATGTTATACCAGATGAAGTATGTTATACAATAGAGAATTAAGTTGGCTTTCGTTTAACGAACGTGTCATGCAGGAAGCCCAGGATAAGAGCGTCCCGCTTATACAACGCCTCCGTTTCCTCGGAATCTATTCCAACAATCAAGATGAATTTTTCAAAGTGAGAGTTGCCAACCTGGAACGGCTGGACAAGAAAAAGAAAGAAAAGGATAAAAAACTCTCCGGAAACCTAACCTCGCTGGAACTACAACGCAAAGTGTCGGAAAAAGTCTGTGAATCCCAAAAAGAATTCGAGAACACCTACACGCAAATCCTGGACGAAATGGTCAGCCACCACATCTACGTGGTTCATGAAAATGCCCTGGATGAAAACGAAAAACAATTCTGCAGACAATACTTCTCGGAGAAAATCAGTCCGTTACTCGTTCCGCTGATGTTGAGAAAAAGCGTCCGGCTCCCCTACCTGCAAGACGAGCGCATCTATCATGCCGTTAAAATGGTCAACAAGAATTCTACGAAGAACAACCGATACGCTATCATCGAAATACCACACAATAGCCTCTCACCCCGGTTCATCGTACTGCCTTCCCCCAACGACAATACCCGGATCATCTTCATTGATGATATCATCCGTCTTTGTCTGGATGATATATTTTTCATGTTCTCGTACGACGAGATCTCGGCCTACACCTTCAAATTCATGCGGGATGCAGAGCTGACACTAGATGACGACGTATCGAAAAGCCTTGTTGAAAAAATGGAACAGGGATTGAATAAAAGACTTTATGGTCGTCCCGTTCGTCTCGTCTACGACGAGGCGATGCCCGGAGATCTGCTCAACATCCTCACCGACAAGTTAGGACTAAATAAAAGTGGTAATCTTACCCCCGGCGGACGCTATCATCTGATGCGAGATCTGATGAAATTTCCTAAAATTAATCCGGAATTAGAATACGAAGAGGTTTCCCCGTTACGCCATCCAGCCTTTAAACCTTTTTCCAGCGTGATCGACGTGATCCGGAAACAGGACATTTTGTTAAATTATCCCTATCACACGTTCAACCATTTCATCGACTTTATGCGGGAAGCCGCCATGGACCCGCACACGGATTCAATTTACATCACGCTATACCGCACGGCCGAAAGGTCAAAAATCATCAACACGCTAATCAATGCCGCCAAGAACGGGAAAAAGGTCGTCGTGTTACTAGAATTACTGGCCCGATTCGACGAGGCCAGAAATATCGACAATGCCGAGGCATTAAGACAAGCCGGGGTAAAAGTAATTTACGGGATACCGGGATTGAAAGTCCATTGCAAACTCGCCTTGGTCAAACGGCGGGAAGGCTCTCAATTAAAGGGATATGTACACGTGGGAACCGGAAATTTCAACGAGGACACCGCCAAAATATACAGTGATTTCAGCCTGTTCACTGCCAACCGGACCGTGGCGGAAGATGCAGAACGTGTCTTCGAGTTCTTGCAAAATAATTACAAACAACTCGATACGGACCTGCTACTGGTCTCCCCCTACAACATGCGGGAACGTTTCGAATCCTTGATCGACAACGAAATCAAAAATGCTAAAGACGGGAAAAAGGCTTACATTTACGTAAAATGTAACAGCCTCACGGACGAACGGATGATCGGACTACTCTACAAGGCCAGTAAAGCCGGGGTACGTGTACGCTTAATCGTGCGGGGAGCCTGTTGCTTGATGCCCGAAGTAAAAGGCCTAAGCGACAACATCAGGGCCATCAGTATCGTGGATAAATACCTGGAACACGCCCGCCTGATCTTGTTTTACAACGGGGGAAAAGAAAAGGCGTTTATTCTCAGCGCAGACTGGATGACCCGCAATCTGAGCCGCAGAGTGGAAGTCGGTATCCCGATTCAAGATAAAACCATACTGAACACGCTAAAAAATACTTTTTCCATCCAGTGGAAAGACAAGGTAAAAGCCCGGAACCTGAATTTAGAGGTTATAAATCAGCGGGTGTCACCTTCCTCACCGGATGAAACAGACCTGCAAACTCGCTCACAAGTGGCACTATACAATTTTTACGCATCACAAAACGAAACACAAAAATGACCATAAACACGAAAACACTGGCCGCTATCGATATCGGCACGAATGCAATCCGACTTTTCATATCCAACGTGGAAGAATACCCCACGGAAACCCTGTTCAAAAAAATAGCCTTTCTGCGAGTACCCATCCGGTTAGGAGAAGACGTATTCACAACAGGAGAAATAGGGCAACAGAAAGGAAAACGCCTATGCGAAACCATGCAGGGATTCTCGTATATCATGTCTGCATTCAACGTGGAAAGCTACAAGGCATACGCAACCTGCGCCATGCGAGAGGCTCGAAACGGTAAATCCGTGGCCGAACAGATACAAAAAGAGTGTGACCTGAACATTGAAATCATCAGCGGGACCAAAGAGGCAGAAACCATTTTCGCCGGGGGCATGAACGAGGTGGTGGATGATGACAAAACCTACTTGTACGTGGATGTCGGTGGCGGTAGCACCGAAGTAATTGTTTATAGTAAATCCGTCAAGGTCGAGGCTTGTTCTTTTCCGCTGGGAACCGTGCGTATGTTAAATGACGCCGTGGACAAAGAGGAGATGAAACACTTCAAAAAATGGTTGAAAAACATCACGGAAAAATATACCCCGGATGCCATTATCGGGTCGGGCGGAAATATCAACAAGATTCATAAATTACTGAATAAAAAGGAACGGGAACGAATCACATACCAGGAACTGGATATTCTTTACGAATACATGAAATCCTTCAACCTCGAAGAACGGGAACGGATCATGAAACTGAACACCTACCGGGCCGACGTGATCATACCCGCCATGAAAATATTCCTCACCGTGGGAAAAATATGCAAGATAAATGAAATCATCGTCCCCAAACTCGGATTATCTGACGGGATCATCCGGTTGCTATACGAGGAGGAAAAGAGAGGGAGAGTATAGACTTTACAAGCAGAAAGCGTGTTAAAATGCCTTTTAACACGCTTTCTTAAATCAAAAACAACAACTAGACTCAACAGATCACTTGCTTTAAACCACTAATCCAAGCATCTATTCTCTTATCAGTCTGGTCAGATTCATTGGATTCATCCAAGGGAAGCCCCACGAACTGACCATCCACACAAGCCTCGGAAGAGTCGTAACTATACCCGTCGGTATCCACCGAACCGGCAAATTGACACCCACTTCCTTGTAGCTCGTTATAAATTATTCCGATAGCATCGCAGAATGACCCGCCAAAAGAGGCAGAATCCCCGCATCCGAAGATTGCCACGGTCTTACCCGACAAATTCTTCGCTTTCAGCTTATCCAAGAAATCGTTCCAATCATCCTGCAACTCTCCGATTCCCCATGTAGAACTACCCAGTAACAAAACATCGTACTTGTCGACATCGTCCACTTTTGTAGTTCCCACGTTATGTATATCTTCACTTGCAACACCCAAACGAGCCGCAATCGTTTCAGCTACTCCTTCGGTTGCTCCCGTCGTGGAGCCATAAAATATTCCAACTTTCTTCATCTCGATGTATTATTTTATTTTGTACATGACAAAGATAGCGCACCCGACAATACCGGTAAATCCCTATATATGATTAAATTTAACCCCGCCAACCCCTATTCATGGGGATGTGGTTAAAGCAGTAACAAACCATGATCCCGGATCGCCTGCATCTCTTTACTATACCAGAAAGGCAGGAAGTCATCGTTAAACAGGATCTCGTAATTCCGACTAAAGTCTTCCAGCAGATAAGGATTCACAGCATCCACTCCCACCTGCATCAGCGACTCGTGGATAAAATGAGCCCAGTCTCCCCTCATTTTGATCGCCATCTCCCGGTTATTCGTATGTAGCAATAACACGATCGAATATTTCCCTTTTTTCACGCTCTCCGGCCCCAACTCCACCCGACCTCCTAACCAGTATAGGCGCCGGGCATGTAATTTTTCCACAGGTTCCTGTTCTTCCGCCATATGTGCGACAAAGCGAGGCGGAATCGTGGTTGCCGGAATCTTGCAGTCAAACCATTTTTGTAAAGGCAAGTCAAACCCCACTCCCCGCATATAATTATATAGTGAACGACTTAATCCACCCCCCAGTTCGTCATGATCACCTCCTTGTAAATCCTCGAACGCCACGTCATTCCGGGCAAAGCCCCCGAAAGGCGGTTCCGTAACCCGGGTTCCAAATCGTTCGGGACACAAACCTACCGGACTATGCGCAGTCATGGCAAAACGATGCCAAAAACCGGAATGGATATATCCCAGCTCGAATAACTGGCGCACCACTTCAAGCGAATCGACAGTTTCCTGTGTTGTCTCCGTCGGGAAACCATACATCAAGTAAGCGTGAACCATGATTCCCGTCCCCGTGAAATGATTGGCCGAACGGGTCAGTTGCTCCAGAGTAACCCCTTTATTGATCAGGCCCAACACCCGGTCAGACGCTACCTCTACCCCGCCCGACACGGCAATACAGCCGGATGCCTTCAGTAAACGGCACAAATCCCGTGTATAAGCCCGTTCAAAACGGATATTCCCCCACCAGACGACCGTCAGTCTTCGGCGCAATATTTCCAGTGCCATCTCTTTCAATAAAGCGGGAGGTGCAGCCTCGTCAACAAAATGGAAACCACCTTCCCCCGTCTGTGCCATCACTTGTTCCATACGATCAACAAGCGTTTTCACCTCGTTCGGTTCATAGCGCCTGATATAGTCCAGACTCCCGTCACAAAAACTACACTTTCCCCAATAACACCCGTGAGCCAGAGTCAGTTTATTCCATCGTCCGTCACTCCACAACTTATGCATCGGGTTTACGATCTCGATCACCGAAACATACCTGTCTAATAACAAGCCGGAATAATCGGGCACGCCGACTTCCTTCTGCGGGATAATCACGGCCGACTCATCATTCAAAAACTCGACCTTCCCGTCTCGTAAACAAAATGTGCGTACCAAATCGGAATCCCCGATCTGTCCCGTCACGTGTTCAAGCAAACGCCATAACGGTAACTCGCCGTCATCCAACAGCAAGTAGTCGGTAAAGCGGAAGAAACGCACGTCTGTCAACGATCGCAATTCCGTGTTGACAAATCCCCCACCCATCACCACCGTGACTTCCGGGTAATTAACCTTGATCCACTCCCCGCAACGCAAAGCACTATAAAGATTCCCGGGGAACGGGACAGTGATAGCCACCACCTCCGGACGATACTCTTTCATCCGGCCCGCAAGCAGCCGTATCAGGTAATGATCCGTGAAAGTCAAAGGCTTTGCCAGCTCCGCGTTCAACTCATCAAAAGAAGAGGCCGAACGCCCCAGATGCTCCGCGTAGCGACTAAACCCGAAATGCTCATCCACGGTCTCTTGCAAGAAATCGGACAAATCTTCCAAGTACAAGGTAGAAAGGTAACGAGCTTTATCCTCCAACCCCATCACCCCGAAGGCCCATTCCGTATCTTCCTCCTGTTCGAAACGACTTGCCCGGGGCAGGAAATAGGATTCGCAAATCGAGTAAGCCAGCGTCCGGTTCCTTCCTTGCAGGAAAGCCATGACCGCGTCAATTGTGCGCTCATACTCCTCCTGCAAAGCAAAAATACGCCGGGCGTTATCCGACAAGCGGATTTCCCGGGCTGCCACCTGTTGAAAAAGCTCATGCAGCCCCCGGGATGAAAATATTTCCAGAATCACTTCCAAGCTCAAATCTACCTGCACGGAATCAACTCCTTTCGTGTTCAAAAAACCTTTCAAATACATCATCGCCGGGTAAGGTGTATTCAACTGCGTAAACGGTGGTGTCACCAGCAACACCTTAGGGGAAACATTCATTATCTTGAATTTATGATTCAACAAATGTACACTTTTTTAATTCCAAGACAAAATTTAGGATATGCCACTTTTATTTCTTAATTTAGCGAATCGTAAAACTACTAACATTTAGCTATTATGAGTAGAAAGGAAAAAAGCATTGAATTATTAAACAAAGCAGTTGCTGACGAATTGCTTGCCGTACACCAGTACATGTATTTTCATTTCCGTTGTGACGATATGGGCTACGACCTGTTGTCCGGGTTATTCAAACGTACCGCCATCCAAGAGATGATGCACGTGGAACAGCTTTCAGAACGTATCTTGTTCTTGAAAGGAGAAGTGGAAATGAAAACATCCGGGGATGTTCAGAAAATCCACGAACCGAAAGAAATGCTGGAATTGGCCACGGCCATGGAAGAAGGTAGTGTAAACGACTATAACGCTTGGGCTCAAGAATGTGCTGCCAATGCGGATGCCGTATCCAAGAAACTATTCGAAACGCTTGTTGCCGAAGAAGAAATTCACCAAGATCAGTATGAAACAGAACTGGACAACTTGGAGAAATTCGGAGCCAATTACTTGGCCCTGCAATCTGTTGAACGCAGTAAAAGCGTGGCCGTGGGAACCGCTCCCGCGGGAGAATAAATGATTAAGAAAGCGACTCAGAACGGGTCGCTTTTTTTCACCTCGGGCTTTATCAACAACCGCAATGACTGGTCGTACGTCACGTAACTCCACATCCAGTTGATAAATATAAACAATCGGTTTTTCACCCCCACGATACTCATCAAGTGAACCAACAGCCACAATAACCAGGCAAAAAATCCACTGAAACGAATACCGGAAATCTCTGCCACGGCGTCATTCCTCCCGATCGTGGCCATGGATCCCTTGTTCATGTATTTAAAAGGACGCAAGGGTTTCCCCTTGATCACGTGTCGTAAATTCTTCGCCAACAAACTAGCCTGCTGTATGGAAGGCTGCACGACCTGCGGGTGACCGTTCGGGTAGTTCTCCGCCACCATCAAGGCGGTATCCCCCAACGCGAATATATCCGCCATCCCCTGTACCCGGTTGAACTCGTCCACGAGAAGACGATTTCCCCGACCGTAGACATCTTGAGGTAACCCTTCCAAACTGTTCGCCTTCACCCCAGCCACCCAGAACACGTTGTTCGTAACAACCTGTTCACCATCCACGAACGTCAATTTCTTTCCGTCATACTCTTTCACAAGCTTTTTCAACAGTACCTCTACCTTCATATTCTTCAAATTCCGAATAACGTCCTCCGAGGATTTCCCCGAAAAAGCGTTCAGCAACCGTTCTCCCCCGTCTACCAGGAGAATCCGCATCTCGTTCCAATCCAATTCCGGGTAATCCTTCGGCAACACGAACTTCCTCATCTCCGCTAAAGCACCTGCCAACTCGATTCCCGTGGCCCCACCTCCCACAATCACGAACGTCAGCCAATGCCTCCGTTCTTCCGCATCCGACGTGTTCAACGCCCGCTCGAAGCTCTCGATCATCCGGTTCCGGTTAAACAAGGCATCCGATGTCGTTTTCAACTGCATCGTCCGTTGTGCTAACGTCTGATCCCCGAAATAGTTCGTTCCTGCCCCTGTGGCAATCACCAAATAATCATAAGAAACATCCCCGATGGAAGTCTCCAAACGGTTCTCCTGCGGGATCACCCTTTCTGCCGTGCATATCCGCACGTGAAAATCATGTCGTCTCTTGAAAATCTTTCGGAAAGGGAAAGAGATCGCACTCGGCTCAATTCCCGATGTTGCCACCTGATACAGCAAAGGCTGGAAAAGGTGATAATTATTTCGATCTAATAATATAACTTGAAAATCCCGGTCATTCAACCGACG
>OCAG01001035.1_pt1 | contig 11147 bp, 6 predicted proteins | sample 1477111 | NCBI WGS metagenome assembly OCAG01 (sample SAMEA2580288, study PRJEB22360) | human gut metagenome | biome: human gut; feature: human-associated habitat; material: faeces | place: Denmark | collected 2008/2010 | reverse complement strand
TCCCGAGGCTCCGCTGCGCACCCCCATGCCCGGGCGCGAGACAGCCACCGCCAAGAACCCCATCGACACCGTGGGGCTGATCCTCCTCATCATCGGCGTGGGCTGCCTCCAGCTCATGCTCGACGAGGGCAAGGACAAGGACTGGTTCGCCTCCGGCTACATCGTGATCCTCGGCGTCCTCACGGTCGTGGGGCTGGTGCTCCTTGTGGCGTGGGAGCTCACCGAAGAGCATCCCGTGGTTGACCTCTCGTTGTTCCGGCACCGTAACTTCACCGTGGGCACAATCTGCATCAGCCTCGGGTTCCTGTTTTATTTCGCCGGGGTGGTCATGATGCCCATGATGCTCCAGACGCGGCTCGGCTATACCTCCATGTGGGCCGGGCTCTCCCTCGCGCCCATCGGGATTTTCCCGGTCTTCCTCTCGCCGCTCATCGGGCGGTTCGCGCAGCGCATCGACATGCGGGTCATCGTCACCATGAGCTTTCTGGTTTTCTCGGCGGCCTTCTACCTGCGCACCCTGTTCTCGCCGGACGTCGATTTCGCCTTCGTCCTCTGGCCGCAGGTCGTACAGGGGATCGGCGTGGCCATGTTCTTCATGCCGCTTACGAGCATCATCATTTCGGGGCTCGACGCCAAGGACATCGCAAACGCCTCCGGCCTCCCCAACTGCACCCGCGTGCTGGCGGGCTCCATCGGGTCGTCCCTCGCCACCACCATGTGGGAACGGCAGGAAGCCCTGCACCACGTCCGGCTCACCGAGTCCATCAACCCGTTCAACCCGGCGGCGCAGCACGGGCTCAACCAGCTCACGCAGATGGGCCTCTCGCCGGAACAGGCCAAGGTCTGGGTCGCCAACGAAATCACGCGGCAAGGGTTCCTGCTCGGATTCAACGAGCTGTTCTGGCTGGCGTCCATAGCCTTCATCGGGCTGGCCGGGCTGGTCTGGCTGTCCACACCCATCAACAAGAAAATCCGGTAGGCGGACGCATGGCACAACAAACGAAATGCCGGAAAAAGACGGAAGCGCGCCGGGAGGCCATCCTTGACGCCGCACTGGAAGAATTCGCCGCAAAGGGGTACGCCGGAGCGCGTATGGAAGACATCGCCCGGCGGGCCGGGGTAGCCAAGGGCACGCTGTATCTGCATTTCGGGGATAAGGAGGGGTTGTTCAACGGCCTCGCGGAGTCTGCGTTCGCGCCCATGCACGCGCTGGCCAAGGAGATCCTCGACGACAAGACGCCGACCCTGCGCGAAAAGCTGCTCCGTTTCTGCGGGCCGATGCTGGATGAACAAGGCTGCTCAAGGACGGCGCGGATCATCAGGCTGGTGTGGGCAGAAGGGCTGCACAACCCCAAGCTCGTCGCGCCGTTCTACCACGGGCTCGTCGCCCCGATCCTCGAGCTGCACCGGGAGAACCTGCGCCTCGCCGCGCATGAGCACCCGCACCCGGCGCTCCAGCGGTTCCCGCAGCTTCTCGTCTCGCCGATCATGCAGGGGCTGCTCTGGCAAGGGATGTTCAAGGACAAGGCCCCGCTCGACGTGAAGGAACTGTATATCGCCTACCTCGACATTATCCTGCCGGAAAAATAAGGGATTTATGTATAAGGCAGGCAGCCGCGCCTCCCGAAGCCCCGGGAGGGTGCCGCAAGCGGGTTCCTGCGGAAACTTGGTTTTTTCACGCCGGAAACGCGGTAGGGCTTCCCTGAAAACGTCCTTTTTTTCGCCTCTGACAGATTTGAAAGCCAACAAATTGTAGATCTCTAACAGACTATCATGTATTTATAAACAGGTATTTCTCATTACGAGGGGTGGCTACGCTTTTCTCCGATTGCGCCGGAAGTCTTTCGCGGAATAGACAGCGGCCCCTCCCTTTTCCCCTTTTGTGAGCGCCTTTGGCTCCAAATCCCGCCTCGTCCAGAAACGGGGATGGATTTGTTTTTATAATTCTAATGTGTTATAATTTTTTTGATTACGAATGCGCGGCACTCGGTTGCAGCGGATCGCGCATATGCCGGGCATTGGGGGGAAGTATTTCGCAGCTACTTTCCGTGGTATAAAATTGACATAATTTAAAAGATTATGCGATAAAATAGTGCCCTCCCCGCCTGTTGGCGGAGCGCAAGCACAGGCGGGCTCCGCCCGGCCCCGTATCCCAAACGGATGCCGGACAGAGTCTCCGTGCGGAACGGAGAACCGATCGCCCAAAAAACGGGGAACACGCCACAGGATTGCGGAGAAAAAACAAAATACAGCACGCCAGCCTCTCCCCCGCATGATTGCTTCCGTGCCCGCTCTCCCCGCCCGCTTCTCCCCGGCATTCGCCGCTGTGGTATCCCCAGCGGGAAAGGGGCCTTCCCTGCAATTTTATAGCCATTCCATATGATTATGTGCAGATATCTTGCCCGCACCGGTCCTTTGTTCCGAAAATCGCGGCATCCGGAGGCGTTCCCCTCAGGCCCGGGGCCGCTTTCACGTCCATCCCCCACTTCGCCATAAAGTGGGGCAATTTATCATAATAAAGCGTTATTCCTCCCCAAACACTGATTGCAACGGGCCGAAATATCCTTTAGAAAAGGACAGGCCGCACCTCAGGAAAAGCGGCCAACCCCATCCGGCTGTCCGGTCCCGACGCCGCGTATCGAGCGGTTTCGGGAACTGACGCTACCCGCCGCCAGTTCCGCCGCACGGCTTTATCCCGGCTCCTCCGGGGTTCCCACCGCTCCGTCGTTTTCCCGATTTGGTTGTTGGGGAACTTCCCGACGTTAAGGCCTGAGGAACGCTTTTTCCTCCTTGAAAACGAGAGCATCACATTGAAGCGTCCCGTGAGCCCCGCCGAAAACGGCGCAGGGGCTGCGGGTTGCCCCCCGAGAGAGTTTCCCTTGAGAATCACGATACCGTCTTTTTCTTCACTCCGGCCCGTTCTTCTGGCTGGGTTCCTCCTCGCGCTGCTGTTCGCGGGGTTCCCGCCCCGCAGCGGAGCCGAGGAAATCCTCCGCATCGGCGTGGAAGACGATTATGCGCCCTTCTCCTTTCCCGCCGAGGGCACGCAGGCCGGATTCGACCCGGAGATCGCTGAGGCGTTGTGCAAGGCCATGCGCCGTTCCTGCACGGTCGAACCCCTTGCTTTCGGCACGCTGCTCGAAAAAATGCGCCGGGGCGAGCTGGACATGATCGTTGCCGGGCTTGCCAAAAACGAACAACGGCTGGCGTATATGGATTTCACCAACAGCTACTACCACTCCCGTTCCATCTATCTGGGGCTTCCGGGCAGCGTGGCCGTCAGCGCCGAAGGCCTGAAAGGGAAACGCGTTGGCGTCCAGGATCATACGCAGCAGGAGATCTTCCTCCGGAGTCACTGGGTCAACGTGGCTGAAATCATCCGTTTTCCTACCTATGGGCAACTGATCGACGCCTTCTGCGCCGGACAGCTGGACTCCATCCTCGTGGACGGTCTGTCCGGGTACGAATTCCTCCAGAGCGAGCGCGGCCAGCCTTTCGCCATACTGGATGATCCCCTCCCGCCCGACGAAGACCTCGCCTATGCCCACATCGGCGTCCGGAAAAACAATTCCGAATTGATCGAGGCGATCAACGAAGCCATCGTCCATATCAAACTGAACGGCGAGTACGACCGCATCGTACGCAAATATTTCCCCTTCAGCATTTATTGAGCGCGTTCATGTACTGCAAGCCTTCCCGAAACGCGGAGCCGAAGCGGAAACGACAACTCGGCATCAACCTTTTTCCCGTGCTCGTCTCAGTGCCCCTGCTGGCGCTGCTGGCCTTCGTCTCTTTTATCTTCACCAATGACCTTCAACGGATCAAAAATCTGGCGCTCTCCACCAGCAACAGCCATCTGCCGCAGATCCTTGCCAAGCAGCAGATGCTCCTCAACGTCGAAAACATGCGCCGCAACATCGCGCTGGTGTACAGCGCGTCCGACCCCACGATCAGCCGGAACGCGGGCATCACCGCCCAGGCGCTGATCGCGGAATCGGTCTTTGAGGAGACGTCGGTGGACTTCTCCAGCAAAATGGATGAGATCAGGCCGCAACTCCTCCGTCTCATTGAGCTGAGGCAGCAGAGCTATCTGGCCGAGGATCGGCTCCATCATGCGGAAATCTTTTTTTCGAACGTGCTCGGGCGGCTGCTTATGCGGGCGGGGATGGAATACAGCTATCCCCTCAGGCACAGTGCGCGGCACCTGGACAAGGATTTCTCCAGAAACACGGCCAACAAGCAGGGCCTGCAGGAAAGCCTGCGCCCGCTGATGGACATGTGCGCCAAGGCGGAACAGGCCGACCCCCCTGAACGGACGCTGCTCAAGGACTGCGGGGAATTCCGGACGAACTGGGACGGCATCGTGTCCAATTGGACGCAGCTCGCGCGAGGCCACGTGGAAGCCAAACAGCTCTGGAACACCCTCGACGGCAAACTGCGCGAGCTCAGCGACGCCGTTTCGACCCACGAGGCCGAATGGATTTACCGGAGCATGTCCCACATCAACGAGGAAGTTTCACGCATCAAGGAACTGTTCCCGATCATGGGGACCGCGTTGCTCGCGGGGCTGCTGGCCACGCTGCTGCTCATCCACCTTCAGATCCTCCGCCCCCTGTCCCTGCTCTCTCAGGCGCTGCGGACCATCCGTTCCGGGCACTCCATCTCGGAACTTCCCCGGGTACGCATCCGGGAATTGCAGGACGTACTCGACGTTTTGCCCGACATCAGCCGCCATATGGACGAACTGAACACCCGTTCCGGCCAGCTCGCGCAGGAACGGGACCAGTATGCTGACCTCAGCTTCCGGGATGCGCTGACCGGCGTATACAACCGCCGGGCGCTTGAGGAAACGATGGAGCGCATCCCGGCGCGCACGCCGCTCGCCCTGCTGATGCTCGACCTCGACTTCTTCAAGAACTACAATGACCGGTTCGGGCATCAGGCCGGGGACGCCGCCCTGAAAGCCGTGGCGCAGGCCACGCAAAAAGCGCTCCTGCGGGATTCGGACAGGATATTCCGGTACGGCGGCGAAGAATTCACCATCATTCTGGCCGGGGCCGGACAGTATTCGGCCATGACCGTGGCACAGCGCATCTTGGAAGAAGTGGCCGCACTGGACCTTGTCCATCCCGATTCCCGGACGGGCAAGCTGACGGTCAGCATCGGCATTGCGCACCGCTCGTTCGGGGAAGATGCGGACATCTGCGAAGTGCTGACCCATGCGGATCAGGCGCTGTATGAAGCCAAGACGTCCGGCAGAAACCGGATCGTCCTTTTCGAGGGATAAGCCCCTTCCGGCCAGGCCCCGCCTTCAGGCGTGCTCCGGAACGGCGGAGCTATTGGGCGTCAAAATCGGCCCCGCCCGTGCGCACGGTTTCGGAAGGCTCCATCGCTTCCTTGAGGTCTTTGGACACCTTGAGCTTGATCGTCTTGCGCGGGGGAATGGGCACCGGCTGCCCCGTGTGGGGATTGCGCCCCAGACGGGCCGCGGTTTCCGTCACGGCCAGCGTCCCGATGCCCGGCAGGATCACCGACGTATCTTCAAGCAATTGCCGCCGGACGTACCGCATAACCACGAGCATAACCCGTTCGGCTTCCACAGGGCTCACTTCCAGAGCCTTCGCTATGTGTTGGACAAGATCTTTTTTGGTCGATTTGGAAGCCATTCGCAGCAGCACCTTCTGTCTTGAATCGTTGGGGAGAGAAAGAGTTTTTCTTTCTCTCTTTCTATAGGCGAAGGGAATGTCCGATCAGATTATCCGATCAAAATGGACGATCAAGTTGTCCCTTCACGAGAGTCTACACTGTTTTTACAGCCTTTTTTTCCTGTCAGAGTGTCCGGGACATCGCCAAGAAGACTGTCCGGCGTGTGCGGCCATTCTGTCCTGCCTCACAGGCCGCTCACAACATCCTCGGACGGATTGGGTGTCCAACATGTCCGGACATCCTGCCCTGACACGCTGTCCGGGCCTTCCGGACGGGCTGCCTGTCCATGCGCAACCGCACGCATCCCGGACGGCCACATTATCCGCCCAAAATGTCCATGCTACATATCCGCACAGAATGGACACACAGAATAGCCCTACTGCCCCGCCCCGACGGCGTCCTGGAGCATATAGCTGATCTGCATCCGGCAGGCCTTCTGCACCAGCGGGTTTTCCAACCCCCCGCGCGAACGCAGGACGGCGGGAACCTTCTCCAAGATCTGTGCGGCAAACGGGCCGTCGGGTTCATCGAGCATCTGACGGAACATCGCTTCGACCTCTTTTTCAAGGGCAAGGGCGGCCTCTTCTTCGAGCAGCCTCCGCTCGGCCTCCAATGCCTCGCGTTCCCGGCGCACGGCCTCTTCGCGTTCCCGGCGGCGTAATTCCGCCGGAGAAACATACCCCGTGGGGATACGGTAGGTCCCGTCCTTGGACAGGCAGCGAAAGACCCAATCCACCGGACGCGAAACGGGCTGGCCCTTGCTGTCCACCATCTGGCCGTGTTCCAGCTCGTACTCCGCATACCGGAGGGCGTCCGTGAGGGAACCGGGGTCAATGTTCTGCACGGCGAGGAGCTCTTTGATCCGGCGCAGGTGCTTGGCGGTGAAACCGACCTCCATCAGCCTCGGGCACAGCTCGGGCAGCGCCCTCTCCAGCTCATCCGCCGGAGAAGCCGACACGGAAGGGGAAGCGGCACGCGGCGCGCCGAGTGCCTCCTTTTCATCCATAAGAAGCCTGATACGCATCCCCCGCCGATGGACCGTTTTCTCGCACACGCCCGTTTCCGCCCATGTAGCGATGATCCGACGGCAGGTGCGCGCATCGATACCGATGGTCTCCTCAATGATGGGGAGGGTCAGGTCGATGGTTTCTTTCTTGCCGATCCCGTAAAGCCACTTGAAGAGCTTCGTCGGATTGGCCCCATGCACTGGAGCCAGAGGCCTGAGGAGGCTGATCTGCCCTTCTCCGACCCTCTTGGGTTTGCACCGGGCCCCTGCCTGCACGTCAACTTTGGCTGTCCGGCGTGAGCGGCCATTCAGAGCGTCTGATGTGGGCGAACGCAATGTCATCGCAGCGGCCTGGACAGGTACGGCTTCTTCCTGATCATGCTTACGGGAGGCAGACGTCCCCTGCTCCGTGGAAGCCCCCGCCTCTTGTCTGTTCTCCACCGGTAGCTCTGGATTCCGCTCAGGCAGCTCTTCATGGTGAGAGGATCTTTTGTCAGGATATTCTGAGTGTCCATTCTGAACATCCACTTGATAAGGACGTTTCCGTCCATCGGGACGGGAAACAGCCGGAGATGCCTTTGAATGTCCATGTAGAGTGTCCACTATCGGCGTCCACGTAGAGGGCGCGCTCAGGGAATCAAGGCTTGAAGTTTCAGAATATTTTCCCGTTGCTTCTCGTTGCGAAGGGGAGTGCTGAGACGCCTGAGCGTCCACTTTGACAGTGATATCAGGCTGTCCATTTTGCATGTCCTCAGCTTCTGTCTTCACAGAGACGCCAGATCGTACCTCCATGGCGAGCCCACTTGCAAGTCCGTTCTGATCGTCCACTTTGTCAGGACACTCAGGAGAATCAATTTGCGCGTCCACAGAGGAGGAGGAGGAGGAGGAGGAGGAGGAGGAGGACACTTCAGGCTGTCCATTCTGCACGTCCACACCATCCGCCTTATGCGAGATTTTCGCGGCGTCAGCCTGCATCTCCTCAAGGACTCTGGCCGCCGCGATGTGATCTGGGCGCTCTGCCAGCTTGGCCGCGACGGATTCCATCAGTTCGTTGAGGCCGCGTCTGCGGGGATGCGTCTGTCCGGGGGTCATCAGAGGCTCCTGTTTACATGCCGAGGGCGGCGAGGATTTCACGGGCGACGGAGCGGAATTTCGCCGCCACCTTACTGCGGGGTGAAGATTGGAACACCGTTTCGGAAAGCATCTCGGAGGATCGGAGCATGGTCGCCTCACTGATGTACTCGGTGAGGACCTGTCCGGGATAGCGGTTGTTCAGGATGGTCAGCGAGTGCTTGTCCGCAAGCCGCCGCAAGTCAGCCATATTGTACAGGAACTTAAGCAGGACAAGCCCTTCGTTCAGCTTCGTGCGGCGGATCTGGTTGATAGCATTGATGGTTTTAGTGATACCGTCGAGCGAGAAACGCGACCCCGCACGGATGGGCACAATGATAAAGTCGGAGGCGATCATCGCCATATACACGAAAGCCCCCATTGAAGGCGGGCAGTCGATGAGGGTGATGTCAAACTCTTTGGTCGCATACTCTCTCAGCCGTTCACGGAGGGCGACGATGTATGACTCGTTCTTATAGAATTCGGCTTCGATGAAGGCCATCTCCTCAACGTTCGGGAGGATGCTGCAACCGATCTCTGTGGGATAGATGCAAGATTCAGGTTTGATTTCGGGGGCTTCTTCGTCATAAACCGAGGCAAGCAGCTCGTAAAGCGAAGCACAGCCGGGAGCGAGGTTGAAAAAGGAAGTGGAGTTGCACTGGCTGTCCACATCGACGATCAACACCTTTTTCCCTTGCATGGCCAGGGCATGTGCGAGATTGACGGTGATCGTCGTCTTCCCCACACCACCCTTGTTGTTGACGACCGAAATGATCTTGCCCATCGGAATCTCCTTTTAGTGAACGACTTGGTTTTCAGATAGAATAAAAAACGTTGAAGCACAACATTTTTAGTCTATTTTTTTTCTATATTTCTTTCGATGAATGTTCGCCCTTACGCAGCGGATGGGCTCGCGCATCAAGAGCGGTTCCCTTGATGGATTTTTTGTTTGAGATAAAATCATTTTATTTCAGCATATTACAAATCCATACCTGTTATTTTTCAGACAAGCGGACATACAAAAAAAGAATGCTTGAAGGACGGATGGTTACCCGAAAAAATTCGTATATCAAATATGTTTTTGCGAGTATCCACCCTCTCAGGGATACGCCACACGGAAATCATCGGCTGTTATCATATTCCTTTTCCATTGCCTTCAGGGGGGCCATCCTCCCAGCCCTTAGACCGCCCACTCAAAAATCTTTCAGCCCCGGAGCCCGTTGGAGGATAGCGCTTACTCCACGAGCCATGCCTTTATTCACCATAGGGCGAAACACGATTTCAAAAAGATTGAACGATGTCAGCATGGGCCCATCCCTGGACAAAACGAACGTTTCAACGGCGCAGGAAAACAAACTCTACGGCGGAACATCTACCCTCCCCTATTGCACCAGTACCATTGCTGATGCCGACATGCTCCAATGCGTATTCATTTTAGCCCCAAGTTCGTGAGGCCATGACGAACCTGATTATTCCCCACATGTAACCACGTACCCGAGCTTATGGTATTCTTCTCTACGTAGCGTTGTTGCATCCCTCCTTTCTGCGCGGACTTTCTGAGAGGCCATTTTGAGAGTACATGTTGATCCATTTTTTTGAGTGTCCATTTTGTATGTCCATATTTTTATATTTCAAAAAACACGCAGAGATATTCTGATAGCATGTTTATAAGATGAATGTTTTTTCTCATTCTTTAAACATGAAAAAGCTGAATTTTTACAGCAAAATATCCACTCAAAACGGACTATCATAATGGACGCTCAAATGGACACGCTCATATCATATTGCATTCTTCCAACATACAGGGAGGAACTGCAAATCTTTTGAGTATCCGCTCGTCGCCCTGAAAGCATCCAATATGGACTCCCTTAGTGGACACCCACATTATCCATAAGCCGCCCCATCATCAGGAACGTCCCCCCGCCTCTCCGGTTGGCCACCGTCCTTACAACAATCGGCTATCCTCCACCGGTCACCAAAAGAAGAGGCCTGAGGGACCGTTTTCCCCATATGCTCCTTTCCCCAACCATCGTTCCTCCCTCAGAAACGGAAGGTATCACTACAGGTCCAGAGCTGTTGCTCCCCACCGGAGCATTCCCAATCGCTCTGGCGGAGACAGGCAACCATATATGGTTTGCATGGACATTATGAGTGTCCATTTTAAGTGGGACATATGAGAGTCCTTTTCGAGCGTCTAGTATGGCAGGATATTTTGACCGGAAAAACGGCTATGCATATTTTGATCGGCCATTGTGCTCAAACAAACTGTTCGGACAAAACGTATGTCCTTTTTGTGAGGATATTCAGATCGGACACACTGAAAGGACATGCAGATCGCCGGGAAGTAGGGACATTTTGGAAGTCCAATGAGCGGGGATAGCATGTCAGGACACGCTGTCCTTGCATTCTGGACGCCCAGCGTGTCCCGGGACAGTATGCCTGTCCAACATGCAAGGACAGAATGGCCGCTCTTCGCGGACAATCATATTTATGACGAAAAGAAATGTCCGTATTCAAAAATAGATAATAAAAACAATATATACATCCAAGAGAGGACGAAATGGACGGATATTCTGCGCGTCCATATTGGACGGCCTTTTTTCCGTTTTATCCTACATGATAGAAAGAAAGAAAAAGTCAGATCTTTCTGTTCTTGATTTCAAAACAGAAAAAAACGCTTCAAGCTGTTCCCTATTTCAAGTAAACACATCCCCAAAAGGCTTTCCCAAAGCACGTCGTTTCTATGCGACGCTGTGTGAAGGAAACATTCCTTCAAGCCCTTCCTGATCTTTTACGGGGTCCTCACTATCAATAGGGGGACGCGCTATCGAGCCTTCTTCCTGCCTATGGCTCATACGGATTGCGGTAGGGTAGGGCGTTCAATAAAAAATCGGGGGCCCGAATTTAAGCGAAACTATGGCCTGTCTCCACGATGTCATGGACGTGCGTTACCCGCCTGAAAGCCCAAAAGAAGAACCCCGGAATTTAAAGTTTCCGGGGCATCGTTTTACCGGGAGGGGTAGGCGTCAGTTCCCCGTTTCGAAACGTTTGGGGCAGGTGCGGCAGGGGATATCCGGAAGCGGGCTTTGCAGCGCATCGCGGAACATGCGGAAAGGGCCGCTTTGCCAGATGCCGAGGGGGTCTTCCTCTACGGCGGACCCGAACACGCGGCGGTTCACGGCCTCGGGCGAAGAGGCGGGCGCATCCACCGGAAGGTTCAGGTAGATGCAGGGGGACATGCGCCCTTCCGCGTCCACGTAGAGCGTCCGGGCTGCGTTTTCCCGGCAGGGGAACAGGCCGCAGCCGTCATCGGGCTGCATTTCGC
>OCAG01001026.1_pt1 | contig 11350 bp, 8 predicted proteins | sample 1477111 | NCBI WGS metagenome assembly OCAG01 (sample SAMEA2580288, study PRJEB22360) | human gut metagenome | biome: human gut; feature: human-associated habitat; material: faeces | place: Denmark | collected 2008/2010 | reverse complement strand
CCTGAAACGTTTGATCGTGGGCGGTTTTAACGGGGTGTTCGAGTTTTCCCGTAATTTCCGTAACGAGGGTATGGACCGGACGCATAACCCGGAATTTACTTGTATGGAGGTGTACGTGCCGTACAAGGATTATTTGTGGATGATGGATAGCACAGAGAGAATGATCGAGGCAGCGGCGATGGCCGTGAACGGGACAACTAAAGCTCCTTTCGGGGAGAACGAGGTGGATTTCAAGCGTCCGTTCAAGCGCGTGAAGATGTCCGAGGCTATTCAAGAATATACCGGGTTTGACATCACGGGTAAGAGTGAGGATGAGATCCGGGCATTCTGTTTGTCTATCGGCTTGAACGTGGACGAGACGATGGGTAAGGGTAAGTTGATTGACGAGATTTTCGGAGAGAAATGTGAAAGTCATTATATACAGCCGACTTTTATTTACGACTATCCGGTGGAGATGTCTCCGCTAACTAAGATGCATCGTTCAGATCCCGGATTAACGGAGCGTTTCGAGTTGTTCGTGAATGGTAAGGAGGTGGCGAACGCTTATTCCGAGTTAAATGACCCGATCGATCAGTTGAATCGTTTCAAAGATCAGTTGGCACTTCAGGAAAGAGGGGATGATGAAGCCATGTTTATTGATTACGACTTTGTGCGTGCCTTGGAATACGGTATGCCCCCGACCTCGGGAATGGGTATCGGAATCGATCGGCTTTGTATGTTCCTGACTAATAGCCCGTCTATACAGGATGTGCTGTTGTTCCCGCAAATGAAACCGGAGAAAGTGGCTACCGTGGATGCTGACGAGAAATTTATCGAGCTGGGAATCCCGGCTGATTGGGTTACCGTGGTTCGTAAAGCCGGTTACCAGACCGTGGAAGCCTTGAAGGCGGTAGAGAATCCGAACAAGTTGCATCAGGAATTGAGCGGTTTAAATAAAAAAATGAAATTGGGCTTGAAGACCTTATCTCCGGACGAGGTAAAAAGCTGGATAAAATAGGTTCTAAGGCTTGTAAAGTTTATAAGGTCTATAAAGTTATTTTTTTGGCCTTATAAACTTTATAACTTTATGAACTTTATAAACTTATTGGTATCATGGAAATAGTTGAGAAACCAAGGATTGGAGTCGTAGGTGGGGGTAGTTGGGCTACCGCTATCGCTAAAATGCTGACAGAAAATAACGGGCATATTAATTGGTTCATGAGAAACATTGAATCGATAAAGGCCTTTAAAGTATTAAAACACAATCCGCGGTATTTGTGTGGTGTCGATTTTGATATAGACAAAATCTCGTTCTCGGATGATTTGGATTGGGTGATCATGAATTCCGATGTGATCGTGTTCGCCATCCCGAGTGCTTTCCTGCAAAACGTGGTAACTCCAAGGTTGCAAGTGTCGTTGAAAGATAAGATTATCGTTTCGGCTATCAAGGGAATGATTCCGGATGAGAATCTACTTATCGGGGAGTTCTTCCACCAGAAATATGAGGTACCTCTAGGACAGATTGTAATTATTTCCGGACCTTGCCATGCGGAGGAAATAGCTTTGGAACGTTTGTCTTATCTGACATTCTCCAGTGAGAACCTGCGGGTAGCACGGACTGTGGCTCAATTATTCGAGTGTTTCTACGTGAAAACCACGATTTCCGATGATATATACGGGGCCGAGTATGCCGCGGTGCTGAAAAACGTTTTTGCTATTGCGTCGGGAATCTGTCACGGATTGCGATATGGCGATAATTTTCAGGCCGTGTTGGTTGCTAATGCCATTCAGGAAATGGAACGCTTTGTGAATGCCGTGCATCCGATTCAACGAGATATTAAATTTTCTGCATACTTGGGTGATTTGTTAGTAACAGCCTATTCCCAGTTCAGCCGGAACCGGACATTCGGTACGATGATCGGGAAAGGATATTCTGTGAAGTCCGCGCAAATGGAGATGTTGATGGTTGCCGAGGGGTACTTTGGCGTGAAAGGAATTCATGAAATCAATCAGCAGTATAAAGTCCATATGCCCATCACGGAGGCTGTTTATAACATCCTCTACGAGCGAATCAGTCCGACAATGGAAATCAGATTGTTAACCGATGAATTGAGATAAAAATTAAAAGATAAAAGCTAAAAGTTTAATAAGAAAATTCGGAAAGTGTAAATGAGGTTTTATCATTTTCAATTTTCAATTTTCAATTTTCAATTAAAAAGTATGTCAAATTACAGTGCGAGGGTTTGGGAATGTGTGAAAAAGGCCTTACCCGTGGCGATAAAGACGTCAGTATGGTTTTTGAAAATCATGTTGCCGGTATCTTTGTTCGTGACCTTGCTGTCATACTTTAATATTCTGCCTTATATTTCTTCATTCGCATCCCCTTTGTTTACCTTGATCGGTTTGCCGGGAGATGCAGCCTTAGTGTTCGTTACCAGTATATTTACGAATATATATACGGTGATCGCCTTGCTTTCCACGCTTGATTTTTCCGTGCGGGAAAGTTTGATTATGGCGACGATGTGTTTGATTTCCCATAACTTTGTCGTGGAAACTATCGTGTTACAGAAGACCGGTTCGTCTGCGGTGTGGATGGTGATCTTGCGAGTCTTGGGAAGTTTCATTGCGGCAATTGGTTTGAATTGGTTGCTGCCGGAAATGAACGGGAAGATGATGGCGGAAACGGCGGTTTCTCTCGGTTTCTGGGAGACGATGTTGCATTGGCTGGAAAGTAGTGTGATGCTGGGGCTGAAAATCGTGCTGGTGATTTCGGGGTTGATGATATTGCAACGGTTGTTGGAAGAGTTCGGCATTTTGAAAATATTGTCTGCCATGTTATCCCCGTTAATGCGCTTGTTCGGGCTGAATCCGGATGTGGCTTTCCTGTGGCTGGTGGGGACGGTCGGATTGGCTTACGGTTCCGCGATCATGATGGATTATGCCAAGACGGGGAAACTGGGGCATCAGGAGGCAGATTTGCTGAATCATCACCTGGCGATTTCTCATTCGCAACTGGAGGATCCGCTGTTGTTTGCCGTGATGGGATTACCTGCGGGATGGTTGATATTTCCCCGTGTCGTGTTAGCTGTGATTGTTGTGTGGATTCGTCGGGGCATTTATTTATTACAGGTGCGTGTACACTCACCGGTAAAAGTTGAAAATATTAGTTTATAAAGATATGAAATACACTATTGAAGAGGTTTTGAACGAAAAGCAAGCAAAAGAATTTTTGCTGCTACCTGTATCCCTTTACAAGAATGACGAAAATTGGGTACGGCCTTTAGATAATGACATCACAAAGGTTTTCGATCCGGCAAAGAATCCGTTTTTCAAGCATGGCGAGTGTACCCGTTGGCTGTTACGGGATGAGAAAGGCCAATGTGTTGGGCGGGTGGCTTCTTTTATTGATAGAAGTTCCTGCCATTTGGATTCCTACTCGGTGGGGGGAATGGGTTTCTTCGAGTGTATTAATGATCAGGAGGCCGCTTTCATGCTGTTCGATCGTTGTCGGGCATGGCTGGAGGAACGGGGAATGGAGTCCATGGAGGGGCCGGTGAATTTCGGGGAGCGTAACGAGTGGTGGGGTCTGCTGGTGGACGGTTTCAAACCGCCTGTATTCCAAATGCCTTACACACACAAGTATTATGTACCGTTTTTCGAGAACTACGGGTTCCGTGACTATTTCAAACAATATATCTACCGGACTCGCTTGGTGGAGGAAAGTCTTTCCAAGGTCGTGGTTTGGAAATCGGAACGGTTGTTGAAGAATGAAGATTACCGGATTATTTCCTATCGTGAAATGACTCCCCGGCAGGCAAAAGATTCATTCCTGACCATTTATAATAAGGCATGGAACTTGAACGTACATGGCGTTGGAGGAATGGATAAGGAACAGGTGGAGGCGTTGTTCAAGACCCTGAAACCCGTGCTTGATCCTGATTTATTGTATTTTGCTTACTATAAAGGGGAACCTATCGGTTTCTTTATCATGATTCCGGAATTGAACTATATCGTGAAGCACGTGAATGGTAAGATTAGCGGGTTGGGTATTTTGAAATTCCTGTATTATCGTCATATCAAGCGGGGGCGTGTGGCCTTAGGATTAATTTTTGGTGTTGCATCCGAATTCCAGGGGCGTGGGGTGGAGGCTGCCATGATTTATGCTTTCTGTAAGAATATTATCCTGTCGAAAAAGACATATGACTGGTTGGATATGAGTTGGGTAGGAGATTTTAACCCGCAGATGATGCATTTGATGGATTATATCGGAGCAAAACAATCTCAGACTTATATTACTTATCGTAAGTTGTTCCGGGATGATATTGAATTTTGCCGTTCTATCGATAAAAAGGTAAAAGACCCGGAGAGTGCTGAGTGATAAAATAGCGAGTTACTTAACTTGAAATCTAAAATTTAAAATCTAAAATAAGTATGTCTTGGTTAAGTGAGCTGTTTTTTGGACAGGGGGTTGCTCATTCGGTGTTAATGTTCGCAATCGTTATCGCTTTGGGGATCGTGCTTGGGAAAGTGAAAATTTGGGGAGTTTCGTTAGGAATAACCTGGATTCTTTTTGTTGGGATTATTTGCAGTCATTTCGGGATGCGGGTAGATGGGCATACGTTGCATTTCATGAAAGAATTCGGCTTGATCCTGTTCGTGTATTCCGTGGGATTACAGGTTGGTCCCGGTTTTTTCTCCTCTTTTAGGAAGGGAGGCTTAACTTTGAACATGCTGGCCACGGGAATCGTGTTGTTGGGGGTGGTTACCACGTATGTTATCCATGTCGTTACCGGGTTACCGATTACAACGATGGTCGGTATTCTTTCCGGGGCCGTGACTAATACGCCGGGATTGGGTGCCGCTCAACAAGCCTATTCGGATATGACGGGAGTGAATGATCCCACGATTGCTTTGGGGTATGCGGTGGCTTATCCGTTGGGCGTGATCGGGATTATCGGGTCGATCTTGTTGATGCGGGTGATCTTCCGGGTGAAGTTCGAGAAGGAGAACGAGGATTTGGAACGGCAGGACGGGGATCGGGCCAACGGGGCTCAACAGTTTTCCGTGCGGGTAACGAATCCGGCTTTGTTTGGTAAGGATTTGATGGAAATTACCCGTTTGATAAACCGAAAGTTCGTGTTTTCGCGGGTTTGCCACGAGGATGACCGGATTGAAATAGGTTCTTCCGAGACTTGCTTGCGCGAGGGGGATAAACTACTTGTCGTGGCTGCCTTACAAGATATTGATGCGATCACTGCTTTTCTCGGGGAACGGGTTGAAGTTGCTTGGGAACAGTTGGATAAGCAACTGGTGTCTCGTCGAATCGTGATCACCAAAGGAGAGGTGAACGGGAAAATGTTAGGAGAGATGCGGTTGCGGAATTGTTTCGGGGTTAACGTGACCCGGGTGAATCGAGCCGGGGTGGATTTGGTGGCTAAACCGAATTTGCAGTTACAGATCGGGGATCGCTTGACGATTGTCGGTCCGGAAGCTGCCGTTACGAATGTGGCAAAGGTGTTGGGTAACTCTTTACGTCGTTTGCGTGAACCGAATCTGGTATCCATATTTTTGGGTATATTCTTAGGAATTTTGCTGGGGAGTATTCCATTTACTTTCCCCGGTATTCCTCAGCCGGTAAAGCTGGGATTAGCGGGAGGTCCGTTGATTATTTCTATCTTGATCAGTCGTTTCGGTCCTCAATACGGTTTGGTGACTTACACGACTATGAGTGCCAATCTGATGTTGCGGGAAGTGGGGATTGCCTTGTTCCTTGCGAGTGTCGGGTTGGGTGCAGGCGATGGGTTTGTGGAGACCATTATTGATGGAGGTGGTTATGCCTGGATTGGTTACGGTTTTATTATTACCGTGGTTCCTTTAATTATTATCGGGATAATTGCCCGCACCATATATAAAGTGAATTATTTCACGTTGATGGGGTTAATGGCCGGAAGTATGACCGACCCGCCAGCATTGGCTTACTCCAATGGAATCGTGGGAAATGATGCTCCTGCCGTGAGTTACGCCACGGTGTACCCGCTCACGATGTTCTTGCGGGTACTGACGGCACAGATGCTGGTTTTATTTTTTGTTTAGCGGTGATGCTCGTGTAAGATTTATTTCAAATGAGCCCGGATCCGGCTTAATGACTGAGGCGTGATGTTTAGGTATGAGGCGATTTCTTTTAACGAAACTCGTTGTAAGAGTTGCGGGAATTCTTTTATTAGCATTTGATACTGGTGGCCTTTATCGGCCCAGTAGTACTCGATAAAATAATGTTCGTACTCCTGCATGGTCTTTTCCATCAGTTTGCGTCCCCAGTTTGCCAATTCCAGGGAGTGAAGGAAGAGGTATTCCAAGTGAGAACGGGAGATTTTCACGAGCGTGGAAGATTCGAGGGTTTCTAGCGTGAATTTAGCTGTCGGTGCTTGTGACAGGTCTGGCATGGTGGCGGCCATATCTCCCTCGAATGCAAACAATAGGGTAAACTCCTTACCTTCCCGTTCGATAAATCCACGGACAGAACCTTTTTCCACGAAATAAATATAATCATTGCGTTGCCCTTCCTGCACGATGGGTTCTTTTTTGTTGAAAGAGATGGTTATTGCATCTTTAAGGAGAAGGAGGATACTATCCGAGGATAGTTTGTATTGTTGTTGGAGTATATCTGAAAATGTCATGTCATGATGTTTTGAAAGGTTATAGGACGATCCCGCCGCCGATTACCCGGTCTTCCCGATAAAAGACAGCCGGTTGTCCGGGGGCAATAGCCCATGCGGGAGAGGAGAGTTGTACGTGTAATGTCCGGTCGGGTTGGAAAGATAGTTGTACGAATCCTTCCGGGTTCAGCCCGATACCCCGTACTTTAACTTCTATGTCTTGTGAATGAATTTCTTCGGGATTAATTAAATGAATTTGCCCGAGAGTAAAGGTCCTTCGGTGTAGGCTTGCCTTATCTCCCACGACGATTTGGTTCGTGGACGGGGATAGGCGTGAAACATATTGTGGGAATTGTTCCTTGGGTGGGATTCCTCTCTTTTGTCCCACGGTGTAATTCACGATTCCGGTATGTTCTCCCACGTGATTTCCGGATTCATCCACGATCCGGCCGGGTGTGAAACAAGAGTCTGTCCCTGGCTGGCGGGCGATGAAATCCCGGTAGTCTCCTTTCTCAAGAAAACAGATACTCATGCTTTCCTGTTTTTCAGCCAAGTGGATAAACCCGTGTTCTTTGGCCATTTCCTTTACCTGTGTTTTCGTGTAATCTCCTAATGGGGTGATGGCCCGGCATAGAATCTCTTCTGGTACGCCCCATAAGAAGTACGATTGGTCTTTATTCGGGTCAACTCCTTTATGGACGTAATAATGGTTCGCGAAAGGGTGAATCCGAATGTAGTGTCCCGTGGCGACATGGTGTACTTTTAGTTCGTTTGCCAAGTCTCGAAGTAGATTCCATTTGATAAAACTGTTACACGTGGCGCACGGGTTGGGGGTAATTCCCGAAAGGTAACCTTGGATGAAGGGTTGGACCACCTGTTCTTGGAAAAGTTGTCTACCATTTAACCGGTAGAGTTTGATGCCTGTTTGTTTACACAATTCCTCGACTTCTGGTTCTTGCGAGGAGCTGGCCCGTGATTCCCATAATTGTAGGTGGACACCAATAACTTCAAAACCCTGTTGTTGTAACAGGAGTGCCGTAACGAAACTATCCACGCCTCCGCTGAGACCAACTACAACTTTTTCCATGTTCCTTTTTATTGAAGTCGGGGGACAAAAATACGGTTTAATTTTAGAATTGTCATGAGGTTTTATATTTTGTTGGATGAATTTGTTGCTTGAACTCCTGATACTTGTGGGATAGCAAGTATTTTTAAGGCAATATTTTTTACGTGTACTCCCCGGTGGGACTTGTTTTTCTCGTTTAAATTACCTTAATTTGCAGCACGAAATACGGGAGTGGCTCAGTTGGTAGAGCATCGGTCTCCAAAACCGAGGGTCGGGAGTTCGAACCTCTCCTCCCGTGCTGAAAGAGGTTGTTACGGCAACCTCTTTTTTCGTGTGTTATGCTATTGGGATAATGTCTGTCGCTTGTTGATCATGACTTTTATCGTAGTTGCAAGCCTGTCTCACCTGTATCTTGGCAGGAAGTTCAGGTTTGATTGACTATAACTTGTCGGCTGAGGATCGATGACTTATCGGTAACTTATCGATGACTTATCGTTAAGTTAGTAGTGAAGGTACGGCGGGAGACGGGAGAGAATGTACTGGAATATAGTGAAATAAGTGATGGAACATGATGGGAAACTGCGAACTTTACTTGTATTGTATTGAACATTAATTAAGAATCGTGTTAATGAATGTTGCGAATCGTGTCTATGCGCAACTCGATTTTGCCGTTTCCCCGGATATGTATACTTTTGTCATCACTAAAAAATAGAGGAACTATGACGAAGTTGGTAATTTTTGATCTGGATGGAACATTGTTGAATTCTTTACAGGATTTGGCGACGAGTACGAATTATGCTTTACGGCGACATGGGTATCCGACACATGAATTGCCTGCTTTTCGTTATTTCGTGGGAAACGGAATTGACAAGTTGCTTGAACGGGCATTGCCGGAGGCAGAACGCTCGCACGAGAATATGTTGAAGATCCGGAAAGATTTCATGGCTTATTATGCCGAGCATAAAGCTGACTTTACGGCTCCTTATGATGGGATTTGTGAGTTACTGAAGACGCTGAAACGTCGTCATTTATTGTTAGCCGTGGCTTCTAATAAATATCATGCGGCTACAAAAGAGTTAATTCCGGAATATTTCGGTGAGGGACTTTTTGATTTTGTTTATGGACAACGGGAGGGGATTCCCGTGAAACCTGATCCCACGATTGTCTTCGATATTATGAAAGAGGCAGGAGTCACGAAAGAGGAGGTCCTTTACGTGGGAGATTCCGGCGTGGATATGCAAACGGCAGTAAATAGCGGTGTAACTTCGATCGGAGTGACATGGGGATTCCGTGATCGGGAAGAATTATTGGCAAACGGGGCTCAATACATTGCCGACGAACCTTGCGAGATTATGAGGTGGGTTCGTTAGTGAATGGAGTAGAGGTGAAATATTTATAAAGAAGTGGAGCTTTTTAAAAATAAAGTCCACTTCTTTGTTCGTTTAATATTTAAACGAACTTCCGCCCAGGAATTCTCGGAGAATGGAAGTCGGTGGTATTTCACGGGTAGGTACGGCTTGGACGTACGAGAAGAACTTCAACAGGCGTTTCGCCTTGGAGTGTTCCGGGTATTTTACCAGCACTTCTTCCAAAAGTGGAACGGCTTGTTGCTTCAAGGCTCCCAGTTCGTACACGAGTGCCGAGTTAAACATGACATCGGCCTCTTCCTGATAGGGGGTGATGTGTTTCTGTTCACCGGAAAGTACGCTTTCCCATCTTTTCAAGGTGTCGAGAGCCGAATATCCCCGGTATTTGTGATCCCGAACCATACGGCGGATCAAACGGTTATCCGATGGGTTGATAATGTTGTGATTATCGATAGAGATCACCGTAAGAGCCGAAATAAATATTTTGAACAGGCTTTCATGAGGCAGATATTCGGTTAATTTGGGGTTCAGCCCGTGAATACCTTCCACGATAACCACGTTATTACTGCTCATCTTTAATTTCTCTCCGTCGTAGAAACGTTGACCTGTTTCGAACGAGAATTTGGGTATTTCCACTTCTTCACCTCTCAATAAACTCATGATGTTATCGTTGAAGGTGTTGATGTCCAAGGCGTCGATCGTCTCGAAATCGTATTCTCCTTTTTCATCCCGGGGAGTATCTTCCCGGTTCACGAAATAATTATCCAGAGATAAATTGACGGGTTTGATGCCGTTCACTAATAGCTGGACGGCTAATCGCTTTCCGAACGTGGTCTTGCCCGAAGAGGAAGGACCGGCGATAAGCACGACTTTTACCTTTTTCTGTTTCTTGATTTGGTCAGCGATCTGGGAAATCTTTTTCTCGTGCAGGGCCTCGCTTACCTTAATCATATCCCCGGCGTGTTTATGTTCGATGGCTTGGTTTAAATGCCCAATTTGCATAACCTCGGAGATCTTTCCCCAGCGTTTGAACTCGCTGAACGTGCTGAACAGCTTTTCTTGGGGTACGAACGGGACTATTTGTGTCGGGTTCGTGCGTTTGGGTGGCATTAATAACATTCCATCCTTGTAATCCATCAGGTCGAACACTTTCAAGCATCCGGTGGAAGGAGCCAGCGTCCCGTAGAAATAGTCACAAGTGCCGTCAATGGAATAAACGGAGGTAAACATCTTTCCTCGTGTGGAAAGTAATAACTCTTTATCCTTTAGGCCCTGTCTGTTAAAAAGTTTGATTGCTTCTTCCGTGGGAATTTCCGTACGCATGATCTCGTAATCGTGGTCGATGATGCGTTGCATTTCTTTTTTTATCTCGGTGATCCTGTCCCCGGTGAGAACGAATTCCTTGTTTGCCAGACGGCAGAATATCCCGTTAGAAAGGTGATATTCCACGACAAGCGTTTTTTTCGGGTAGAGATTATGTATCGCCTTGTAAAGTACGAAAATAAGAGAGCGTAAGTACACGCTATATCCATCCAACGTGGTGACATCGACGAAATTCACGTATTTGGGGTTATATATCTCGTAATGTAGGTCCTGCACCTCGTTATTAACTAATGCCCCCAGAATGTTCTGATGATTCATAGGGAACACGATTTTCTTGAATTCTTTTAAACTAGATCCCGTGGGTATCTGGTATTCTTGTCCATTGTTTTCACAAAAGACGGTTATTTTATTCTTTTCCATGTTGGGAGTTTTTTTACATCCAATATAGGCAGGGTGGTACAAATAGCGTGCCGAATATTTTTACTTGTATGCCTGCTTGTTTTCGGGAATGGCAATATAATACGTTTTATGTTTCCCGACTTTTAACGAGGTCTGCCGTAACCAGGGATTAAAGCGTTTCAACGTTTTATAGGATATTCCGTGTTCTTGTGCGAAATCCGCCAGATCCTTTATATTTTTGGTTACTTTGACCTGCGTGGTCGGCTCCACGGGATACAAGTGATCCACGTAAAAATCGTACAGGTGAGGTTCTTCCATGATTTGCTTTAAAGCCAACATGCGGTACACGTATCTCCCGGTTTCCTCACCTAGCAGGAGGTCGTAAAAGTTTTTTTCCTTTTGTCGGTCCATTTGTCTGGTGAGCATATTCATCCCTCCATTATACGAGGCTGCGGCCAGGGTCCATGAACCGAATTTTTGGTAGGCTTTTTTCAAATAGGTACAAGCGGCCAGGGTAGCCTTTTCCACGTGATAGCGTTCGTCCACGTCATTCGTCACCT
>OCAG01001022.1_pt1 | contig 11416 bp, 10 predicted proteins | sample 1477111 | NCBI WGS metagenome assembly OCAG01 (sample SAMEA2580288, study PRJEB22360) | human gut metagenome | biome: human gut; feature: human-associated habitat; material: faeces | place: Denmark | collected 2008/2010 | reverse complement strand
CGTAAAAGGAAAAAGAACAATGTTAAAAGCACTGCTTATCCATAAGTACGGTATTGATGATGATTGGGTGGATACCTTGAGCGAACAGCAGTTGGATGATGTTGTTGTTCAAATTCTGGATTGTGCTACATATGATGCCTTAAAAGAGAAAATGGAAAAGAATAAATCAGAATAGAAATAGAAGAATGCAGAATTTCATTGAATTAAAATTCTGCATTCTTTTTATGATGAAGCTCTACACTGCATTATCTATATAGAAATATTGGAGAAAATAATGAAAATCAAAAAAAATAGGGCATTTTCATATGCTGTGGCACGCTGGTTGCTAACAAATAGGGTGAACGGTACCAACCGTAGAAAAATGAAAAACGGAGAACAATGAGAAGGGCTGTGCATTTTGGAGCCGGCAGTATCGGACGAGGGTTTGTTTATTGAGAACGCCTGCTTGCATTCGGGTATGAGGTAGTCTTCGCAGATGCGAATGAAGATCTGATGAATAGGATCGATGAGGAGCAGGAATATGAACTGCAGCTGATCGATCATGATCTGCAGTCGCTGTATATTGATCATGTTCGTGCGCTATCAACGCCGGGAGATAAAGAGAAGCTACTGTGGGAACTTGCGCATTATGATTTCATTACCACCTCTGTCTGGATAAACAATCTGCCTAAAATAGCACGATCGCTTTGCATCTTCAAAACAAAACGTTAAGAGGAAGATGCAGTCATCTTTATCAAAGCACTGGAAGCATTTCTTGAAGTATAGCATATTCCCTGGCGAACAGAACTAAATCAGAAGTGTCCAGCAGTTTATAATTAGACCTATGTATGTTAGCTGCCGCAAGCCTACTTAAAAGTTGTTTTTTCCTTTGAAGTATGATATCTTGTTCATGGTGATACCTCATGTTGATATTAATTGCTCCGGCAAAACGTATGCGTCCGACAATTGATTTTATGGATCACAAACGCATGCCCTGCTTCCTGTCGGAAAGTGAACGGCTTGTTACATATCTGAAAACAAAGAAGCAGGAGGAATTAAAAGCCATGCTGAACTGCAGCGATGCCATTGCCGAATGGACATACAACAGCTATCAGCACATGGATGTGAATGTCTCCTGTGTGCCGGCACTGCTCAGCTTTGACGGTATACAATACAGCTATATGGCACCGGATCTTTTTTCAGATGAATACTTCGTTTATGCAGAACGGCATATTCGCATTTTATCCGGCTTATATGGTATTCTGGAGCCCTTTGACGGCGTCGTACCCTATCGTCTTGAACTGGACAGTCCCTTTCGTACACCCTTTTGCACAAGCCTATATGATTTCTGGGGAAGCAAGCCCTATCAACGGCTGATTGAAGAGGATAAGCAGATTCTGGATTTATCCAGCAAGCAGTACGGCAGGCTCATAAAACGGCACTTGGATCCGGATGTACACTTTGTCAGCGTCTACTTTCTGGAAGAAGAAGAGGGCAGGCGCAGAGAAAAGGGTGTTTATGTGAAAATGGCAAGAGGTGAAATGGTGCGCTGGCTGGCTGAACAGAATATTCAGCAGTTTGATGATGTAAAGCGCTTCTGCAGACTGGGCTATCGTTTTGATGCTACGGTCTCAGATGATAAGCAGTATCACTTTGTGCGCAAAGCGGACTGGAAACGAAGCAAATACAAAGCTGTTTAAGAATGACGGTGTTTTAAACGGGAATTGAACAGAAATTGATACATTACGCAAGGCCCTGACACCGGTGTGCTTGGAATCAGCTTTTAAAAAAGGAGATTACAATGAAAATACAAACAGAAATATGCTGTGGCAGCTACGATGATGCACTGCGGGCAGAGCAGGGTGGTGCTCTCCGTATTGAATTAAACAGAGCTTTACACATGGGAGGATTGACACCGAGTGTCAGCTCTTTAAAGCTGGTTAAACAGCATACGCAGCTAAGCGTCATGGCAATGGTTCGCCCTCGTGGAGGAGGCTTCTGTTATGAGAGTGCAGACTTTGTACAGCTATTGGACGAAGCTAAAGAAATGCTGGAAAATGGAGCGGATGGTATTGTATTCGGCTGTCTGCATGCGGATGGAACTATAGACGAGCAGCAGAGTGCCCGGCTGGTTGCAATGGCTCATGCAGCAGGGAAAACAGCGGTATTCCATCGGGCCTTTGATTGTACACCGGATCCGTTCGCTGCGATAGAAACGCTGATTGCACTTGGCGTAGACCGCATCCTGACAAGTGGACAGCAACCCAAAGTCATGCAGGCGCTAACGCTGTTGAGGAAGCTGCAAAACATTTATGGCTCCCGCATTGAGCTGCTGGCAGGAAGTGGGCTGCATGCTGATAACGTACAGCAGTTTCTGGTGGAAACTGGAATTTATCAGGTTCATTCCTCCTGCAAGGATTGGAAAAAGGATGTGACTACGATTGGTGAAACAGTAAGCTTCTCCTATGCACCGCAGCCGCATGCATCCGACTACGAGGTTGTAAGCGCGCAAAGGGTGCGTGCATTTCTTGCGGCAGTGAAGAGTGTGAAATAATAAGCGTTCGCTTTATAAATGAAAAACGATGACCATAGAGTGGATGTCGATTGCATATCCTACTTTGTAGGATGAAGGGAACATCAGCTATGAGAACAGTCAGGTTGACCGTAACAAAGAGTGCATGCCACAGCGGGTATTGTAAACAGGGGACAGCTTTGTTGTGAAGGACTTATATCCTCTCTATGTCATGAATTCTGGAATTCAATATATCCAAGTGTTTATGCATGATGGAATGCTGCATCGCTGGATTATGGAGCACAGGGGCAACGCAGTTTCATGCAAAATGCCCGGATCGCGGCAGAGTATGTATCCATGGAGAGCTCATGGAAGAAAATCGGACAGAATAGAAATGAGTTTTTGTCTGCTTAGGGATAACAGTAAAATGAAACATGAACTTGATCGATGAAAAGACAGGTATTGGATTTACGTTTGCACACCTGGCTTTTTTATATACAGAGCAGTCATTTAGGTGTGTTAAGATTTTTCCTGATATGAAAAGGCTTTCTTATAATACACAGGATCCTTTTTCACCAGACTGAGTATTTTCTTTTTTAGAATATCCTTTGAATGCATCCTCTTTTTGAGTAAGCGTTTGGAAATAATGCAGCTTTTTTTGAATTATGTGCATTATGCATAGTCGCACAACAGGCTGATAAGCGGCTTGCAATCGTGTGTTTTTATGTTATCTTGTTCGCTACTCTTGAAATTTCCTTATAATAAGGGTAAACTTATCACATGAAGTTTTTGTCAAGGCAGGGATTGTGAATGTTTGGATATGTAGTTGTCAATAAACCAGAGCTAAAAATAAAAGATTTTGATACCTATCAGTCCTTTTACTGCGGTTTATGCAAAGCACTCCATGAGGATTTCGGTCGCAGAGGTCAGCTGACCTTAAATTTTGATCTCACCTTTCTGGCGATTCTGCTTACGGCATTGTATGAGCCGGAGGATCAGCTCGTCAGGGAGCGATGCGTCGTTCATCCGATGCACCGGCATGTAAAGCGGGAGAATGCTTATCTTCGCTATGCTGCGGATATGACGATTATTCTGACCTATCTGAAGTGTGAGGATGACTGGAAGGATGAGCATCGGCTGCAGGCCAGAAGCATGCTATCGCTTTTAAAGCGTCCGATGAAGCGTATGGAAGAAGCCTATCCCCATAAGATACAGGCAATCCGTGAGGCTTTGCAAAAGACAGCGGAGCTGGAGAAGGCGCAAAGCCGTGATCTGGACAGGCTTTCCTCCTTAAGCGGTGTGATGATGGCGGAAATCGTTACCTACCAGCATGATGAATGGTATGATACACTATATCGTCTGGGAGATTATCTGGGAAGGTTCATCTACATCATGGATGCCTATGATGATGTGGAAGACGATCGAAGGAAGGGACAGTTCAATCCGTTTCTTGAAAAAAGCGGGCAAACGGATTTTGATGAACGTGTCAAGGTCATTCTGGAGCTGATGATTTCCAACAGCGCCGATGCATTTGAAGCACTGCCGATTCTGCGGCATGCGGATATACTGCGTAATATCCTGTATGCGGGAGTTTGGACGAAATATGAAATGGTAAGAAAGAAAAGAACAGGTGAAAAAGATGGATGATCCGTTTAAGATATTAGGGGTGTCAAGGGATGCCAGTGAGGATGAAATCAAGCGTGCTTATCGCCAGCTTGCGAAGAAATATCATCCCGATGTAAACAAGGAACCCTACGCTGAAGAGAAATTCAAGCAGATACAGAATGCTTATCAGCAGGCACTGGATTATAAAAAGAACGGGGGAGCATTCGGACAGAATTTCAACGGCTACCAGCAGAATACCTATCAGCAGTCATTTTCCAATGATTACCAAGCAGCTGTCAGCTATATAAACATGGGGCGTTTTCAGGAGGCGATTCAGGTGCTGAACAGCATTCAGAATCGGGATGCATCCTGGTATTATCTGTATGCCATCAGCAATTATAGTATCGGGAACCAGATTGCGGCGATGGAGGCGGCAGAGCGAGCATGTCAAATGGATCCGTCCAATCAGCAATACCGTCAGCTATATGCACAGATGCAGTCCGGAAGAACCCGCTATCAGAGTATGCAGAGTCCCTTTGGCGGTGGAGGATCAAATTTCTGCTGTCAGCTGATCTTATGCAATATGTGTCTTGGCGGGGGATGCTGTCCGGGAATCTATCTGTGCAGATAAAGTCGCATGGTTTGCGGCGTTAGCCTATGTACGCAGAAAGGTAATCAAAACAAATAGAGGAAGAGGTATGCAGAAATTGCGGTGCCCGGCTATTCATAAAGGAGATGCCCTGCGACAGAACAGGCGCTTGCCCGTGTACGAAATAGAAAAGCAAAGGATCGATTTCATCAGGTTCGTAAAGATGAAATTGATCCTTTTTGTCTCAAATGCATTGCGTGCCTACTGTATCGCACATAAGAACGCAGGCTGTATGTTTTTTACCTCTCCTCAGCCTGACGAAAGGCACCGTTGTGCGTTTCCTTTGCTCTGTACAAAGCCTCATCGGCAGCCTTGATCAGCTCCATATAATTATCATTGGGGCAGGCGATAATAGCACCGGAGGATAAGGTGATTGCGGGCATATTTCGTTTCTGGGCTTCCTTCGCCAGTGACAGATTGATATCCTCCATGATTTTTTCCGCCACACAGTAGTCACGCGTATTGGATACGAAGATGGCGAACTCATCTCCATGGAGTCGTGAAGCATAATCGACCGTACGGATTCGACCGACAATCATCTGTGCCGTCAGACGGATAACCTCATCACCGACGGAATGCCCATATTGATCATTGACAGATTTGAAATGATCGCCGTCAATCATAATCAGGATTCCATTCTCATCCTCCTCCATTCCCTGTATGTGATGCTTAACTGTACTGCGGAAGGATTTCATATTCATCATACCGGTCAGCTCATCGATGGCTGCAGCCTTCTGGGCAGCCTGTAATGCAATTTCCAAACGCTTCTGTGTCTGACCCAGCTCCACATAGGCCCCCTTTAATTCACGGTTTTTCAGCTCTCTGCTGATCTGGCTCAGCACATAAATCAATATGATTTCCAGTATGAGCAGAGGAATCAGCCAGATTTGCAGGGTTGCGGACAGCATGGAATATACGGGTACGAGAATAAGATAATCAAACTCGTTTCCCTGCTGGATCAGTCCGAAGTATTTCTGATTCTGATAATCAACCAGCTGCATACCGTTATCCTTCAGAAGCGAGTTGAAGTCGGTGGAAAAGCTGTTTTGAAAATCATAGAAGGCCTGTGCATAGGAAGCCTCATCCTCCAGCTTCTTTCGATCCTCCTTTGAAATTGAGGAATCGGCCTGCTTCAGCTTGTTGTTTGCCTCTGTCAGCTGTTCTCTGTTTTCCTCAGTGCTCTGCATTAGGTTTCCGCCGAGATAATCCTCCTCGCTGCTGCCAATGATGGTGCCTTTTTTATCAAAAATGATCAGCTGCTCCTTATCATATGCCTGTAAAGAGGCGATAAGCTTCTGTATGTTTCCCATTTTTATATCATAGGCAAACACGGTTTTCTGATCCGGCTGCAGCTGTGAAATGGTGGATAGAATATAATGATTGGCAAAGCTCATATACGGCGGAGTGAACACGATTTCACCCTTCGCATCCACTGCATTGCGGTACCACGGACGTGTTGTGGCATCATATCCGCTTTTTTCATATTGCTCATAGGGCGTATCCCAGCTGTATAAATAGGAGTTCCTATAATACATATACAGGCCGTCAAAGGTATCACCCTCAATAGCCTGCAGCTGCTTATCCAGCTTTTTCAGATACTTCCAGATGACTGCCGGCTTTGGCTCTGCTTCCACCTCCCTTTCAAGCATGGTAGTGAACAGCTGAAAGGAATGCCGGTAATCATCCATAACACTTTGTACTTCCTCCTGTGACTGCAAAGCATGCGCATTCATATCCGCTTGGATTTGCCGGTAGGCATGATTGCCTATGATGATGCAGGCGGCAAGGTTGATAATCAGAAAGCCTGCGACATACCACAGCTGATGCTTTTTAAATAAACTGCGTTTCATATGGAACCTCCTCATTGGTTTCACCATAAAAGTTGAGTTTTAAGAAATATCTGTTATGTTCATTTTATCACAAAAAGGCGTAGTGCACATAAGAAAAGAAAATTCAGTATGCATTCTTTTAAATTGCTGAAAAGAATGCCTGTAATATCAACAAATGAAAGAATATTTCATATCGTATTTTATTAGCTGGCGGCTTTCAGGGCGGCTGGGCAAGGGTGGTGGATGATGCATTTGAAAGAGCTTGTCTGTGGAAAATCATCACCGAGGGGAAAATAGTGGTGGAAATATGTTTGCGTTTGTGAAAAACTGCACGATAAGCATTGACAAAGTAAGGAATTAGAGTATGATATATATGGATATTAACCAAGGGTAACATTTAGAAAGTTGGTAGTTGATTATGACGACATTGGATAACATTAAACCCGGACAGGGTGGCATTATACGGGCAGTTGGCGGACAGGGGGCGCTGCGCAGACGGCTGCTGGATATGGGATTGACGCCGCGCACGAACGTGCATGTAAACAAGGTGGCGCCAATGGGTGATCCCATGGAGCTGAATCTGAGAGGCTATGTTCTGACGCTGCGTCTGGAGGATGCCGCAAAGATTGAGGTAGATGCGGAGGGGGCGAAATGAAGGATGTCCTAATCGCACTGGCCGGTAATCAGAATTGCGGCAAGACGACACTCTTCAACCGACTGACCGGCAGCAACCAGCATGTGGGGAATTTTCCCGGAGTAACCGTGGAAAAGAAAATGGGGCAGATCAAATCGTTTAAGGAAGCTGCCTTGGTCGACCTGCCGGGAATTTATTCCCTGTCTCCTTATACGAGTGAAGAGGTGGTGACAAGGGATTTCATTTTAAAGGATGATCCGGATTTGATCATCAATATCGTGGATGCTACGAATATTGAACGAAACCTCTATCTGTCTTTGCAGCTGATGGAGCTGCAGAAGCCGATGGTGATTGCGCTGAATATGATGGACGAGGTGACGGCGAGTGGTAACAGCATTGATGTGCATACGCTGAGTGAGCATCTGCGCTGTCCGATCGTGCCTATCTCCGCAAGCAAAAATGAGGGGATCGATGAGCTGATCCGTGTGGTGAAAAAGCAGATTCGGGATGGAAAACAGGCAGTAAATCTGGACTTCTGCAAGGGAGAGGTTCACCGTGCCATTCATTCCATAGCCCATATTATAGAGGATCATGCGAAACAGGCAAAGGTTCCCATGCGTTTTGCCTCTACCAAGCTGGTGGAGGGAGATGAACCAATGCAAAGGGAGCTGAAGCTGCATCAGGATGATATCGATATTATAGAAAAAATCGTAAAAAGCATGGAGGATGCCTTACAGACAGACCGTGAGGCTGCACTGGCAGATATGCGCTATTCCTATATAGAGGAGCTGGTGGCTGACTGTGTTGTGAAACGGCATGCATCCTCAGCACAGGTGCGCAGCGAGAAAATTGACGGGCTGCTGACCCATAAATATCTTGGCATACCGATTTTTATTCTGATCATGCTGTGCATTTTCTATCTGACCTTCGGTCCGATTGGCGGCACTATGCAGACGCTGCTGGAGGATGGGATTGCCGTAGCATGTGATCAAATGGCTAACCTGCTGGCGTCCTTGCAGGTCAGTGACTGGCTGCAGGCGCTGATCATAGACGGTATCTGCAACGGTGTGGGAAGCGTACTGTCCTTTCTTCCTGTGATCGTAACGCTGTTTTTCTTCCTGTCTTTGCTGGAGGACAGCGGGTATATGGCCCGGGTGGCGTTTGTTATGGATAAGCTGCTGCGTAAAATCGGCTTGTCGGGCAGAAGCTTTGTGCCAATGCTGATTGGCTTTGGCTGCAGTGTGCCCGCTATCATGTCCGCCCGTACACTGAGCAGTGAGCGTGACCGGAAAATGACCATCGTTGTCACTCCGTTTATGTCCTGCAGTGCCAAGCTGCCAATTTACGGTATGATAACTGCTGCATTTTTTCCTGAGCATACTGCATTGATCCTGATCAGTGTATATCTGATTGGTATCCTTGTGGCAATCCTGTCTGCACTGTTGCTGAAAAGCACAATGTTTAAGGGAGACAGCGTGCCCTTTGTAATGGAGCTGCCTTCCTATCGTATACCGAGTGCAAAAAGTGTAGTGCTGCATATGTGGGAGAAGGCTAAGGATTTTCTGCGCAAGGCATTCACGATCATCTTTGTGGCCAGCATCGTTATCTGGTTTTTACAGAGCTATGATTTTTCCTTCACTGCAGTTGCGGATTCCGCAGATTCCATGCTTGCCAGCATCGGCACCTGGATTTCTCATATTTTTGCACCGCTGGGATTTGAGGACTGGAGAGCAAGTACCGCGCTTGTAACCGGAATCACGGCAAAGGAAAGTGTTGTTTCCACGCTGAGTGTACTGACCCAGACAAACAGCGATGCCGGTTTGAGTGCTGCTTTGCAGACAATTTTCACTCCGGTTTCCGCCTTTGCATATCTGTGCTTCACGGTATTGTATATGCCATGCATTGCCGCCTTCGCCGCAACAAGAAGAGAACTGGGATCCATCAGGCAGGCGCTGGGAGCTGTCGGCTACCAGACGCTGGTTGCCTATCTTGTCGCATTCCTTGTCTTTCAGATCGGAAGTATGTTCTTCTGATTGGACAAAACCTGTATTCCTGCATATACTAAAGGTGAACAGGATGTGAGAATATGAATATTGCAGATGTTATCGTAATAGCGGTACTGCTTGCCATACTTGCGGTAATCGTTTATGCTACCAGACCGAAAAAAGGGAAGGACTCCGGCTGCGGCTCCTGTCACAGTGACTGCTCCAGCTGCTCTGCCTTTTCCAGCCTGTATGAAGATTATAAGAAGGATCAGGAGCAGGAATAATATATGAGCTGTCTTGTATGCTGTCCTGAATAAATATGGGATATGCGGAAATACAATAAGGTGTGCGGATGCTTTGCCAACAGCTTATGGCTTCGCTGAGGTTGCACCTGCTGTTCCTGTGTTTGGAATTGAATAATAAAAAAGCAGGTAATTTTAAAAAGGCCTGGTCTTCGGTTGTTTATGGATAAGGAATTCACATTTCTATTGTCATTTATAGTAATGTGAATTCTTTTTTTGACTTATCGTTAAATAGGGGAAGAAATATCTAAAGGTACTGACATCTGAAATTTTAACTTTCGTATGTAAATTCCTTCATGATAACGGTGTCTTGTGTGGTATAGTATAGCTGTAAGGAAAGCAGGTGTAGAACATGATTTTACCATACAGAGATAAGCAGCCGCTCATAGAAGAAAGCGCCTATGTATCCAGCAATGCGACCGTGATCGGTGATGTGACGCTGGAGAAGGGAAGCTCCATCTGGTTTCACAGCGTGGTGCGTGGCGATAAGGATCATATTCATATCGGCGAGGACAGCAATATACAGGATAATTGCACGCTGCATACGGATCCAAAGCATTTGCTGCAAATAGGGAAACGGGTGACCGTGGGCCATAATGCGGTGCTGCACGGTTGTATGATTGAGGATGAGGTGCTGATCGGCATGGGAGCTATTGTGTTAAACGGTGCACATATCGGCAGACACAGTATCATCGGTGCAGGGGCTCTTGTAAAGGAAGGACAGCAGATTCCGGAAAACAGTCTGGCTGTGGGCAGTCCTGCCCGGATCATACGCAAATGCAGTGAGGAGCAGGTAAAGGAAATTCTGGAGAATGCCGCGCATTATGCACAGCTAGGCAGTGAATACAAAGAAATAGATGTTTAAAATCACGTATAAATGAAACACTCCTTCCCATACTAATGGTGACAAAGGAGTGAGAATATGTTTGAACACAAGAAAAAGTTATTACATCCTGTAAAGGTAGAGCGTCCCAATCCGCAATACGCTGTCCTGATGCAGGAACAGCTGGGAGGCTGCAACGGTGAGGTCAAGGCAGCGATGCAGTATCTGTCACAAAGCTTTCGCGCAAAGGACCCGGTCTTCAAGGATTTGTTTCTGGATATCGGTACCGAAGAGCTGAGCCACATGGAAATGGTGGCAGAAACCATCAATCTGTTAAATGGTGGTGATGTGGACTATAAGAAGGTGGATGCCGGTGAGATTGAAACAATGGTTACCTTCGGTCTGAATCCTGCCCTGGTAAATTCCAGCGGAAATCCATGGACTGCTGACTATGTGACCGTGACAGGTGATCTGGCAGCCGATCTGCTTGCGGATATCGCAAGTGAACAGCGTGCCAAGGTGGTATATGAGTATTTGTATCGTCAGATTGATGATAAATATGTCAAGGAAACCATCATGTTCCTGCTGGAGCGTGAGGAAGCTCACAATGCACTGTTCTGTGAAGCACTAAATAAAATTACAGATGACGGCAGCAATAAGAGCTTCGGTATGAGTGAAGACAGTCGCTTGTATTTTGACTTATCCAAGCCGGGACGTTACTTTGATGATCCGGATCCAAAGGCACCGAAAATGGCAAATGCCAAGGATTCCAAAAGCACCAAAAGCAAATCAAAAAAGAAATAAGACATGCAACAGCCAAAGGGGAACCCTGCGGCTTTTTCTTTTGGAGATACTGTTCGAATTTCGAATAAGAAAAGGAATGCGAATTTACTCGGCATTCCTTTTTCTTTCTATTTAAGTTCGTTCTTTTTCAGCTTTTCTTTTAAATCATCATATGTATCACATTTCAGGATAAGGATGACTGCGTCATCTATCTGCTGATCGGATAAGGAATTCACCCAGTTATCGTCAATTTCGTACTTATGGATGATCTGTGTTTGTAACAATGTCCTTTTTCCTTTTTCAAGACCTTTTTCA
>OCAG01001017.1_pt1 | contig 11450 bp, 4 predicted proteins | sample 1477111 | NCBI WGS metagenome assembly OCAG01 (sample SAMEA2580288, study PRJEB22360) | human gut metagenome | biome: human gut; feature: human-associated habitat; material: faeces | place: Denmark | collected 2008/2010 | reverse complement strand
CGGTCATAATAGACAGATTTCTCCATGAATCGGTTCAATGACAACTGCGGATCATTGGTTGCATAGCTCCGATATGCCCCATTATTCGGATTATATTCTTTTAGAATTTGATTAGTGACAATCCATATATGGTTATAGACATCTACAACAATTTGATTGATAAAATCACCTTTCATGCCACAAATCATGCTATGGTCGGATAATGTTTTCAGTTGGGTATCAAATTGCAAGACTTCACCCAATCCGGTGCCTAACCATAGCTTCCCGTCGCTGGATACATCCATACACATAAAATCTTTTGCGAAGGGAAACAATTCATATTGTCCGTCGTTTTTCATAAATCCGAGTCCCTTACCGGCAACTGCAAACCAAATTTTCCCATCATTGGTTTGCACAATCCCGTTTACGGAACCCAATTCACTGTCAATCACTTCCAGTTTCCTCGTGCCAGTCCGGTAAACAAACAGTCCCCGGTTCGTCCCTATCCATAAGTCCTGCTTCTTGTCTTCCAACATACTTACCACATGTCCTGGTTGCCGGACAACCTCATTAAGATTGATTCGAATCTCCTGGCTAATTTTCATATTATCCTGATACAGCCTGACAATTGACGAAGAAAAAAGGTACAACACTCCCCATACCGAACCCTCCATCTTCGATGCTGTCAGATTCGTAACATTTCCCAACGGTAACATTTCGGTTTTCGGACAATCTGTATAATGCCTTAGTTTATCTGTTACGGCATCATAGATACATACGCCATATCGTTCTTGTGTGAACCAAAACATTCCCTTACTGTCTTTACATAAGGAAGTGACAACTGGATTTGCTTTTATTCTATCCCGCAACGGAGCCAGCGGATATTTATCAACTCCATTGTCACGGATCTCCACCATAAAACTCTCCATATCGAATGCTGAAACCCATAGCTGTCCTTCCCGATTCTTGTATATCTCATAAAGCATCTTGTTTCCTGAAGAAAAAGAGAAGTATCCACTTGTTCCAGCTTTCTCTGTTCTGTGATTCTAAAAACAAAAAGGTCTTTATCCGTAGTGACCCACAGATAGTGAAAAACATCGTCCTGCACCATATGGAACACATCTCCGGTAGCTTGATGTGCGATATCTACGGGAAGCGGTTGGGAGATATACCTCCGTTCAGCATCGTCTGCTTCGGGGTCGAAACAGACAATGCCCTTTTCCCAAGTTCCCAGCCAATAGCAATGATGAATTTCATCCCAAATGATCCGTTCTATAAAGCGATATTCCTTATGATGGAAATAGGGTTCGAAGGTATCCGTTTCCTTGTTTAGCCTATACATTCCGCAGTCTGTTACAGAGATAATCAGGTTTCCTTTCCGATCCTCATACACGATATAGACATATTGAGCAACCTGATTAAATGTCATCTCGTACCTTTTCAGCAGCGTTCCGTCGGCATTGAACCGGTACAGCCAACCTGCTACACTTACCCATACCGTGCCATCGCTGGTGACATTGATGGTGAATATATTTTTTTCAGAGATATCATCCACCTCCACAGGAGTAATTCGGTACGTAGCCTTATCCAATATGTAAAGCCCTTTCATCGTTCCAAACCATATCTTCTTTTTGTGGTCTTCTACAATATAAGTGATGTAGTTGTCCCTCAAAAGATTAGGAGTGAAGATATCCGACCGGAAAACATCGATGTTATACCCGTCATAGCGGCATAACCCGTTAAATGTCCCATACCACATATATCCGTCGCTATCCTGAAAAATACGGTGAATAGCCTTAACCGGCAGCTTGTCCAACAACGGTATCGGTCTAACTGCTATTTTTTGGGCCGAAAGAGAACCAACTATGAAGAACAGCCCCCATAGAAATAGCAGAAACAGATGTTTGCAAGTTTGAAAATTCATAGTACAGGCCTTATTTGAAAACAAAGATAGAGAAAAATCTTCGTTTTATGTAAGAGAAGTATAAAAAACGAAGATTTTACATGGACTGTAATGAATTTATTACTGGAACCTTATTTTCACATCCGCCATTTCTCCTTTCACAGGTATGTAGGCTTCATATAATCCGGAAGAAAGTTCTCGTACAGAAACGTCTTTACCAGAAGCCAACATGGAAACATGAGACAAATGTGCATCTGTTTCTATCGTTATCTGTGTACCATGTTCTTTCCCTTCCCTATTTTCAATGAAGAAACACAACTCATTCTCTTTATAAAAGATAGGTTTCTCTTTCATAAAACCATTTTTTTTCAATTCGACAGCGATGCGTACAGGAGTAAAAATGCGTAATTGACGGCGAATGCCATCATAAGGCATAATGCTCACATTCCCTTTTTTATCGACTTTCGCATTGCCTCCATAAGCCACCATACCCAAATCCGGATCCCTGAGCAGATAGATCCCGGCACCATGAATGCCACTGGTCAGTCCATGATCAATCTCTCCGTCATACCGCAAAGGTCCCCGTCTTTGCTTGACTGACTTCAAATCCCAAAGGTAGGAATGCTGATATGGGGAATAGACCCATCCGGCAGCCCCGTCATTCATCTTTCCGGGATACCAATAGCCGTAATCAGTCTCTTGGGTTCCTGTATTCACAAGTGCCCAAGAAGAGAGTAATGAATTATATCCCCAATTGACGTATTTCTCGGGAACATCGGCAAATCGGAACGCATAGTCCAATAGAGCAACACCGCCCATCTGAGACATATAGTCGAGATTGTCCTTACCACCACTCCAAGCCGTGCCTAAATGGTTGAAATCAAACTCATACAATCCGCGTATGGCAAGATTCCCGTCTAACTGTTTTTTCAGGAAGCTGTCCACTTTAGTTGTATCGAGCGATTTGTAGGTATGCCATTTATGTTCATTCTTATCATACCATAATTGTTCTTGCGGCACGAGTTTATGATGTTTTGCATATTCGGCCACATAGTATGACGATTCGAATGCAGTACGGTCTACAAACATTTCCGAGCCGAAAGGCCATGGATCATCATATATCATATAAAGCACCTTCTTTTCCCACTCTTTACGTAATTTTTCCGCTTCATGGTTTCTTCCTTCTTCTTTTAACACCTGTATGATGTACAGCAGATAACGTTCATGGAAATTACCTATTTTATAAGCCCAATCGCTCCAGCCCCTAATAGCCCATTGCTTTCCCATAAAGATATTGTACGGCACCTCAAAATAGGCCATTGCCGTGCGATAGGCACGTTCCAAATACCCTTTTGCATCCAAATAATTGACAAGATGGGGATAATCCTTTGCAATCCTGTAAAGGTTGTAGTAAATAGTAAAATGAGTAGGATAATCATACGTTCTCCACATACGCTCCTTGCCACTTCCGCCAGAATTATAGTCGCCCAATCCTCCGTTGCGGAGTTCGTACCAATTGTCACATCCATAAATACCGTATGGATAAGGAAGCTCCTTGTCCGTGCGTTGTAGCTTTCCCCATACGAAGTTCTTTTCATAATATTCCAAAGAAGCTATTTCCTCTTTATCGGGATAGACTACATTCTTCTCACTCAGGTACAAAGCTTTGCAATTAGACGGATCATCCGAGCCACCTACCATGTATGGGTATGGTAAAACACCTTTGTTTTCGGGAGAAAGTAATTCCTTATTCTCCATGTCCCATAAACTATACAACCCATTATACCATTTTGTGGTATCACGATGTTGTTGGTGGGTAGCAATAAATGACGCCCTTTTTTTTATGACATTTTCTAATGGCTCTATGACATAAAAATTGAGGTAACACGTTTTTCCTTTACCATATTGTATGGTAATCGTATTTTCGCCTAAACGTGAGAATTTAAAATCAAATAAAAACTTTTCATTTGACTTTCCTTTATTGACAATTTGTGTCTGTTGCGGATACTCTGGTTCTAACAACTTGATTCTTTGTTTGCTGGCAATGGCACAGCGTACGTTCATTTCTGGTGAAACGACCATGCCCGGTACTATTCTCGCAACAATATTTCCTTTATCATACAAATTATCTTGAATAGTGTTATAACTATCTACCAAGGAAAAATTAACTCCAGTGGTATAAGATTTATTAGATAAGATTACTTTCGATGTACTCGGTATCCGCCAAGTATCATTAGTCCTGTCTACCGATGTTTTAGAACAAATGTAATAATAATCCCCTAACTCCTTATATTCCAATGATGTTTCATCTTTCATTGTCATTAATAGCACATTGCCTTGTCCGTGAAAGGGCAGCCAATAAATATAAGAAGAATGGCCGTTCAAAAAAATATGCTTAGCTAGGTTATCTTTTGCCGGCAACGTTTCGTCCCGTTCGCCAATGGGGATATGAATCTTCAGGTCTGTTATTTCGACGGACTGCCTGTTTCCATTGCGGAATGTGATATTCCAGTCCATTTCTGTACCGACAACTGAAAAAGTCTGGTTCAGTTCGACCGAACCGGGCAATTGCCATGCAATCTTTATGTGCTGCAAGTCATTGAATATAACCTTCGGAGAGAAATCCGATAACTTTACGACATATACGCTCCCCGATAGGAGATACTTTACAGATAAATCGCCCAAATAATCGTTTCTATTCAGATAGTTCCTTCCACCATTACTTAAATCATAGGTCATGGATGCTACTCCCCTTCCTTTTGCATCCAATTTCAATATCGGAATGCCGGCATGTCCTACTACTGTGCACAACATAATTCCGATAACGATAAAAAAAAGATAGTTCCTTATTCTCATGATGATAAGTATAAAATAAGAGGACGTACCGCAATGTGAGATTAAAGCACATCCTCTTAAACATATTGCTCAATTCTTCAATTAGTAACCCGGGTTCTGTTTCAGTTTAGGATTTGCTGTCAACGCCTGTTCCGGTATTGGATAGAGCGACCGATAATCTCCATTGGGCTTGTGTGACAACCAACTTTTCGTAGTAAATACCCCAAAGCGGATCATAGTCCGACGGGAATAGCACTCATAGGCAAATTCGCGAAGCCATTCATCGAACAGCTGTCCGAATTTCACCGGTGTCTGGTCACCCTTGTCGGTTATCTTGTAGTTTTCCACATACCCCCATTCAAACGAAGAGTCATTGTTCTTCAACTCATCATCAGTGACAGTCGCATCGGCAAGATTCGCAAAATTACGCTTGCGCACCTCTGTAACCAGCAGACCAGCACCCGGTTGCCCCAGACGAAGCAGACACTCCGCTTTCATTAACAGGACTTCAGCATACCTCATTAAAGGAATATCGGTACCAGAGCTCCAATAAGCTCCCTCTTCCACCTCATATTTATTCATACGATAGCCTTCCATTTCATCCACATACTTCCCATCGGGCAAGTCTTTCGTAAAATTCAAAGGTTCTCCTTTCCTGTCGTACTGTCCATACAACAGGTTCCCTTCTGCATCATATTGCAATCCGTGAAGCCAAGTGTCATCCAACCTACCGTCTCCCTCTTCATAAAGGTCAATGTATTGAGAAACAGCTCGCTGAACACCGGCTTCATTAGGTGTATCATTAGTCAGGAATTTCTTTTTCAATTCCTTATGCCATGAATTCATCCAAAGCCAGTTAGCAGTCACCCCTTTGTCATAGTCATAAGGAATGGTCATCAAGACCTCTTTCGAGCTTTCTACTCCTGTCGCCCGGAAGCAATCCCTGAATTTGGGAGACAAACCACACTTGCCACCCTCGATTATCAGATTGCACTGTTCCATGCACGCCTCCCACTGCGGGGTTCCGATATACACTTCTGCATTCAGATAGATATTGGCTAACAGGCATCTTGCAGCCCATTCATTGAAACGTCCATAAGTGGTTTCATCCTGATTCTTGCTTAGACCTGGGATAGCTTCGAGCAACTCTTTGACCATAAAATCATAAATTTCCTTCCGACTGCTTTGTTCGGGCATCTCCTGACTGGTAGTAGTCACCAAAGGGATGTTCCCGAAGCCGTCGCACATGCGCCAATAGTAAAATGCCCTCAGCGCACGCAACTCTGCAATGCCTTCTGATTTGTCCTGCTCTGCTATGCCAGGGAAGACATTACGTTCAATTCGGTCTATAGCATAGTTACACAATACGATTCCCTGGAAATAGCCGTTCCATATATTATTGAAGAAACTAAGGGTGGAATTCCAGGTATGATAATGAATGAGCGGATAGTCGCTGTTATAGATGGAAATATTTTGAGGACCTACGACACAGCAGCCAGATTGTTCTTCCACATACCAATAGTACATCTGATTGTCAGAGCGCAACGGATTATACGCACCAGCAATGTTTGCCTCAAAATCATCTGTCTGGTATTGATAGGTTTCATCCAATATTTCGGAATATACCTTTTCGTCCAAATTGTTGCTGCATGATGTCCAAAGGGCGACCAGCAATAAGATAATTATCGTTATAGTAACTTTCTTCATAATGATTCTTTTTTAAAACGTAAGATTAATGCCCAGTGTATATGTACGAGTCGTGGGGTATTGGTAGATATTGTCAACCCTTGGAGTCAATCCAGAAATGCTTATTTCTGGATCGATTCCGCTATAACCGGTAAAAGTTGCCAAATTGGATATGCTAGCATAGATACGGAATTTTTTTATCCATCTCGCGTTTGACAGGTCAGGGGTATATCCCAATGTGATATTATCTATCTTCCAAAAATCACCGTCTTCCACCCAGTAACTTACGTATCCGTTAGGCTCGTCGTAAGCTAGGTTCCGATCGCCCATTTTAGGTTCCAATGCACTGGCAAGTACATTGCCGGTACCCAATGACGAAGGAACACCCAGATCTTGTTTCACAAGATTGTACACTTGGAATCCAAATGCTCCACGCATTGTTAGGCTCATGTCAAACCATTTATATCGGAGAGAATTGTTGAAGTTCAGGTAATACTTCGGCAGTGCGTTTCCTATCACCTTACGGTCGCTAGCTTGTGCATCGGCAAAACTCTTAACAGTTCCATTGGCACTTTCAATCAACCACCCGCCATTTTCGTCAATGCCCACAGATTTCCATCCGTAAAAATCACCGAGTGGCTTTCCAACTTCCAACCGATGCGTAATGGAATTAAACACCAACCCGTCTATATAGTTACCTGCCACATATTTGTCGTTGGACAGTGAAAGTAGCTTGCTTTTATTAGTCGAAAAGTTTAGGTTTGAATTCCAAATAAAATCCTTGGTCTGAACTGGTACTGTATTGAGGGAAAACTCCACTCCCGAATTACGGATAGATCCGGCATTGGCCGTAATACTGGACGATACATACGGAGGAACCGCAACCTTATAATCCCATATCAAATCTTCCGTGGTGCGAATGTAGTAATCGATGCTGCCGAAAATCCGGTCGTTGAAAAATCCATAGTCCAAACCCAAATTAAACTCTTTCTTCCTTTCCCAACGCAAATCTGGATTGGCATTTCCGCTCGCCTTCAGCTGATTAATCCATTGTCCTTTATAATAAGCATAACCTCCCAAATTCAGGCGAGTCAGACTCATATAGGAACTTGCCGGAATAGTACCTGTGATGCCATATCCAGCACGTAGTTTCAAGTTGTTTATGAAACCAGTATCTTTCATGAAATTCTCCTTTGCCATGTTCCAGCCTACAGACACAGCTGGAAATGTTCCCCACTTATGGTTTGCCCCGAATTTGGATGAACCTTCATACCGAATGCTGGCAGACAGAAAGTATTTGTTGGAATAGTTATAATTCAGGCGGGCAAAGCATCCTACCAGCCGACTGCTGTTCTGGCTTGTTCCTACTGTTGCCTTGCCTTCGGTCAGAGCCGTACCCACACCCATGTTGTTGAATGTGTAGTCGTCACTTGGAAAATTATAATTACTCATCGATGAATAACGGTAGTTATAATCATTCCAGCTATATCCTACCAGTCCGTCAATGTTGTGATCGTTGAAATGGTTGGCATATTGTGCTGTGATTTCCATCATGTCATTCTGCGTACGGCTTGATGTTTGGGAAGCATATCCGTTTTTGCCATACATGGTTGTCGACTTATGACGTGACGTCTCATAGTAAGAGCCATAGAAGTTGTCTATTTCACGAGAAAACAACCAGTTAATATTCAGCCCCTCTATCGGATTCAACGTAGCCTTACCATACATTTTTATGTTCGTATCTTTATTATCCCCTTTGGTCTCTTCGAGCAAAGCTACTGGATTCAACCGGGTAGGTGAACTTCCGTTCTCATTCCAAGTACCGTCTTCATTCTTGACGGAGTAGGTGGGATTGTATTTAAGAGCATTATAGTAGGGATTCTCATACCAGTCGCTGTAGGGAAAACCATACGAGCGCTGATATCCACTGATTTGAGCTTCCAGTTTCAGCAGGTTGTTCCACATGCGATGTACCACATTGATGCGTGGATAAAGCACTTCTACCTCCGACTTTTTAATGATACCTTCGTTGTTGGTATAGTCCAAACTGGCCACGTAGGAGGTATTTTTGGACGTTCCTTTCAGACTCATACTGAACGTCTTATTAAACGGAGTCTGGGTTATCAATTTCATCCAGTCTGTGCGGCTTCCATAATCGAGTGCACCTTTCATCCCCTCTTTCGCCAGTTCCGCATATTCATCTGCCGTCAGCATGTCTAATTTTCTGGAAATGGCCTGGGTAGAGATATAACTGTTGACATCGATTATCAGCGGAGTGTCCCCCTGGGCCTTTTTGGTGGAGATGATGATGACTCCATTAGTTCCACGTGTACCGTAAATGGCGGCGGCAGATCCATCTTTCAATACATCGATCTGTTCGATGTCATTAGGGGACACATCGTTAAGGTTTCCTTCCACTCCATCAATAATCACCAGCGGAGCTGAACTTGAAGCCAATGTCGTTACGCCACGAAGCATGATTTGGGAAGTGGACAATGGATTGCCATCAGCCTGTACTACAGTCAGTCCGGCAATCTTGCCGCGAATCAGACTGGCGGCATCGACTGATGAAGCTTGCACAAAGTTATCTGCCTTGACGCTGGCAACGGAACTAGTGAGTTCTTCCTTGCGTTGTGTGCCATAGCCTACCACTACCACTTCATCCAGTAGTTTGGTGTCTTCGGTCAATACTATTTCCATGTTTTTATGGGGAGTAGCTTTCAACTCTTCTGTACGAAATCCGATATATGAAACCACGATCGAAGCACCAGAAGATACCCTCAACACAAAATAACCGTTCAAGTCCGTAATTGTGCCGTTGGTAGTTTTCTCTTTTTCTACAACACTGGCTCCGATAATTGGTTCTCCGTTTGCATCTTTGACGATGCCTTTCAGCGTAACACCTTGTTGTTGCGACTCATGTACTACCATTGCACCGGCTTCCGAAGATGCCATGACCGGAGTTGCAATAGTACTCCCCAATAGGAGCAACAAAGCGACAAATGTGTTCTTTTGTTTAAATAGATAACTCAACATAGCTTTTTGTTTTTATGGTTAATAAGGTATTTCATTAACTGTTTTTTTAAGCAATCGTGGCTATTTAAAACAGCTCTGTATTATTTCGTTCCTTCCTTATACAGCCAAATGCCGTAGGTAAATGCCTCTGCATTCTTGTTCGGTTTCTGCTCATTCGGACGAAACCATTGACTGCTGTCGGTAAACGGTGTCAGATAAATCATTACGTTAGTACCCTTGTAAGAGGCTTTCGTCTGATAGACAGGACCCAGCATGTGCGGGTATAGCTTCTCTACGCGCTTTGGCTGTCGGCTGATGTCTACTCGGATGTCTTTCTCGAAGTTGAGGTCGTCATTCCCAATCTGTTTATTCCACACCATATCTAAGCAATAGACTACAGGACCACGGGTGAAAGCGTACGGAATGCGGTCGGTAGGCTCTTCGCGATACATGATTTCGCCTTTGGGCAGCGTATAAGATGTGTATTTACTATGATGTTCGCGCATCACCCACTTCTCTTCCATGGGGAAAGTCAACGTCACCTTATCTCCTTTTTCCCATTTTCTGTTAAGGATGAAATAGGTTTCCGGCTGTACGCCCGTTTGCGCTTCACCATTCACCGAGACTTGAGGCTGCTTGCACCAAGAGGGTATACGCAGGTGAAGATTTTTCTGAACTCCTCCGGCAGACACGGTTATCTCCACTGTTTCCGATTCCGGATAGTTGCCTGTCACCTCGAACGAGAAATCATCACCAACATAATTGGCGGAGAGGTACTGATTGATATAGAAATCGCTTTTGTTCTCTGCATACAGGAATGAGGGTAGCAGGGAGATGATGCGGTGTCCGCTTGCCGTGCAACAATCTGGCCCGTGAAAGTAGCCGTGATAGCCGCTCGGCTTATCACCGTTGGGGGCCGTATGATAACGGCATACACCGGTCTCGCAGTCCTGGGCGGCAAATACGTGGTTTAACATCAAGCGCTCCATGGCATCGGCATATTTGGTTTCTCCAGTCAATTCCAGCAACATCTGCGTCAACTGCATCCACGACATGGTAGCACAGGTCTCCACAATGTTTCCCGACAGCGGTTTCACATAGTCGTGCTCGTAGTGCTCTGCCACACTCACACCGCCGGTGATATACATCTGGCGTTCGCAAATATCATCCCAGGCTCCCGCCACCTTACGGAGCAAAGTCTTGTCACCTGTGATGCGGTACAAGCGCAGAAAACCCATGAAATTCATCTGGAATGTGTGCGAATGTACGTAAGGCTGCAATTTGTCTACGCCTAACTTTCCGTCTGCCACTGAATCCAGTCGTGAAAAGGCATCCCATCCACTCCATTTGTCTATATTGCTAACCACCCACTGACTCCATTTCAGGTACTTTTTCTTTCCCGTGATCTCATACAGACGGGCTACCGGGTCGCACAGAAGCGTGCCTTCCCAAGAGTAATGTACACCATGCCCAGCAAAATCGGAAAGCGCATCGATATGCTTATGCTTGTTTTCAGGCGCCCGCAAGTCCGATGGCCAAAATTCCAGCTTACCCGGACCAAAATATTTCAAATAATAATCTGCTAGTTTTTCTGCTGATGCCAGCGCCTCCTTGTTTCCAGTTTCTTCATAGACAGTTAGAAAAGCATGGAACACAAAATAGAGTTCGTAAGCATCCATACCGCGCACTGGACGTTTGGCAGTGCGAAAGCTTTTGGCAGTGGCGCCCACATATCCACTCTCTTCCTGCGAGTCGATGATGCGCTTCAGTACTGCTTGCACTTTCTTTTGTAATTCCTTATCGCCACTCTGAATGGCAGACAAATAAGCAGACTCTATCCATTTCCCATGTTGTTCCGCCTTTGTCCAATCCCATGCAGTGTGCTGGCGGTTTACAATAAAGTCTACATACGTATCAATGGGAAAATCTTTTAGATATTGTCGGTTTCCCTCCATGCGTTCTCCAAAAAAGCCCGTGATTCCTTTCACAGTAGAAATGGGCACTGGCTTTTCCAACAGACTGATGTCATCAT
>OCAG01001016.1_pt1 | contig 11452 bp, 4 predicted proteins | sample 1477111 | NCBI WGS metagenome assembly OCAG01 (sample SAMEA2580288, study PRJEB22360) | human gut metagenome | biome: human gut; feature: human-associated habitat; material: faeces | place: Denmark | collected 2008/2010 | reverse complement strand
ATAATAATATTCATGCTAAAAGCGTTGGATTAAGTTCCGCCATGATCCAACGCTTTGACATGGCGAAATTAATTAATTTTCATTTTAATAGCATCATTATTTTCAAAATATTCATATAATTCTCTCGAACGCCCTATCTTACAGGTTCTTGAAAACATCTTTACCCGGTGTCCCGTCCCGTCATACAAAATAAAATTCAACGGGAGATCACCCTTCTCGTTCACGAACTGGTTATGTATCTCTAATACAAGCTCGTGTGTCAGCTTTTCCACGTCTACCTGCAACGTGATCGAGCGAATCAGGTTCTCACTGATAACGCTTAGCAAATCCATGCTCTGTACGTTAAAAGTCAGCTCTCCGGCCCCTCCCCACTTCTTTTCCTGCACTCTACCCTTGATGTAGATCGACGTCTCCAAAATAAAATAATTCCGGAACTTGATATAGTCCTCTCCGAAGAAAGGTAACTCGTAAGAACCGGTGAAATCCTCGATCGTCAAAATACCAAAATCATTCCCTTTCTTCGTTTTTCCCTCTCGCATGGCAACAATAATTCCCGCGATCGTCACGTCCCGGTCTTTGTAAGAACTCAAATCACTGCTCAGACTCTCCAAAGGAGTACAAATCGCCTTGATCTCTAGTTTATACGAATCCAAAGGGTGAGAAGTTAGGTATATACCGATCAATTCCTTCTCTTTACGTGCCTTCTCCACGTCCGTCCAAGGTTCACACAAAGGAACAGTAGGCTTTTTCACGTCATATTCATCCATTCCCCCGAACAGCGTCGCCTGCATCATTAAACTATCCTGTTGCTTTTTCTGCCCGTAATTCACCAGATTTTCTAGAAATGTCGTGTGGCCGTCAGGCATATAGAAATACTGCGACCGATCCAAACCGAAACTATCCAACCCTCCCGCGGTAATCAGATTTTCCAACGTCTTCTTGTTCACCGTCTTGTAATCCAAACGCTCGAAGAAATCGAAAAGATCCTTGTAAACCCCGTTAGTATTCCGTTCCCGAATAATCGAATGTACGGCAGCCTCGCCAACCCCCTTGATTCCAGCCATCCCGAAACGAATATCTCCCTTGTGGTTCACCGTGAAATCATCATCCGACTCATTCACATCCGGAGCCAGCACGCTCAAGCCCATTCGCTTACACTCGTCCATAAAAACCGTAACCTTCTCAATCTGTGATAAGTTACAACTCAAGTTGGCCGCCATAAACTCGGCAGGATAATGAGCTTTCAAAAATCCCGTCTGGTAAGCAATATAAGCGTAGCAAACCGAATGTGATTTATTGAACGCGTACGATGCAAACGCTTCCCAGTCACCCCAAATCTTATCAACCAACGGGTTGACCTCCTTCCCCATCTCCTTGCATCCTTTCACGAACTCCTCATTTTTATTACACCCCTCGATGAACTGCGTCTTCAACTGGTTCATCGTGTCTATCTGTTTCTTACCCATCGCCTTACGAAGAGTATCAGACATACCCCGGGTAAAATTACCCAATGCGCGGGACTGCAACATCACCTGCTCTTGGTAAACGGTAATACCATACGTGTCCTTCAAGTAAGGCTCCATCATCGGGTGATCGTACTCGATAGGAGCCTCCCCGTGCTTACGCTTGATAAAATCCGGGATATACTCCATAGGCCCGGGACGATACAAGGCATTCATGGCCACCAAATCCTCAAAACGGTTCGGTTTCAACGCCCTCAAATGCTTTTTCATTCCCGGCGACTCAAACTGGAACAGACCGGTAGTCTCCCCTCTTGAAAACAATTCGAATGTCTCTTTATCCTCCAACGAAATCGCATCCACATCCAGCGTCTCGTGGCGGGATTTCTTTATATTATCCAAACAGGTTTTTATAATCGAAAGCGTCCTCAATCCCAGAAAGTCCATCTTGATCAATCCGATCGGCTCCACGAAGTGACCGTCATATTGAGTCGTCATCAAACTTTCCCCTTCCGTTGGCATAATTGGGATATGTTCCGTCAACGGGTCACGACTGATCAAAATACCACAAGCGTGTACCCCCGTCTGCCGCACGGAACCTTCCAAAATTTCCGCCAAATGGAGCGTTTTTGCTACCAGCGGGTTCGAGGACTCCCGTTCTTTTTCCAAATCAGGATTCTCCTTGTAAGCCTTCTTCAACGTGATTTTCGGGGTTTCCGGCACCATCTTTGCCAACCGGTTTGCCTCCGACAAATCCAACTTCAGCACCCGTGCCACATCCTTAATCGCCATCTTGGCAGCCATACTACCGAAAGTCACGATGTGCGACACCTTATCCGCCCCGTATTTCTGTGTAACCCACTCCAACACCCGCTGACGCCCGTCATCATCAAAGTCAACGTCAATATCCGGCAGTGAGATACGATCGGGATTCAAAAAACGCTCGAACAGCAAATCATACTTCACCGGGTCAATATTTGTGATACCCAGACTATACGCCACGGCACTTCCCGCAGCAGAACCACGCCCCGGTCCCACGATCACCCCCATATCACGAGCCGCTTGGATAAAATCCGATAGCGAACGAGTACCGTGAGGGAAAGGGGAAAAGTACCCCGGGAAACCCATCGTCTTCATGATATGCAACTCGAAAATCAAACGCTCCATAATATCCGGTGGAATATTCTCACCATATCGCCGCACAGCTCCCTTCATCGCCAACTCCTTCAAATAATCCGCCTCCAACTTGATACGGTAAAGTCGATCATATCCCCCCAACTTCTTCACTTTCTTTTGGGCATCCTCCTCGCTCATAACGACCTCACCTTTCTCGTTACGGGTAAACTCGTTGAACAAATCCTCTTCCGTGTATTTCTTCCGGTACTCTTCCTCCGTACCGATCTCCGGCGGGATCGGGAAAACCGGCATCAACGGATCAGAATCCAGTTTATAATCTTCAACTTTATCAACAATCTCCTGCGTATTCTCGATTACCTGCGGAATATCCTTGAACAACTCTTCCATCTCGGCCGTTGTCTTGAACCACTCCTGCCGCGTGTACCGCATCCGATTAGGATCATCCAAATCCTTACGAGTATTCAGACAGATCAACAGGTCATGCGCCTCCGCATCCTCCGCGTTCAAGAAATGCACGTCGTTCGTGGCAATCACCTTGATTCCTAACTTCTCACCCATACGCAGAATCTCCGCATTACATCTCACTTGGTTATCGTAAACCTCCGCTCTCTCTTTAGCCGATTCTGCCGGATGCCTCATCACCTCCAGGTAATAATCCTCCCCCACTAAATTCTTGTACCACAAGGCAGCCGCCTCCGCCCCCTCGATATCCCCGGCCATAATCTTCTGGCAAATCTCACCTCCCAAACAAGCCGACGAAATAATCAACCCCTCGTGATGCTTCTCCAGCAAAGCCTTATCAATACGTGGACGATAATAATACCCGTCCACAAACGCCGCCGAACAAAGCTTGATCAAATTCAAATACCCTTTCAGATTCTTGGCCAGGATAATCAAATGCTCTCCCGAACGGTCCACCGGTTTCTCCTTGTTATACAAAGACACCCGGGCCACGTAGGCCTCCACCCCCAAAATAGGTTTTATCCCCTTTTTGCGACAAGTATCGTAGAATAATTTTATCCCGAACATATTCCCGTGATCCGTCAACGAAATTGCCTTCATCCCGTCGGCAATCGCCTTCTCCACCAAACCGGGCACACTCGCCGCCCCGTCGAGAATAGAATACTGAGAATGTACATGAAAATGCGTAAATGCCATATATACACTTAATTAAATATTAACACACCCCTAAAAGGCATATCACAAATTTAGCCAAAAATCCCGACACTACCACCCCGTATAATACAAACAATTCTAAAAAGCGGTATATTTCCCGTTAAACCGGAAACTAATCCCCAACTACAACAATTTTTTCAATTCTTCCATGTCAGGTAACGCCTGTTTCAACCTTTCAGGCATATCATCAGAAGTTTTATAGGTGACCACTCCCATCGGTTTATCATAATCTTGAATCACATATTCTACATACTTCTTATCTGCACTTTTACAAAGTACTATCCCAATAGATGGATTTTCGTGTGGTTTACGCATTTGATCATCAACAAGGCGTAAATAGGTACATAGTTGCCCTAAATACGAAGACTTAAACGCCCCTTTTTTCAGTTCTATCACGACCAATGCATTGAGTTCCCGATTAAAAAATATCAAATCAGGAAAATGTTCTACACCAAACACTTCCAACTTATATTGATTACCAACAAATGCAAAATCACGCCCAAAAGTCATGATAAATTTTTTAATATTATGCACAATTTCCCGCTCTACCACTCGTTCATCAATATCCTCCTTGTCTCGTTCCCCAAGTTCTTCCACATTAATAAAGTCTAGCAAATATTCATCTTTGAACATTTCAATAGCCTTCAATGATTGTCGAACATCCGGAATAGTTTGAATGAAATTATGTGCCAATTCTCCCTTATGATGAAACAAGTCATCCGCAATCTTTGCCGTCAAAACCTCTTTACTCCACTTATTTACCACAGCTTGGCGAATATAAAACAAACGCTCTGTAAGCGTTTGAACCTTACGGACAATGATCATGTGGTGTGTAAAACCAAGAGACAAAAATACGGACAAATCAAAAACTTCTCCATCAATATCTTTATTTCCCACCAATTGAAAAGTATCAATTTCGCTAATTGTAGTTAGCGATTTGTCATTTCCCACTTCGCTAACTGCGGTTAGCGATTTCAACTGCCCGCTCCAACTTTCATAAAACTGGCGCATAAATTTGATATTAGCAGCAGAAAAACCTCGCAATCCCGGTAATTCCTTCTGTAATTGCTGACTAATCGTCTCAATAGCACCCGTTCCCCAAAATCCATCACGAGAATTTTCTGAGACATATTGTCCTACACCATAATACAAAGAAAGTTGCTCTTTATTCACAGAAGAAATAGCACGATACTGACTACGCAATATCGCTCCTTTTATAGCTTTTACCGCCTCCGCATAATTATGACTTATATCCATTCGGCTCTCATTTTATTTACAAAAGTACAAAATAATGCTAGCCAAAAGGAAATCGGGCTGAAAAGATAATTATTTTCGCCGTAATACATTTTCAACAACTTCTCAGTAATATTCTGGGAATAACAATTCTAAAAAGCGGTATATTTCCCGTTAAACCGGAAACCAATCCCCAGCATCAAGAAGTTTGGTTCGTTAAAATCCTGAAGACGATACCCCACGTGCAAAAACACGGCACGGGACAAGGCTATTTTCAACGTCAACAATTGGTAGAACATATTCAGATCATTCTTCCCGATCACGTTCGCCCCGATCCCGACTCCGACGACAAAAAAGGGCATCACGTACTCCGCCCGCCCGGAAAGTCCCAAAGCAAACTGATCACCCAGAGGAGGGCGGACAATGTCCGACTTATCCACACTCCCGTACACGTTCCCATCCGTGTATAAATTGGCTCCCCCGTCAAACGTCCCATCCAGAGACACGCCTAACCGGAGTTTATAATTCAAATTATACATCGGGGTAAAATTAAACCCGAACACGGGGTAAGCCTCAGGAGAAGGGGAGAACCCGTCGGAAGTCTTCACCAACCGATCATGCCACGAGCCGAAAAAAACAAAATCATACGTGAAATGCCGTCGAAAAGGTTGTGTGGTCAAAGCTACTTTCCTCTCCAACGACTTCAAATCATCCTTCCGGTAAAAATTACACTCTAACCCGAAATTTCCCCCGATCGTGTTCAACCCGGCATTAGGAATCTTCGTGTTCCCGTTGGAAAAATGTGATACCGTCAACCCCGAAAGCAGGCTAACCCTCGGGGACAACCTCCAGCGCAAATAAAAATTAGCATTAATATAAGCGTTCACCTTCGAACCGATCATCGTATTGTACGAATTATAATACGAGTCATAAGGTTTCCACCCCGCGGACAACCCAAAATTCCACTCGTAATGTAAAGACAACCAGGGAGCCAAACTAGAGATACGAGCCCCTTGGAACAAATAAAATGCAACCGGGTTTCCCAACTGCCGGGATTCCCCAAAATCATAAAACCCGAGCCCAACCCCTTGATAAACATCGCCGTAAATTTGCTCATCAACACTCCCCGGGCGATAACGGAACAAATATTTCACATGCGTGGAAAAAGCTCCCCGGATAATCCTCCCCTCGGCATTCGCCCCTTTCAAAAAAGAACTTGTCGGGAAAATATACTCCGGCCGTCCCTCCACACGCAAACCATGCACGAACTTTCGCAGAGACACGTCCACCAAACTATCATTCCCCTGCCCAGCCACGCACAACACACTCCCGACGAATATAATCCCCAGCAAAACGAAAACTCTCAAAATCCTTTTTATACCATCCATACAAACTCCATTCATAAAATAATCCGGTTAACCACTCTTTGCCTTTCCCCTCAATAATTCCGGTTCCGGCAAGGAAACCCGGGTGAAACTCACGATAGCGGCAAGCGTGGCAAACCCTCCTGCAAAATAGAGGGAAGCATACGTCCCGTCCACCGGAAAAACAACAAACATTAATGCCACCAACGAGGCTCCCGTGGTCTGTCCGGTCCATACCCAACATACCGCTAGCCCCGCCACTCCTGTTCTGTGGTGCGGAAGAAATTAATATACTATTATTCGGCGTCTGGAATAACCCAAACCCGAATCCACACATCGCCATAAACAAAGCAATCCCAGCGTTGGAAACCTGATCCGCGAAGACAGCTAATAAAAATAATCCTGCGGAAAATATCGACAATCCCACGCCCCCCAACAACCCGGCATGAACCCGTTCGATCAACCTCCCGGCCAAAGGAGCCGCAATCATCGTCGCCAACGGCCAAGGGGTCAGCAACAATCCCGTCGCCACCTCATCCAGTCCCAACGTGTGTTGCAAAAAGAAGGGCAAAGAAACCATGGCCAGCATCTGTGCCACGAAAGAACACACGGACGTCCCGACAGACAACGAAAAAATCGGTATCTTCAACAAATCGACAGGCAACAGGGGATATTCCTGCGACAACTGGCGACGCACGAAAAAGTAACCAACCAACAGAACCACCCCAATCCCCGAGAGCAACACGGACAAACTCACCCCGTGAGTGAACCCCTCGATCGAGAAAATCAATAACCCGAATGTAAAAGCGTTCATCAACCCGCTAATCCAATCAAACTTCCGCCCACTTCTTTTTACCGGATTCACGGGCAAAAAACGGAAAGATAAAATCAAAGCCACGATAACAATGGGAACATTTATCGCGAATAACCACTGCCAAGAGGCGACAGACAAAATTCCTGCCGCAATCGTCGGCCCCCCTGCCGCCGACACGGCAACCACTAGCGCATTGATACCCATTCCCCGCCCCAAATGTCGTTTGGGATAAATAATCCGGATCAAAGAAGTATTCACGCTTGCCAAAGCAGCCGCACCAAAACCTTGAAATACACGGGCTACCGTCAACGTCAGCAAAGAATTGGAAAGCGCACAAGCCAATGAAGTCACGCTAAATATGAGTAATCCCCCGATATACACCCGTCGATAGCCCAAAATATCACCCAACGAAGACAAGGACAACAAGGAAACCACGATCGCCAACTGGTAGGCATTCACGATCCAGATCGACATAGACGGTGTCGCTTGCAAATCCTCCGCAATAGACGGTAACGCCACGTTGGCAATCGTGCCGTCCAACACGGAAACCGTAATTCCCATGGCAATGGCAAGAATCGCCCAGTATCGTTTCGGGACAGGCAACCCGTCCCACTCTACCTCTTTCGTACTCATTTTCCCAGTCCAATTTTATCGTGCAAAAATACGAAATATAAAATTCCCATTTCACCCACCGTACGAAAATTTTAAAAACTACCTTATCGGTTGTCTGTCGGTATATAAATGGTAAACAAACTGATAATCATACATATTTTATGATCACATCTTGAAATCTAGCGGATCACTATCGTGTAAAGCGCTATTAGAACGCTATTAAATCTCTATTAAAGCGCTATATATAATAGCGTTCTATTAGAATTTTAATAGGATGTTTAAAATAGTTCATCCGGTAGTGATCTAGAAGTGATCATGAAACATTCATTTTATATTCACACACAAGGTATTAACAAGGATTTATTCAAGGTTAATCCCCCTTGTTAAATCACAAAAACACACTAAAAAAAAGAAGAGTGCCTGGCATCACAGCCAAACACTCTTTATCTTCTCACGTATGATCGGTACTATTTCTTCTTTGCCGCTTTATTCGGGAAAGCGGGAATAGATGGAATCTCCTTCTTCTCGGTCTTTAACTTCTCCAGAATCACTTGAATCGCTCTATTTAACTGTTGATCCTCACCATTATACTCTAAATAAGGATCATTTTCAATATCAATGTGAGGAGTAACTCCCGTTCCCTCGATAATAAACTCGCTGCCATCTGCCGCGAACGGCGCATATGACGGCGTCACGATGGAACCGCCATCAACCACCCGGATCGAACCGCTATATCCAACAACACCGCCCCACGTGCGACGACCTATAATCGTTCCCAAATGATTATACTTGAATCGATACGGGAAAAGATCCCCGTCAGAGGCGGAATACTCGTTTACCAGCAACACCTTCGGCCCCAAGAACGTACCAACCGGACTTACCGACCCGGAAGTTTGGTTCGTGTGCATCGTGTAGAAAGTCGGCGTACGCATCAAACGTTCGGTAATCATCGGGGACACGTTTCCCCCACCATTTCCCCGATCATCAATGATCAAGGCTTTCTTATTCAACTGCGGATAATAATGTTTCACAAACTCGTTCAAACCGTCAACACCCATATCCGGGATATGAATATACCCGACCTCTCCGTTCGTGGCCTCGTTTACCTTACGGATATTATTCTGTACCCAATTATAATAATACAATTTCGATTCGTCAGCCAACGGAACAACCAACACGTTACGGGCCTCCTTCTCGGTCGGGGTCGTGTTCACGGTCAATTCAACCGTCTTGCCAGCCATATCGATCAACTCGGAGAACAGGTTATCTACCTCTTTCAACGATTTCCCGTTAATGGCCAGAATATAGTCTCCCTCTTTCACCTCCACGCCCGGCATGGTCAAAGGCGAGCGGGTGGAGGCATCCCAGTTGGCTCCCTCGATCACCTCGGTCACTTTAAAATAACCGGATTTATCTTTCACGAATTTAGCACCCAGCAGCCCCATATCAATTCTCTCGGGCATCGGAACCCGCCCGTTAATGGAGTAAGCGTGTCCGACACTCAATTCCGCGATCATCTCCCCGATAATATAAGTCAAGTCCGTACGATGATTCACGTAAGGCACCAGCACTTTATATTTTTCGTACACGTGATCCCAGTCCACGCCATGCATATTCTTGGCATAGAAGAAATCACGCATCTGCCGCCAGCTCTCGTTATAGATCTGCATCCATTCCTGATGGTAATCAATCACCCGTTTCACCCCTTTCGTGGGAACGGGAGAAGTCACGTTAGCGGAAAGTACCGGAAGGTCCTCCACCTGGAACGCGGAACCCGAAGAAACGATAGCCTTTTTGTAACCGGGAGAAAATTCGACGTCCCCACCCGTGTCGGTTTCTTTCTTCCCGTTCAGGTCATAAATCAGCGTGCGGCCTCCCCGGTTATAATATACCCGGTTTCCCAGCATATGCACGTTACCATAGTAATTCGATGCCAACACAGGCAATTCTACAAGACGACTTTCCAAATTCGTGAAATCATACACGACACCTTTGTCTTCACTCTCTTTCTTCTTATCCTTTTCTTTCACGATTGTCTCCACCCGGACAACATCATTTTTAGGGGCGAACAATACCGGGGCATCCTTCGCCAAAGGCAGGATGTACACCTTATTCATATCATTGTACACGTGATTCCATTCCGTCCGTCCATACGTCGGGGAGAAAGTGCGGGCAGAAACAAACACCAGATATTTCCCGTCCTCGCTGAAATTCGGCGAACTGGAACCAAACCACCCGTCGGTAACTTGGTGTTTCTCGCCACTTTCAACATGATACACGATAATGTTATCCATCGTCGTTTCCGGACGAACGTAAGTGATATATTTGCTATCAGGAGACCAGTTGTAGGACGTCATGGAACGGATACCCGATTTTTCCACGACCTTCCGGTTCCCGCTTTCCACGTCAGATATATTCAACGTGTTCCCCTTCTCGCTCCAGAGAATTTTCTTGGAATCCGGGGACCATTTATAATTGAAGATATAACTTTTCAGATTCTTGATCAGCTTCCGTTCTTTTCCCGTCACCACGTCCCGGAGATAAATATTGAATTCCCCGTCCTTGTCGGAAACGTAACTGATGTATTTCCCGTCCGGAGACCAACCCGCCTGCATATCGTTAGCATCGGAAGAATTGGTTAAGTTATAGGTAATACCCTCTTTCACGGGCAGCGAGAAAATATCCCCACGAGCAGCCACAACTACCCTCTCCCCACCGGGAGCAACCGCAATACTCGAAATCTGGCCGCTTACATCAGTCAACGTCGGACGAGAATAAACCTGATCGTTATCAATGTTTATCGTGATCTTGGATTCCTTGCCACTCTGCAAATCGTACCCGTAAATATATCCCCCTTGCTCGTACACGATTAGCTTGTCACCAATCGCGGGAAATTTTATATCGTATTCTTTGTAAGAAGTCAATTGTTTATCCTCTTTCGTGTTCACGTCATAGGCGTAAAGATTCATGATGTCACCCCGATCGGATATATAATATATAGTATTCCCGTCCGGGGACCACATCGGGAACACATCTTGCCGCACGTTGTCGGTAATCCGCTCTGATTTCTTCGTGTTGAAATCAAACACCCGGATGTCATCCGCCATACCACCTTGATAACGTTTCCACGCCCGGAATTCCCGGAAAATATAATTGTAAGCTAATTTCTTTCCATCCGGAGAATAAGAGGCAAAGCCGCCATTCTTTAAAGGTACTTCCTCGGACATCCCTCCCTCCACCGGGACCGTGAACAGTTGCCCGGTAAAATCGTTAAAAGTATATCTCCGGGAACGATAAAGAATCCGTTTACTATCCGGGGTCCAACCGATCACCACGTTGTTCGGCCCCATGCGATCCCCTAGATCATCCCGTTTCAGCGTGGCCGTGTAAGTCAAGCGACGAGGTTCGCCCCCCTCCACGGGGATGACAAATACTTCCGTGTTACCATCATATTGCCCGGTGAAAGCGATGTATTTTCCATCCGGGGAAATACGAGGAAACATCTCGTACCCCACGTGCGAGGTCAACCGACGGGCCGTTCCTCCCCCGGCTGAAACCAGGTAAAGATCCCCGGCATACGAGAATACCAACTTGTCCCCCACGCTATGCGGGAACCTTAATAACCTTGCCTCCCCGGCCTGTACCCACAAACCGGC
>OCAG01001011.1_pt1 | contig 11545 bp, 9 predicted proteins | sample 1477111 | NCBI WGS metagenome assembly OCAG01 (sample SAMEA2580288, study PRJEB22360) | human gut metagenome | biome: human gut; feature: human-associated habitat; material: faeces | place: Denmark | collected 2008/2010 | reverse complement strand
TTTCGTCTCGCGGCGTGGGGGCGCCCCCTGTGGCCGCCCCGCCGCGCTTGCCGCCGGCAACGGCCATGGCGATGTCGATGAAGAACTGCCCTGCCCCGGTGCTGGCGAGGAACGCGCTGAACAGAAAAAAGAGGAATACGAACGAGGCCGACGTCGCCAGCGGTGTGGACAACATACCGTCCATTCCGGTGATGTAGCTGAAAACACGCGCGAAGCTGTAGCCCCGGTGCCCGCCAAGGCTATAGGGAAGGTATTTTCCGAGCAGCGCATAGGCGAGGAAAAAGATGGCGATGGAGGGAAGAATCCAGCCGTTGGTGCGCCGGGTCATCTCGAGGATCAGGACGACGATAACCGTGGAAAAGAACAGGTCAAGGCTGGTGGGAGCCACGCCGACGCGGTAGATGATCGTATCCAGCTCAAGGATGAAATAGATGCACGCCGACGCCGCCAGCAACATGCAGGCCCAGTCGCCCAGCGTGGGCATCCTCTTGTTGGAGCGCCGGGAAAAGGGGTACAGGAAATAGGCCAGCACAACCCCGAAGCAGATGTGGGAATAATAGAGCGCCCAAGGCTCCATTGAGCTATACCCCAGGAACCAGATGTGGAAGGCGGCCATGCCGAGGCCGATGGCATAATACAGATATTTGAGGGCTCCGGTCGGTTTCCGGGATGTGTACCCCTCCTCGCTCAACGTTTCCAGAGTGTCGTCATCGGGCAGATCCGTGGTGCTCATGGCTGTCTCCAAAAAGAATCTTGGGGCAAGCACCGGGGCGGGCGGCCGTCCCGGTGCGGCAACAGTGCCTTACTTCGCTTCGGCGGGAATCAGCTTGTCGGGAATGGTCAGCCCGATTTCACGGTAGTACTTGATGGCGCCCTTATGGAGAGGCACGCTGCTGTACAGGATGTCCTCGGGCTTGGTTTTGGCCATGTCCTTCACCGCGTTGGCGAGCTGAGGCAACACTTCAAAGGTAGCCTTGGTCATGTCGTAGACGAGATCTTCGGGGAGATCCTTATGGGCCACGGCGAAGTTCCACAAGGAAATGACGTGGATGTCCTCCTTGGCGGCCTTGTAGGTGCCCTTGGGGATAACGCCCTGCGTCCAGTAGGGATAAGCCTTGAGCAGCTTGCTGAAGTCTTCCTGCGTCATGGTCAGCAGATTGATCTCGTTGGATGCTTCCATTTCCATGATGACGGGAGCGGGGACGCCCATAACGGAAAAGGACGCCTGCGTCTGGCCGTCACGCAGGGTATTGAGCTGCTGGCTGGCGGGCATCCCGCTGACCTTGGCGGGCTTCAGGCCAAGGGTTTCGATGATCGCCCGCGCGGCGAGGAAACTGCTCGAACCGGCGGAAGAAGAGGCGACATGCTTGCCGTCGATATCATGGATGGTCTTGAGGCCGGAGTCCGCCAAGGCATAAATCTGGAGATAGCTGGGGTACAACGGAATGAAGGAGCGCATGGCCTGAAATTTCTGAGGAACTTTTCCCTTGCCATTGTACATGTCCCCAGCCTGCCACGCAGTCACCATGCCGAGGTCCATTTCCTTGTTTTCGATGAGCATGATGTTCGTTTCAGGACCGCCGGTCACTTCGATGGAGAGATCCACCTTGTCGCCGAGCCTGCCGTTCAGCGCGTTGCTCCATGTGCCTCCGAGAACGTAATAGGAGCCCCCTCCGGTGGACGTGCCCATAAGCAGACGCTGCTTGGCGTGAGAGACCGGAGCGGAAACGGCCAGAGCCATAACGGCGACGCCCACGAATTTCCAAAACGTTCTGAACATAACCCTACTCCTCGGTTAAACTGTTCCCTGCACGAAACACCGAACCGGAACGCCGGATCAGCGCATGTCTATGACTATGAGCCACGCCTTGGGGGCGGCGGCCAGAGACACCGTTTCGGGCCCGGAGACACGCACGTGATCGCCGGGTTGGAGGATTTGCCGATCCATGCGGATGCGGCCGCTGACCACATAGATGAACGTCTTGGAGCCAGCGGGAACGAAATGCTCAAGCGGCGTCTGCTCCAGAGAGGCAAGATAGACGTCGGCATCCACATCGAAGGGAAGCGGAAGGCCCTTCGAGGGCGACTCAGCCCTGCCGGAGACGACATTGAGGAGATGATCCGCCATGAGCGAAGGCGAAAACGTCCTCATTTCGTGATAGGGATGGGTGTGCAGGCAACGGGGCTGAAAGCGCACGCTCATGAAACGCAGCATGGAGTTGCCGTAGTTGGCCGTTTCCCGGGCATAGCCGGTCCCGGCCGTAACGCGCTGCACGGTCACAGGCTTGAGCACAAGCGAATTGTTCAGGGTATCTACGCACTTCTGCGTCCCCTCGACGACGAAGAAAAGCTGCTCGCAGTTATGATGGGGATGCATCTTGAACCCGGCCGCCGGGGGAACCCGGTAGTCATTGAACACGAGCAGAGAACCGAACGCGGCATTGCGGGGATCGAAGTAGTTGTTGAAAGACAGAAGGCTCGTCACGCTGATGGTGCCGTACTGTTCCGTATGACATGCGGATAGGGGAATGACATCAATCATCGTCGGCCTCCCGAATGCGCTCCAGCATGTCGCTGTCCAGATAGCTCCTCCAGATGGAGACGACCTTGCCGATCAGCGGGACGAAAAGGATTTTGTTCATGTCCAGAATGACCGGGGAGTATTTCACATTGTTCGAATAAAAGATGAGCAGGTTGCTCTGGACGCAGCACCGCTTCAGGGACGTACCCACGGCATCGCCCGCGTCAAGGCGCACGCCAAACAGATCCCTGCCCAAGTTCTGTTCCATGAACGGATGGTAGATGAAACACGGCTGAATATAGGCAATGTCACCGGGCATGATTTCCGGGGCCATGCTGTCGTCACCGACGATGATGGCGTAGGGCTGGCGGAATTCTCCAGTCTGAACGAATGAACTCGTTTCGCGCAGCCACCCGGAGGGGACCGGAGGTTCCTCCAGCGTCTCTGAACGGGAGAGATACAGGGGAATCCAAACCGTCATCCCCTCCGAAGCGGGTTTTTCCCGTCCTATAATGAAGTCCGAGAAGATTCTGCTTCCCTGAAAATCGGAATCCTGTATCCCGTTGCGGCCAAGAAGATAGTCCACGCTCACCTGCAGCGCTTCGGCTATAGTGCAAAGCGTCGCATAGTCCGGCTCGCTCCTGTCATTGATATAGTTGCAGAGCCGGGAGCGGGTTATACCCAGACGCAAAGCGAAATCCATTTGAGATTGACGCTTTTTTGCCAAAAGAGATTTAAGCCGCTTTCCAAAAGACATAGTTCCCTCTTTGTTTTGAGTGTATGGAAAATGGTTCCTTTTCTGTCAACGTAGAGTGAAATGTTCTTCATCTCTTTGACTCAAAATAAAAAGTGAATAAATTTCATTTCATTATATTGATTAGGGCATCGTTTTTTCTCCTTAAAAAATATTTTTGAAGTTACAAAAAATACACAAAAAATGCTTTTATGTGCATTTTTGTGTACAGAGAGCCCGCAGGAGTCGAAATATCGACGTACTACGGGCTACACATGCTTTCACAGAGCTATAAATATACAGTTATCTATCAAAAATATCTTTGTTTATAGCATGTTATCTAAAATAAAGGTGAACAAAATCAAAGCTGGCTGTCAACACGCCGAGGGCTTGCGAAAACGCGGAGAAATCCGTCATCCGGATGGCATCTATGTGTTTTATTAATAGAAATGATGTGGTGGATAAGAGATAGGTAAAAATGGGATGGGTATGTGCCAAAAGAGTGTGCGAGCGAATCGTGGCATCCCATCCATACCCAATGGTGCAGAATTCCCCCGAAAAGGAAATGACTAGACACATCCTTGCTTCATTTTTGAGCAATTACACAGCGTAAGGAATTCTATCCTGCTCATGAGAAAGCCCCCTTCCTTCCGGTCGGGGGCTTCTCCTATATTCCCATGTCCCTGATGGGCATCGCCACGATGCCGAGCATATAGCCATACATCCAGGTTTAGAGGCTGGTAATCGGGGTCATGCCGTGCCCCTCGTCAAGAGCTTGTCGGCGATCCACTGCTGGTTTGGTCTCTTCCTTAGGGCCAATCCGGGCATATCCACACGGACTCTCAGTAAAGCCCGATATAACGAGGGCATTCAGGATGCCACATCCTGACGCTTGCTCGCATTGCCGATGCGCTCGGGAGAACTGATGGAGACGTTTAAAAGCCCCTACCCGTTCCTTCAACCTATTCCAATTTGGCGATAAAGCTCGCGAACGACATCGGCCTGAAAACAAAGCAGTGTATGAAACAGAGGGGAAACTAAGAAGCGGGTAATTTTCGGCGTTTGGTGACCCGTTTTGAACGTCTCTGGGTACACCTTGATTCAACTAAGCTAGGTGCATTCGTCTTAGAAACATTTTGAAATGCCCTTTACTATGTCTTTCCCCGCAAAAGCGACAAAAAAGGCTCCCTTATGGGGGAGCCTTCCTTATCTACGATGTCTGCCGAGCTTTTTTCCAGTCGGCATACGTCGACAGGAGCAAGTCCATGTGGCGCGGAATCTGCACTTTCAGGTTATATTCCTCCACAATGCTCTGGCGGGCAGCCGCTCTCACCGGGCCCATGGCATCCGAGCGGGCCAACAGCTCCGTCGTCATATCGGCAAGCATGTCGTGATCCCAGAAGTCACACAGGAACCCGTTTTCGCCGTGCCTGACCACTTCCCGGACAGGTTCCGTATCCGAACTGACCAGCAGGCAGCCGCAGCTCATGGATTCGAACAGCCCCGCCGAAAGCGCGAACGGTGCCGTAAAATACACATGCACCGTGGAAGCCCGCAGCAACAGCCGGTACTCCTCGTAAGGGCGGAACCCCACGAAATGGACACGGCGGGAATCGACAGGTACCTCTTCCCGCAGGCGCTCCAACGAAACTGTCTCGTCGCTCCCTTGCCGCTCCGACGCCATGATCAGTACATGGCACTCGGGACGCGCCGCGAGCAACCGGGGCAAACTCCTGTAAAACTGGGGGAAACCACGAAAAGGCTCCAGCCCCCGGCCCGAAAACGTCACCAGTTCCTTGACGGTGGAAAGATCACATCCCTCGATACGGAAGCGCTCGGGCTTCGGGGAAAAGAAATCCGTGTCCACGCCTTCGTGGATCACGTGAATATGTTGTGCAATCTGTTGCGGATACTGCTTTTTTTGCCAGCTCGTGGCCGTGACCACCAGATCGCATTCCGCAAGGGCATTGAGCTGGCAGAGGTTACGGACGCGGCTCTGGGCAAACTCCACGGCGGGCCGGGCCGCCCCTTGCGTGAAAAAGGTGTAATTGGCCCCTTTTGTGTAATACCATTCCGCATACACGGCATGGAACGCCTGAGGGAAAATATCCTGCGCGAAAAAACTGCATCCCCATCGGGGATGGGCGTAGACGATATCCGGTTCAAAGCCGCCCTGTTGCAGCTTCAACAGCGCATTGGCAAAACGTGAACCGTAGCGCATCATCTGCAGCAATTCCCGCTCGGCCCTGTCCTTCGCCATAACCGGCTGGACGCCGGAAACCGTCAGATTCCGAACGCCGGGAATCCACACATCCCGCCTGCTCCGCTCCGAAAGGAACACGATTTCATTGCCGGGAAGCCCACCCAAGCGCGCCGCCAACTGCCGAAACGGCCCTGGAAACGTATGATGCAGAAAAAGGATGCGCATAGCCCACACCGGTCCCTTTGGTATCGCCTCGTCAGGCGTTTTCGTCAGCAAGGCTTCTGACGAACTTTTCCCCCGCAGGCGTCTTCAAGTATTCACGCAACGCGTGCACAACATGTTGATCATACTTAGCCGATTCGGATTCCAGAATGTTCAGGGCCACGTCCACGGACTTGGCGTTACGATACGAGCGGGGCCGGATCAGCGCGCAGAACGTGTTCGCAACCGACAGGATGCGGCCGCAAATGCCGATCTCGTCCCCGTGCAGCTTTTCGGGATACCCGGAACCGTCCATAAACTCGTTCATCTGGGAAATGGCTTCCACGACGGGCAGTTCGAAGTTGATGTTCTTCAAGGTCTCCCGGGCATATTCCACATGCCTCTCCATAGCCTGACGCTCTTCCGGCGTGAAGGCGCCGGGCTTGGTCAGCAGCTCGCGGGGCAACTGCATCTTGCCGATCTGCGACAGGCTGGCAGCCGTGCGGACGGTGCTCTCGTCTTCCTCGCTGAGGCCGAGGGTCTTGACCAAATCGCCGCCCAGGTTCGCCATATACGAGGACTGGCCGCCCAAGTACGGGTCGACGGCCTCGATGGCGTGCATGAACGCGGCGATGGTCTGCCGGACCATACGCTGGTTGCGCTCCTGCGCATCGACAAGCTGCGTGATGTCGCGGAACACCGAAACCGTACCGGTGATCACGCCGCTTTCGTTGCGGTACGGCGAGCACGTGATCTGATAGTGGTACTTCTTCGACTGCAGCCACATCACGTCCTTGAACATGAAAGACTGCTCGCTTTGGATGGCCACGTCCAGCTGCTTATACAGCCGCAAGGCGGTGTCATAGCCAAAAATCGCCGCGCAATCCATGCCCACAAGCTCTTCGTCGGAACGCCCAACCATACGCGCGAACGCCTGGTTGGCATACTGGACCATGCCGCCCTTGTCGGTCAGGACGATGCCGTCCACAAGCGCGCTGTTGATGCCGTCGAGGAGCTGCTTCTGCTGATTGGAAATCTGATACAACTGGAGCAGTTCGGCGCTCACATTCCGGGCGTTGCGCCCCACGAGCCACCACCAGACGGCCAGCAGGGCCAGCAGCACGACCACGACCGCAATGACCGCCCATATGACGATCGCATTGCGCTGCGCCAGGAAGGGCTTGAGCGCGGCCGCCACCGGCACTTCCTGCACGACCAGCCACGGCAGCTCGGGGACCTTTACGCCGATGCTGTATACTTCATCAGGCGAGCCGGCCTCCCCTCCCCGGAACTGCTCCCCGACCGGCAGGCTGTCGTTCTGCCCCAGCTGCCAGTCGGGCAAATTCTGGATATCCGCGGACAGGGGCAAAAGATCTTGCAGCTTGGTTCCGACGATCTGGAAAACGTGGGTAACGCCGAACGAGTTCTCGCCCTTCGCCGTATCAATCGTTTCACCGAGGCGGGAAGAAACCATCAGAGACAGCAGAAGCGTAGCCACCGGCTTTTCCGAGCGGTTTTCAACATACTGGGGGGCGAAGATGGGAACGACCAAATCAAGGACCAGCCCATTGCTGGTCTTGCGCACGGGCAGGATGCCCAACTTGCCCGACTCGACCGCCTGCCGGATGCCCTGCTGCTGTTCCAGCGAGAGCGCCGGGGGCGTGACGTCCGTGGAAAGGTACGTCTGGGCGTCCGCATTGGTGATACGGGCGCGCAGGAATCCGGAATAGGAAATGAATTCCTGCAAAAGGTTCTTCATGAGCGGAAGCTGGGAGGCCAGCTGCGACAGGTCGTCGTTCCCGGAGGGGCTGTCCCCGGAGGCTTTCAGGAGCGGGGAGAGATCATTGCCCAGCCCGTTGACTTCCGAGGCGAACAGCCGGAAAAGATCCGCGCTGATCAGCCGGTTGGCCTGATTCTGCATGGAGTTGAACCAAAGCGAAAGCGCGTTGGCCTTGTTCTGGGCCGTAAATTGCAGGCGGCGCTCCACATCCTGTTTGAGGGACGTTTCCGCCATGTTGATGTTGAACCATGCCAGACTGCCCGCAGCGCACAGCACAAGCACAAGAATGACGGCCATAAACCAGCCCATGCGCCTGTACGCCGCGGACTTGTTTCCCACCTTAGACTGGGGAATGACTTGTTCCATAACGCCCCTCTCTTTATCCGTTCCACTCGTCTGCATGGTCGTTCACTACACGTTCCAGCCGGAGCCCGACGGGCTAACGGCCCGTCTTTTTAGGAGCGGAAGGCGTCAAATGCGCCCACCGGTACTCCTCGTTCACTGAAAATTGCGGCCGATAATGCGAAAGCCGTTTGTGCGACAAGACCGCGTTGCTCAAATTGTCGAGTATCCATGCGTCCCCGTCCAGGTAGACGGCGGTGACGGCATGGTCGAGGTTGCGAAGCGTATCCTTCAGCACGACAATCCGCATCTGGGAAGCGGGAAAGCCCAGGTCGCGCAACGCGAAATACTTGGCAATGGCGAAATCCTCGCAGTCGCCCGACTTTTGAAAGAACTCCACGGGCGTCTCCCAATAGTCCATGACGCCCCATACATCCATATCGGTGCGGTAAGGCCATCTGTTGATCAACACGTTCACGGCCTTCACCTGCTCAAGCGGGGACATGCCCGACAGCTTCGCCTTGATGTCCTTCCATGCGCCCTGCCCGGGGAACTGCCGGTTAGCCACGTATCCCGGATTCTTCCGCTCCTTTTCCAGAACGGAGGTCCATTTCGGCATCTTCCCTATCTTGCTCCTCATCTCCAGCGTCCCGAACAGCCGTATGGGGCCGCCCTCTCCCCGCTTTCCAGCCGGGGCCGCCTGCGCCTCCGGTTCCCGCGCGGGCTCGGCCGGGGTTACGGCTGGAGGCGGGTCGGACGGCGCCGCAACCCGGGCACCCTCCGCCTTGTTCCTGTTCGACAGAAGCGAACCGACGGAACTCCGCTTGAGGAGTATTTCGTCGTCATCATCCGCAGCAAACGCGCCGGGATACGGCAATCCGACGAAAATACTTACTGCAAGCAGGCCCGCGAGGACACGAAGCCACCTCCAGAGGATCATTTACCTTTCCCGCAAGGCGTTCTGCCGGGCCTTCAAAATCGGCTTCAAAATATAGTCGAGAACCGTCTTCTTGCCCGTCAGGATATCCACGGTCGTCACCATGCCGGGGATGATCGGCAACTGCTCCTTGCGGTACGAAATGGCGTTCTTGTGCGTGCGGACCTTGACCAGGTAGAAGAACTCGCCGCGCTTGTCCTCAATCGTATCGGCGCTGATCTGCTCGAGATCGGCCTCAAGCCCCCCGTAGATGGAAAAATCGTACGCGGAAATCTTGACCATCGCCTTCTGCCCCGGATGGAGGAAGGCCACGTCCGCGGGACGAACCCGGGCCTCGACCAACAGAGTATCGTCAAGCGGCACAATTTCCATGATTGCTTCGCCGGGTTTGACGACGCCGCCCACCGTGTTGATGTAAATCTGCTTGACGGTACCCCGGACGGGGGATTTCAATTCCGTCCGCGTCACCCGGTCGCCGCCGGCGGCAAGGGTTTCCTTCAGCGAATTGAGTTCCGTGCGGCGCTTGCTGATTTCGGCGTTGATTTCCGCTTCCATTTCCGCCTTGCGCAACGTCAAACGCTGCTTCGCCTCTTCGGCGGCGGCTTGCGCCTTGGGGATGGAAGACGCCAGCGATTCGATATCGCCTTGCAGCGACACGACCTTCTGCTCAAGTCCCAGGTAGTCGACGCGGGAATAAATCTTGCGCTGCATCAGCGGCGCGGCGATGTTCCGCTGTTCAACGGCAAGCGCAAGGCTGCGTTCGGTCTGGCGTTTCCTGCCGGTCAGCTCTTCGACTTCGCGCGAGCGCTGCTCATACTGCGATTGCAGCAGGCCCATTTCGGCGTTCTGCTGCTGTTCGCGGGCATGGAAGATGGCCATCTGGTCAGCGATGGCCTGCGGGTGCGAAACCGACAGTTCTTCCGGGAAGGCGGGCGATTCGCCTTTCAGCTCGGCGTCAAGGCGGATGATCGAAAGCTCGTTCTCCAAGATCCTGTTCTGGGCGTCGCGGTATTGGCTCTCGGCAAGTTTGTTGTCGAGCTGCGCAAGCGGCGTGCCCTTTTCAACGATTTCCCCTTCACCGACCAGGACGGCCCCCAAGATACCGCCTTCAAGGTTCTGGATGATCTGCGTGCGCTGCGACGAAATGACCTGCCCGTTGGCGTGGGTCACCTCATCGATTTCGGCAAAGTTCGCCCAGATGCCCAAAATGAGGAAAAAGAGGCCGACAGCCAATGAAAGGAAGCGCGCCCCGAGGCGCGGCTTGCGCGCCAGTGCGGCTTCCACCTCGTTGACGTAGGGGAGCTCCTCCGAACCGATGGCCTGGGTGCGGGTATCGTTTGGGAGTTGAGGCTGTTGCGGTTTTTCAGGTTGCTGCGGCATGACTCAATCCTTACTGTTCGGTCCGGGGCGCGGGCTGCTCGCGCAGGCGGCGCAACACTTCGTTCTTCGGACCATCCGCAATGATACGCCCACCTTCCATAACGATGAGCCTGTCCACGAGTTCCAACATGCTCAGCCGGTGCGTGATCAGGACCAGCGTCTTGTTGCCCATCACCGCTTTGAGACGGTTTTTGATCATCTGCTCGGACGCATTGTCCATGTTGCTGGTCGGCTCGTCGAGGATCAGGATGTCCGGGTCCCGCACCAGCGCGCGGGCCAGGGCCACGGCCTGGCGCTGGCCGCCGGACAGGGACATGCCCCGCTCGCCGACCTGCGCCCCGAACCCGGCCGGGTTAGAACGGATGAACTCCGTCACGCCCGCCAGCGTGGACGCCCGCAGGATCATCTGGTCGTTGATGGTGGGATCGCCGAGCGCGATGTTATCCCGGATCGTGCCGTAAAAGAGCACCACGTCCTGCGGCAGGAAACCGACCCTGCCCCGGAGGTCCGCTTCGGCAAGCTGCCTGATGTCCACGCCGCCGAATTTCACGGCGCCGTCCCGGGGCTGGTACAGCCCGATCAGCATCTTGCCGAGCGTGGACTTGCCGGACCCCATCCGCCCGACGACGCCGACCTTCTCGCCGGGCTTGATGAACACGGAAATGTCCGTGAGGGCCAGACGTTCGGCGCCGGGGTAGGCAAACGCCAGATCCTCAAACGAGAACGAGGCGTCCAGCTTGCCGAACTCCACGTACTCGTTGTCGTTCTGGCCTTCGGAGGGAAGCTGCATCAGCAGATCGAGCGCCTGCAGGGACATGCGGGAATTTTGCAGTCTGGTAAGGAGGCTCGCGATCTGCATCAGCGGGGCCATTGCCCGGCCCACCAGAATGTTCGAGCCGATGAGCCCGCCCATCGTCATGGTGCCGTCGGCAATCCGATAGACGCCCCAGATGACCAGCGTAGAGATGGTGATGGCGAGATTGTTGTATTTTTTGGCCACGCTGCCGGCTTTGGCCGAAACTCCGACCACCTGTTCCCAGAGGTGCAGCATCCGGCTTTCGGCCATGCACGCCTTGAGAGTCTCCAGCCCGTTGACCAGTTCGACAAGCAGCGCATTCTTCTGCATGTTCTGCTTATAGCCCTGCTCCGCCGTGCGCTTGCCGGCCTCCTGCAGCACGATGCCCGTAATGATAAGCACGGGAATGGCGCACAGCGGCAGAATCACCAGCGGCCCGCCGATATATCCCAGCAGGAGCAAAGCCACAACAAGGAACGGCAGGTCGATGAACGCCAGAAGCGTCGAGGAGCTGAAAAATTCGCGCAACGACTCGAATTCACGCAGGTTGTTGACCAGCGCGCCGGTCGATTCGGGCTTGGCGTCCAGCCGCATGGTCAGCACTTTCTGCACCAGACGGCTGGAAAGCACGACGTCCGCGTTGCGGCCCGCC
>OCAG01001009.1_pt1 | contig 11612 bp, 10 predicted proteins | sample 1477111 | NCBI WGS metagenome assembly OCAG01 (sample SAMEA2580288, study PRJEB22360) | human gut metagenome | biome: human gut; feature: human-associated habitat; material: faeces | place: Denmark | collected 2008/2010 | reverse complement strand
GGACAGACGGTTTCCCGTCTGCCGGATTTGCGGTGTTGCCGCACAGGAATATTCATTTATCGGTGTCCTCGCTTCTGGCACTGATTACAATAATCGGTGTATTTGACCAAGAGCGAATCTTTTCAATAAGGCAAGCATCTGAAGGAAATGTTATATGCTCTGGTAGATTTCGATGCGACTGCAGAGAAACGCAGAATCCAGGAAAAACTTCTGAATAATGATATGAATCTCTGTTTGCTGGAAATTATGAGAGATTCCATGATAGCTTTGAGGGATTATCCAAAGAATGGACAGCTGTATTATCGGCTTTTGAAATATAGATATTTTTGAAGCGGGAAATACGAATGAAGATGTGATGCTGATGCTGGATGATATGCCAAGTACCACTTATTATCGAAACCGTAAGAAAGCAATCCGGTTGTATGCAACAATGCTCTGGGCATTTACACGGCCGGAAAAGATACAGAATAAGATGGAGGAAATAAACTGGAAGAAAAGTGGAAGTAAAGTGGCAGTGAACTGACAGTGAACTGACAGTAAACTGGCATGTGAATGGTATTACAATGAAAATACGTGCATGTTAGAATTGATATGCTGAGAGAAATAGACCTTCGCAGACGTAATGTTTGCGGAGGTTTTTCTTTTCTCAAATTTTAAGGCGTCAGGCTGTGCCCGGAAGGGCATGGCCTTTTTTTATATCCCAAAACAGGTTGCAGATTCGAAAAAGCTTCCTTTTTAACAGGTAGATGCCGGAAAGGAAGCATATCAAGATGCAGGGAAGAGGCAGGCATTATGCCAGATATCCATGATTTTCGATTTGTCACAAATCAAATCAACAAAAACGACAAATCGGAGAAATAATCATGGAAGAAAGAAAATACACATTTTACGACAGATATCAGAAAGTGAAATACGCTAATATTACTGTAGAGGAGCTGGAAGTTCTTAATATTTCTTATAATAAGGAACATTATATGTTTAATCAGCAGCATCAGAGAAATAATACAGTATTATTTTGTGGATTAGAGTCAGAAAACGGTTGTGCGACAGACTTTATCGCAGACAGTGGACGTGACATTGCATCGGATATCACAACTGAGATCTTTTTCAAAGAACTCTTCAGTGATCTGACAGAGAAAGAAAAGAAGATTGTGAGCGATTATTTTATCATGGGGAAACAGGTCAAGAAAATAGCAGAAGAACTGGGCATCAGCACACGTCAGGTGAGTAGAGACAAGAACAGTGCTTTGGCAAAAATGTTAAAGAGGATGAAAGCAGCTGGATATGAATCATATGCTGAGGCGTCAGGTGCATTTCATCAGGAAAGCGATTATATTCCAACACAGATGGAAACACAGAATTCAATCATGAAAAAAAGAACTGGGGAAGTGAGAGTGCCATCGGATAACAAGGCAAAAAATTAGATGGATTAACTATCAGTTGTGGGTAAATAAAGTTGTAGAAACAACTGCATACTATAAAGGATAAAATCTATGAGTAAAAAAGTCTGCATAGAAATTAAGCAGTTGCTGAATAAAGTTGTAAAACTTGTTTCTCATGGAAATACATCTCCTTTCTGTTGATAAGGCTATTATAAAGTGTGAAACAAAATAAAAGTTTGCAAAAAGTCAATCCTTGAAATTTAAATATCAGTTGTGTTAATAAAGTTGTGGAAACAACTGCATATTATAAAGGATAATATCTGCGAGTAAAAAAGTCTGCATAAAAGTTAAGTAGTTGTTGAACAAAGTTGTGGAATTTGTTTCTCATAGAAGTTCATCTCCTTTCTGTTGACAAGGTCATTATAAAATGTGAAACGAAATATTACTTGCCAAATAAATATAAAAGATGGACAAAATTTGCAAACAAGAAGGAAGAGCTGATAAATATGACTGATCAGCTCTTCCCTTTTTATTTATACTTTATATGTTTTTGCGATACTCGGATGGAGATATACCTTTCGTTCTTTGAAAGATTCGGCTGAAATATAAAGGATTATCATAGCCTATTATCTGTGCAATCTCTTTAATGTTATATTGTTTATTTTGTAGTAGTGTTTCAGCATTATTAATTCTTTTTTGCAAAATAAACTGTTTTGGCGTAGTTCCGGTATACATTTTGAAATTGCGTATGAACCAGTTTGTGCTGACGTGGTTCTGTTTAGCATAGGCATCAACATTAATTGCTTCATTATAGTGTTCGCTAAAATAAACAATGGCTTTGTCTATTTCTTCTGCTATCTGGGATGTGTCTGTCATAATCGTTTGCTCAAAATGACGCTGTAATCTAATAAAAATCTGTCTTAAATACATTTCGAGCATTTCGGAATAACCAGATTTACACATCTGTAACTCTTTTATCATAACCGAAAAAAGATTTTTATATTCAGGATCAGAACCACAATAAAAGACACGCTTATCTTTGGTTATGCCATAGGAACGAAGTAGATTTGTGACACTGCTTCCAGTAAAGTGAACCCAATATACTTCTGTGTGATCCTTGGCATAATAGACATATTTTTGAGGTTCTTTGGGGCGATATAAAACCATATGACCAGCATGTACAATGGTATCAGTACCATCCTTATCAAAATAGAAATGAGCTTTCCCGGAAGCAACGTATAATAATTGAAAGTCAACTCTGCCACGGGGTCTCCATGTAGGAAGTTTTGGTTTGGTATATAACTTATAAGTTCCGCACATTGTTACAATAAGTGGATTTGATTTATCCTTTCTGTCTATATGCGAATCATTTAGATATGCATTGTTTGTGTACATTGCTACCTCCGTATATGAAAATAATTAGAAACTGTCTGAAAATTAAACAAAAATGATAGATTTAGTTTGATTTTAACACAAATTTAATGATAAGTCCATTTTTAATAATGGATAACAACGAAAAACAAAAAGTAAAAAGGTTATTTTGTGTATGTTTTGTTCCATTTATGATATTTATTCTGGCGTAAAATTTTTATATAATTTTTGTAAAATTATATAAAAGTTGTGGAAACTAAAGATAGTTGTTGAAAGGAGAAGTTTCACATGGAAAAAAAAAGATACCTTAAATGGTATAATATAATGGTATCGTAATTTAAGACACTTTCCGAGACATTTTATAATGAATCTGATATACTGTAACCAATACAGAAAGAAGGATTATTATTATGTCACGAACAAGAAGAAATTTCTCTGCAAAATTCAAATCTGAGCTTGTTATTGAACTGCTCAGGGGAGAAAAAGACTTAAATACAATTGCTGCTGAAAATAACATTCAACCAAATCTTCTCCGTAATTGGAAGAAGGAATTCCTTGATAAAGCTTCCGTTGTCTTTGACGATACACGAGAAGAGAACCTGAAAGAGAAGCTGGCTTCAGAACGCAGGGAAAAAGCTGAATACGCAAAAAAAGTTGGGCAACTCACCATGCAGGTGGATTGGTTGAAAAAAAAATCTGAAGAAACACTTGGACCTGACTACGAGAGTAAATTTAGTCCGAAACCTTTTGAAGACTAAAGAGCTCCCGGTCAAAACAGGTGCCAGATTGCTTGATATTAATCGCACCAGCATATATTATAATGGAACTCCTGTTTCTCAGGAAGAACTGGACTGTAAGACCATTATAGACCGTTTACACACGGATAATCCGGCATGGGGTGCCCGTCAGATGTCTTCACAACTGAAAATGCGTGGCCATAAAGTCGGCCGCCGCAAAGCACGCCGCTACATGACAGAAATGGGGATTAATCCTATCTATCCCAAAATGAACCTTTCTAAGCGTATGCAACAGGCAAAAGTCTGCCCGTATCTGCTTCGCAATGCCGTTATCGACCGTCCAAATCAGGCATGGTCAATCGACATCACTTATATCCCCATCAAGCGTGGATTCCTGTATCTGACAGCTGTAATCGACTGGTACAGCCGCTGTATTGTAGGCTGGGAAGTTGATGATACCCTGGATACCAGAATGGTTATCAATGCATTGAAAAAAGCGTTTAAAACAGCAAAACCAGTTATCCTAAATTCTGATCAGGGATGTCAGTTTACAAGCAACGAATATATGAATTTCCTCAAGGAGAACCAGATTCGTCAGAGCATGGATGGAAAAAGCCGTTGGGCAGATAATATTATGATTGAAAGATGGTTTCGTAGTTTTAAGTACGAGGAAGCATATCTGACTCAGTATGCCAATATCCGTGAAGCACGGAAAGCGATTGGGAAATATATTCATACCTACAATTTTGAACGTTGTCATTCTGCCATTAACAATCAAACTCCGGCATCCTATTATTATCCGGTACTTTTGATTGAGTATGCAGCTTAAGGGGGACATTCTTCCCCTTTTCAACTACATATATCTGTTCATTATAAAAAGATTAAATTTGTGTCTTGACAACTGAACCATTATAGTTATGGTTCAGGAGATCTGGCAGGAAATGTTGTGTATGCATTTCTATCATCATTCGTAATGCTGTATTTGACAAATACAGTAGGCTTAAATCCGGGTATTATCGGAACGTTGATCATGGTATCAAAGTTATTTGACGGAATCAGCGATATGTTCTTTGGAACTATGATTGACAAAACAAAAAGCAAACTTGGAAAAGCAAGACCTTGGATGCTTTATGCGTATATTGGTTGTGCGGTAACACTTGTAGCAAACTTTGCAATACCGGACAGTCTTGGAACAACAGCTCAGTACGCATGGTTCTTTATCGCATACACACTGTTAAATGCTGTATTCTTTACTGCAAATAATATTGCATATGCATCATTGGTTACATTTTGTACAAAAAACAGCAGAGAACGTGTAGAGATGGGATCATGGCGTTTTATCTTTGCATTTTCAACAAGCTTACTTATTCAGTCTGTTACAGTTCAGTTTGTAAGAGCAGCAGGCGGTGGAGCAGCTGCTTGGAGAACAGTTGCTGTAGTATATGCTATCATCGGATTGATTGTAAATACAATTTCCGTATTTTCAATCAAGGAGCTTCCGGAAGAAGAATTAAAAGCAGGTAAAGACCACACAGAAGAAAAATATAGTCTGGTAGAGGCAGCAAAACTTTTATTTTCCAATAAATATTATCTTATGATCTGTGCTACTTATATTTGTCAGCAGATTTATTCAGCTATGTTAAATATGGGAATTTATTACATGATTTACATACTGAAAAATGAAAATTTATATTCTGTATTTTCATGGGCAATCAATATTCCTGTCATCATCGCAATGTGCATTACACCTATGCTGGTAGAAAAGATGAAAGGTTTATATAGAATGAATCTTGCTGGTTATATTCTTGGAACAGCAGGTCGTCTTGGAGTTGTTTTTGCAGGTTATATGGGCAGTGTTCCACTTATGCTTGCGTTCACAGCGATAGCAGCACTTGGAATGGCACCATGGCAGGGGGATATGGGAGCCGTTGTTGCAAGCTGTTCAGAATATACATACCTTACAAAACATAAACACATTGACGGAACAATGTATTCTTGTACTTCCTTTGGTACAAAAATCGGAGGAGGAATCGGAGTTGCTCTTTGTGGATGGTTACTTGATGCAAGTGGATTTGTGAAAGAAGCAACAATCCAGCCAGAATCATGCCTGAACATGCTGCATGTTATGTATTTGTGGATTCCGATGGTATTGTCATTGATCATTACATTTATCATGTCAAGAATGAATGTAGAAGATGCGAATGAAAAGCTTAGAAAACAGTTGGAGGAGTGTTAAAATGGAATACAAGGGTATGAAAGAGGATGAACGTTTAATTTCAGTTATACCAAGCAAAAGACAGATCGCTTATCAGAATATGGAGTATTTCTGTTTCATCCATTTTACAGTAAATACTTTTACAGGAAGTGAGTGGGGATTAGGCGATGAACCGGAATCTATCTTCAATCCTGAAGAGTTAGATGCTCGCCAGTGGGCAAAGACAGCTGCTGAAGGTGGAATGAAGGGATTAATACTGACTTGTAAACATCATGATGGCTTTTGCTTATGGCCAAGCAAATATACAGAACATAGTATTAAAAATTCACCTTATAAGAACGGAAAAGGTGATATCGTTCGTGAAACAGCAGAGGCATGTAAGGAATATGGTCTGAAGTTTGGAGTCTATCTCTCACCATGGGACAGAAACAATGAATCTTATGGAAAAGGCAAAGAATACGATGACTACTATGTGAATCAGCTTACAGAGCTTTTAACAAACTACGGTGACATATTTGTAATCTGGCTTGACGGAGCATGTGGCGAAGGCAGCAATGGAAAGAAACAGGTTTATGACTGGCAGAGATATTATGAAGTGATGCGTAAACTCCAGCCAAACGCTGTGATCTCAATTTCAGGTCCGGATATCCGCTGGTGTGGAAACGAAGCCGGACAAGTTCGTCCAAGTGAGTGGAGTGTCGTTGCCGCAGATATGACAGATCCGGCGATTACAGCACAGCTCAGCCAGCAGGAAGATAATGAAGAGTTCAGAAATCGTCCGTTAGATGAAACACAGGAAGATCTTGGAAGCCGTGAATGCTTGCGTAATGAAGAAAAATTAGCATATTATCCGGCAGAAACAGATGTTTCGATCCGTCCAGGTTGGTTCTATCATGAGGAAGAAGATGATCAAGTTCGTTCTTTCGAAAACCTGAAAGAGATTTATTTATCTTCAGTTGGTGGAAATACAACACTTCTGTTGAATCTTCCTCCAATGAAAAATGGAAAACTTCATCAGACAGATGTTAATAATGTAAAAATGCTTGGAGATTTTATAAGAAGCACGTTTAAAGATAATTTGGCAGATATCGCTGAAATTACAACAGTTCCGGAAAAGGATGCGGAAGGTAAAAATGCAGATCTCTTAAGAGTAGATGATTATGAGAATGTGTTCAGAAATAAAGCCGGGGACAGAGAATTGACAATTCATCTGCAGTGGACAGAGAAAAAGAAATTATCTTATCTTGTATTAAAAGAGGCAATTCCTTTCAGTCAGCGAGTGGAGAAGTTTTCTGTATGGTATGCGGCAGAAGATGGAAGAAAAGAAAAAATGGTGGATGCTACCACAATTGGTTATAAGAAGATCATCGATTTGCAGGGCGTAGAAACAGATGCAATTGAAATTCGTATTGAAGATTCAAGAGTTGCTCCTGTAATCTCATTTGTAGGTGTATACTAAAATAGAACAAGAAATTTTTAACGAACAAATCCCAAAAATCTTTTTTGGGGATTTGTTTGGAAAGGAAGGAAAAATATGAATGCTGATATGAAATGGTTGGATAATCCGGAAGTATTTAAGGTGAATCAATTAGCTCCGCATAGTGATCATTCCTACTATTCGGATTATTCGGACATGAAAAAAGAGAAAAACCCATTATTTCAGTCATTAAATGGGCAGTGGGAGTTTTCTTATAGTAAAAATGTAAAAAGCAGACCAGTTAATTTTTATGAGGAAACATTTGATGCATCAGGATTCGATAAAATTATGGTTCCGGGACATATTGAACTGGCTGGATATGATAAGATCCGCTACATTAACACCATGTATCCGTGGGAAGGAAAAGAGTACCACAGAGGAGCTTACAGCATGGAGGCGACCGGAGCAGAAAAAGGAATGTTTTCAGAAGCAGAGTACAATCCGGTAGGTTCCTACATCAAATACTTTGACCTGGATAAGAGCATGTGTGGGAAAAGAATCCATATTTGTTTTGAAGGTGTAGAAGAAGCGATGTATCTGTGGCTGAATGGTCAGTTTGTGGGCTATGCAGAAGATAGTTTTACGCCTTCTGAGTTTGACCTGACACCTTATATAAAAGAAAAGGGAAATGTGCTGGCAGTTCAGGTTCACAAGATGAGCACAGCAGCATTTTTAGAGGACCAAGACTTTTTCCGCTTTTTTGGAATCTTTAGAAATGTTACTTTGAAAGCGATACCGGATGTACATATGGATGATGTATGGTTTCAACCTGTGTTGAATCAGGATAATGTAAGTGGAAGCGTATCTGTCAGCATGAAAGTATCTGCACCGGATGCTCAGAGTATCACTGCTAATTTTATTTTAAAAGACAGGGAAGAAAATCTGTTAGTAGAAAAATCTGTACAGTTAAAGAAAGAAAATGACCAATTAGAAGGTACGATTTGTACTGATCTAGAAACTGTTAAACTGTGGGATAATCATGATCCTTATTTATATCATGCGTATGTAGAGCTTAAGGCGGAAGATGGAAGTCTAGTAGAAGTAATCCCTTACGATATTGGTTTCAGAAGAATTGAGATTATTGATAAGATTATTTATTTAAATGGAAAACGCCTGGTTATTACAGGAGTAAACCGTCATGAGTGGAATCCAGAAACAGGAAGATGCATTGGATTAGAAGATATGCGAGCAGATATCGCATGTATGCTCAGAAATAATATTAATTCGGTACGCACCTGTCATTATCCGGATCAGATACCGTGGTATTATATGTGCGACAATGCAGGAATTTACGTGATGGCAGAAACAAATCTGGAAAGTCATGGATCCTTCCAGAAATTAGAGGCAATCGAACCATCCTGCAATGTGCCGGGATCTTTCCCACAGTGGAAAGAGGCTGTACTTGATCGTGCAAGAAACAATTTTGAAACATTTAAAAACCATACATCCGTTTTATTCTGGTCTTTAGGAAATGAATCTTATGCGGGTGATGACATTGAAGCAATGAACGTTTATTTTGCTGAAAAGGAAGATGGAAGATTAGTTCATTATGAAAGTTCTTATTACAATAGGGCATATGAGGATACGATTTCTGACATGGAAACAAGAATGTATGCAAAGCCGGAGGATGTAGAGGAGTATTTGAATAACAATCCGAAGAAACCTTATATATTATGTGAGTTTATGCATGACATGGGTAATTCCATGGGAGGTCTGGGATCTTATATGAAGCTGATTGATAAATATGATATGTATCAGGGTGGATTTATATGGGATTTTATCGATCAGGCAATTCTTGTAAAAGATCCGGTGACAGGAAAAGAAGTTTTACGCTATGGCGGAGACTTTGACGATAAACCTTCAGACTATGAATTCTCAGCAAATGGAATCGTATTTGCTGACAGAAAAGAGAAACCGGCAATGCAGGAAGTGAGGTATTACTATGGCTTATACAGATAAATTAAGAGTGGTCTATGGTGACTATACACTTGGTGTACATGGTGAGGGATTTGATTATATTTTTTCCTATGCACAAGGCGGACTGGAATCTATCGTTAAAAATGGATATGAGTGGCTGTACCGTTGCCCAAAACCTACTTTCTGGAGAGCGCTGACAGACAACGACAGAGGAAGCAAGTTCCATATCAAAAGCGGAAGCTGGCTTTCAGCAGATATGTTTATTGACTGCAAGGAAACACAGGTTATCATGGATGGAGAAGTGCAGAAACCATATGCACCGGACAATAACAGCTTCGGTGGGGATGTTTTTGCTGATGAGATTATTGTAAAATATACTTATGAGACAATATCCAATCCGTCAACAACGGTACTTGTGACATATACGGTTAATGCATCCGGAAAAATCCAGGTGGATGTACATTATAATGGAGTTAAAGCACTGCCTGAGCTTCCGGTATTTGGAATGCGTTTTATCATGCCAACACTTGCAGATAAATATATCTATAAAGGATTATCAGGGGAGACATATCCGGATCGAAAAGCAGGTGCCCAAAAAGGTATTTATGAAGTGACGGATTTGAGCCTGACACCTTACCTTGTCCCACAGGAATGTGGAATGAGAATGGATACAGAGTGGCTTGAAATTAGCAGACATACAAGTCTTGACAATAGTAGAACAGATCAGTCACCACAGACACTTCGTATTGAGAAGGAAGACAAGGAATTTGCTTTTTCATGCCTTCCTTATACAGCATCTGAAATTGAAAATGCTCTGCATCATGAGGAATTACCTCCAGCAAGAAGAACAGTTTTATGCGTATACGGAGCAGTCAGAGGAGTCGGAGGTATCGACAGCTGGCAAAGTGATGTGGAAGACGAATATCATATCAGTGCGGAAGAAGACATCAGATATTCATTTACCATTTGTTAGTTGCAATGAAGATACACGGGATGTATCGATAAATATTGAACTAGGGGAGTAAAAAATATAGAGCAGCTCAAGATTAGTGAATAGTTTTTAATATGATGTTTGTGTTTGCATAATTTGTTCTTACAACAACTATTTTCACATAGGAAGGATAAGGATGCTGTATCATACGATGCAGTGTCCTTTTTCTAAATGGGCAGATAAAAATGGGACAATATGACAAAATAAAAGCTAAGAAAAAGGAGTTGGTTCTAAATGTTGTTAGTATATGAAAATAGAGATAAAGGAATATCGGTAGAGTGGAAAAGAGCAGTGCACATGCCACCACATTTACATGAAGCCATAGAGATTGTATATGTGACAAATGGTAATATTGCACTTGGAGTGGGGTTAGAGCTATATGATATGAATAAAGGCGACTTCGCAATCGTGTTTCCAAATGTAATACATCATTATCAAGTCTTCGGAGAAAGAGAAAACAAAGTCGTTTTTTTACATATTGATCCGGCAGTACTATCTGGATATCTGAAAGAATTGCAAACATATAGTCCTGAGAATCCAGTGTTAAAGAAAAAAAATATGCATCCGGATGTGGTTCACGCAATCAATTTTTTGACAAAAAATCCAGAGTGTAATTCAATATTGGCGCAGGCTTATGCGCAAATAATTATTGCATATGTATTTACTGACATGCCGATGATTGATAAAAAGTCATTAGGAAGTGATGATCTTATTTATAATTCCGTGGAGTATATAGCAAAGAATTTTAGAAATGAAATAAGTCTTGAAAAAATGGCACTCGATTTGGGAGTTGGTAAATATGTATTGTCAAGAATGTTTGCCAAAACCTTTCATTGTAATTTTAATAAATATGTGAATGGAGTACGATTAAATTATGCAGTTGCTGCATTGGAAAATACACAGGATACTATAACTAATATATGTTTTGATTGTGGTTTTGAAAGCCAAAGAACCTTTAACCGAGTTTTCAAGGAAAGATATAAAATATCACCGAGTGACTATCGGAATACATTCGTTAAGGATATGTTATCGTAACTGAAAATGTAAATAAAGAAAAAGAGAGATGCTGTCACTTTAAAAATCTACTATAAAGCGATAGAAAAAGGAGAAAAAATGAATCTGGAAGAGCGTATAAAAAAAGGAATGATATTTTATGAAACAGAACATAAAAGTATAGAAAACAAGGAAATAGAAGAAAGACTGGATAAAGAAAGACGACATTGTAAAGAGAAGATGTTTGACTACAATCATTGTAGACCAGATGATCAAAAAACAAGATAGAGAATTTTAAAAGAATTATTAGGATCATGTGGAGAGCATGTATTTATTGAAGATGGACTTCATATGTCAAATGGAAGTCATGTGTTTTTAGAAGAGTACTTTTATGCAAATTTTAACCTAACCCGGATAAACCGGAAAAGTTATTTTTATTTTCTACCCCTTGTGTTATTCTAAAGAAAAAGGGGGTTTTTATATGTTACTCACTGATAAATACGCTGATAAAATTCATGGCATCATTACC
>OCAG01001008.1_pt1 | contig 11665 bp, 2 predicted proteins | sample 1477111 | NCBI WGS metagenome assembly OCAG01 (sample SAMEA2580288, study PRJEB22360) | human gut metagenome | biome: human gut; feature: human-associated habitat; material: faeces | place: Denmark | collected 2008/2010 | reverse complement strand
GGCGGGCAGTGTTTTTGCACCTGGATGGCACGTCCTCGTTGCTGCCGCCTCCGGGAGCGGAGCTTTATGCTGGGAGTCGTAAAGTAGGTGCCGTCCGGGTGAGTGCCAATCATTTTGAGGACGGCCCCATTGGTCTCGGCTTAATTAAACGGGGTGCTCCTACGGGAAATCTCACGGTCTGCTGGCAAGAGGACGGGGAAGAGCAGTCCCTGGCGGCGGCGGTGACTGTGATTACCGATCCTGCGGGGGTTTCCTGGCAGGGACAGTCTCAGATTGATCGGAAGTCCTTTTCGCGCACCCTGCCACCTGCCGGTTCTGGGCCATTAAATATTGCTGGCTAGGAGGATTTTATGCGTACCTTAATTCAAAGGGCACTGTCTGCTGAGGTGACGGTCGAGGGTAAGGCTGTCGGGAAATTGGAGCGACCCGGCCTGGTGGTTTTCGTGGGGATAACTCCTGGTGACGGTCAGGAGCAGATTGATTGGACGGTGCGCCGTCTGCTTAATCAGCAGGTTTTTGAGGACGGGTCTTCAGTGCTGGAGGCGGGGGCGCCCCTGCTGGTGGTTTCTCAGTTCACCCTCTACGGTTCGGTGCGCAAGGGTCGACATCCTTCTTGGACTTACGCGGCCAAGGGAGAGGTGGCGCGTCCTATTTTTGAGAAACTGGTAGCGGATTTGCGTGCGGGCGGCGCGGAGGTTGAGACCGGAGTCTTCGGCGCGATGATGCAGGTGTCTTTGGTGAATGACGGCCCCTACACTTTGTGGCTGGCCAAGGAACCTCAGTAACTACTTAATTAAGGTTAGCTAAGGTTTTTACTTTGGCTCTACTAAGTGATTTTTCGTACGGTTTCGCCTGGTTAGAATAGTTATTTTAATAATTCAAGATTTATTTTCTCGTCGGCAAGGCAACAGTTTAATGAGACTGTAATGTTTTGCCGGTATTTGATGCAGGCCTTTTGTCCTGTGAATCTTTGCACGTTTCCTAGTCGTGCATCGTGACGATGAGCTTTAAAATGCCTGTTAGAAGCGGAATGACAACCGCAACTTACTGCCTTACCCTGCGAAAACCCCGATTAATCTGTTGCGTTGTTCTATGAAAATCTTGTAAGCTGGTAGGTGCATTAGAATGTATTAACTACACAACGACAAGTTAATAGTGTTCCTGTCGGCATTGACAACAGGCCAGGTCCCTCCAGACGGGGTGTTTGGGCGTGACATAACCCAGATGGACGCCTCGTCAGGATCTGTTGATGGAGATGCCGATCCCTCCTTCTAGTAGACACAGGATAAATGATGATTAACAGTCAAACTGCGAAGTTGTTGCGGCGTTGGATCGTCGCTGGATTAGCTGCCGCATTAGCCCTGGCATGGACTATTACCACCTTGGTAGCCCCCTCCCAGGCCTCCACAGGTGAAAACGTCAAGGTAAGTTCGGTATCGGGAGTACCCACCTCGCTGAACTTGCAGTATTCAGACGTCGATAATGCTGGGCGTTTCCCGTACCCCGGCGATCACGGTGCTAACCAAACTTGGTACAACAATAACCGCGCTGTTTTTAATGAGTGGCAGCAACGAGTGCGGGAGCAAGCTGGCGGATCAGCGGAGTCTCCGATAAGTCAGCGATACTATGTCGCAGAACCTATCTATACCGATGAATATGGCCAAGAGTGGCAACGGTGGGCAGAACCGCTGGGATATTTCTTACCAAATGCAGGTCCCAATAAAGATCAGAAGATCACCGAGACTGCCTGCATTGACCCCAATGTGGGGCAAGCTGCTGCTTACACTGTATACGTCCCGAATTTGCCGAAGAACGCGATACAGACACAGATTACTTTAGATCCCCAAAAAGCAATCGAGTATCAAAAAAAGAGCGGCAAAAATTACTCCCGTGAACAGCAGGGAATGTATAAGGCTCTTTCCTATGTCAATAACGGAGGCGATCCCCGCCTCAATGACTTCGTCAATTACGATCAAGCAACTCTGAAGCAGAAGATTGCAGAGTATCCCGCTATTGGAGATTTCTATAAAGCCAATATGGCTCTGATCGAGGCGCAGCGGGATGCGGTAGGAAAGATCAAGTCGCTGAAGCCCAATCAGAAATATCACGTTTTGCAGGGTCTTGCCTGGGCAATCAATAGAAATAGCGCAGATCAGCTGACCATTGGGTACAACTGTCGAATCTGGAACGCCAACGATGGATCGGTAGACTGCCAGGTAAACCAGGAGCTGACCGCCCTAGCGCGAGCTGTCTATGCTGACCTGAAGGTTATGGCTTCCTCTGAACTGAAGATGTACGAGGCCTACGCCAAGTACAAGGAGCAGTTTAAGAATAAGAGGGACGAGTACGAAAAAGCTCTTAAGAAATGGCAGGAAGAGACCCAGCGTCAGGTAGAAGCCAATGAAAAGCTATACCAGACTAATAAAGAACTTCTCTCCTCTATCAAGATCTATGTTGACAAAACCGATGACGGTAAAAAACTAGCTATAAAGCTACATGGTTCCTCCGAAGCTTTGGCGTTGCTGCAACAGAGCAAGACCAACATCGACGTTAACCTCACCGTGAACGGTAAGACTGTTCCGGTAAACGGAGTGTCAGTGGCTGCTGCAGCCTCACCAGAGGGTATTCCGGTTCCGGTTGATTCCACAGGACTCGGTTGTGACCAGAAGCTAGCCGGTACCGTTACCGCATCCTTCAGTGGGGAAATAGAGATTTCCGGTACCTATATTTTTGATGGTCGGAGCAAACTGCAGCGCCAGATAGTTTTACAGAAATACAAGGTAGCTGTCAGCGGTAACACTAGCCATGATTTCAGTTTTGCAGGTACTTGCCCGGTGGCTCCGGAGCCTAAGATCGGCACCACGCTAGAGGGCGCTGATGGTGCTAAAGAAATCGACACCGCCGGAATGCAGCCCACTGAAAAAGTCACCTTGGTTGACAAGGTTAAGTTCGAGAACCTTAAGGGCGGACAAAACTACGTCATTAAAGGTGAATTGGTAGACGGTAACGGCAACGGTGTTGGCGTGACCGGTACCAGCGAAACCTTTGATCCGAAGGCCTCTGGTGCTACCAATAATGGCAACGGATACTATTCTGGCACCATAAATATGACCTTCCAGGTTCCGGTACAAACGATTCGTGACAACCAGAAACTCGTAGCGTTTGAGACCCTCTACCAGGGAGATAGGCCAGAAACTGGCACCAAAGTTACCGAGCATAAAGACAAGAATGACGAGAATCAGACCGTAACTGAAAAGCCACGTATTGGTACTAGCGCCGAGGCACTGGGTGACTCCACCAACAAAGGTAAGGTAGCTATACCTGAAGAAGGTAAAGACGTCCTCATCAAGGACACGGTCACCTGGAACAAGCTGAAGCCCGGAACCTATACCCTTAGCGGACAGCTAATGAAGAAGGTTGGCAACCAGGTAGTGCCGGTAGAAGGCACCAAAGCCGCCAAGAACTTCACGGTAAATGCTGGCCAGCTAGAAGGCACCCAGGAACTGACATTCACCCTACCTTCGAAGCAAATCGAAGCTGGCGCGTCCTATGTGGTGTACGAAAAAGTATTCAAAGGTGCTAACAACACTGCTGGAATCCTCGTGGCATCCCACGAAGATCCCAACGATGACGGACAAACCGTAACCGTCAACCCCAAGCAGCACAAGCTACCCACCATTAAGACTGTGGCCTGGGTACGTGACGACGGAAGCAAGTTGGTTAGCACGGTAGAAGCCGATGGCAAAGACTTCAAGGTCAAAGACAAGATTATTTACAATGATCTGAAGCCCGGCACCTACACCGCGTTCGCCTCCCTGGTAGATGCCAGCAACCCGAAGAACGTGATTGCGACTGGTAGCAAGGTGTTTACCAACGGCACCGAAAATGGCGACATTTTGGTGGAGCTAGCGGTTGCTGGTTCCAAGATTAAGGCCGATGGCAAATACGTAGTGTTTGAACGCATTTACCAAGGCGAGCAAACCAGTGAGCCCAGCGGCGAACCCTACGCCAAGCACCAAGAAATTGGCGATAAATCGCAGACGATCACGGTAGCCCCCAAGAATCCGGTGCCTGCCGAGTTCAAGATCGTGAAGAAGACCGTAGGCGATAACGCCAACACCGATCGGGTATTCGACTTCGATGTAGCCTGTGATGGGTACAAGGACACCGTTTCCGTGGTAGTGCGTAAAGGTCAAACCCAGGGTGAAACCAAGGTCTCTGACCCCGCGCTGACCAGTGGCATGAGCTGCCAGGTAAGTGAACGGGCGGTACAAGATGACCTGAACACGGTAAAAGTTAAGTTCTCGGGTACCGACACCAACAGCGACGCTACCGTTGCCAAGTTCAACCTCACCGAGAACAACGCCAAGACCGTAGTGGTCACTGCGACCAACACCTTCACTCCCAAGCAAGCGAAGTTCACCGTTCGTAAGAACGTAGAAGCAGCCGGAGTAACCCACTTCAGCGTGCCGAACTCCTTCAACTTCTCCTACAAGTGTGGTGGCGATTCCTACTGGAAAGCCATACCGACTTTGAAAGCCGGAGAAACCTCTGCGCCAATCACCGTAAAGCCCGGTGTGGAATGCCAGGTGAAAGAAAATAGCGGCACCCCTGAGAGCCTCAACCGCGCCCTGGAATGGCTTGGTGCACAGAGCCAGGCAGGTGGCACCGCTACTTTCCGTACCGATGCTAATAACACGGTGGCGCTGGTAGCTACCAATACCTACACCGAGAAGACCGGGCAACTGGTAATCTCCAAGCAGGTAGTGGATCAGACCGCCGGAGCTGGCAAGATTCCCGGTACTTTCGAGATGAAATACCTGTGCGGCACCGGTAATAAAGTGACCGTACCGCTCAAGTCGGTAAGCGTAAACAAGAACTCCACGGTAACCATCACTGGTATCCCCGTAGGTTCCTGGTGCGCGGTAGCCGAAGACACCACCGGCATTAACGTGCCCAACACCACTTTGACCACTACTTTCAATGGTCAAGGCCCGAAGATGGTAACCATCGGGGGACAAACCCTGCACAACGCGGCAGTGTCCAACCCGATTAAGGCCGGGGAAAACCAGAAGGCAACCATCAAAGTTGAGAACAAATACGTCAATGAAAAAGTTGGCGGATTTGAAGTTGAGAAACAGGTTGCCGATGTAGTCTCCCCCGAAACCGTCCTCAAAGACGTAGCATTCGACTTTGGTTACTCCTGCACCGTCCCGGGGAGCACTCACCCGGTAGCGGGCAACTTCAAGCTCCAGCATGGACAGAAGTTCTCCAGCGCCGATCCTACCCGCCCGCAGCTTAATAACCTGCCGGTCGGCACCGAATGTAAAGTTTGGGAAGAAACTCCGAAATCGGTAGAAAACGCCGATTACGTGGGTTCCGGGATGCAGGTACTTGGAAATGAGGGAGTAGAGGCTTCTGCCAGCAAGGAAAAGCTGGAAGTAACTTTCAAACTCAAGAACTCTACAGCAAAAGCCAAAATCCTGGCGGCTAACCATTACACCCAGGAACTAGGCGCCTTCACCTTGCAGAAGGTTGTTAAAGGAAACGCGGATGAAGCGCAAAATATTAGCGCCTACCGCTTCCAGCTAACCTATAAGGAAGGAAACAATACCCACGAACAAGAGGTAACTCTGTTCCCGGGTGCCTCCAAGTCGTACTGGGGACTGCCACTGGGCAGCCAGGTGCAGGTGAAAGAACTAGGAGCTATTGACAGCAAGGGTAAGTTCATTCCGGTAAACGAGCTGTCCACTGCTAAAGTGAAGCACTCGATTAGCTGGAATGGTAGCTTGAACGATGCTTCGACTGCCGCTAGCAACACCTTCGCCATTAGTAAGCCGATGACTCACGCGCAGTGGCTCAATAATGGTAAGCAAGGCAATGTGGTGGTAACCGCTACCAACAGCTACCAGCAGATTGAGCAAAAGGGTACCTTCTCGGTACAGAAGACCGCGGTGAAAGTAGCCGGCGAAAGCAAGGACAAGGTTAAGAACCTGCCTACCAGCTACAACTTCACCTATGAGTGCTCTGATGGCACCCACGGTAATATCTCCAACGTCAAACCGGGCGGCACCCCGGTAGTGGCGCCCGCCCAGTTCCGCGCCGGCACTGTCTGCACCGTGACTGAGCAGCAAGTCCTACCAGAAGGCACCAACGCCCAGACCGTAAGCTGGACAGTTGACGGTAAAGGCGCAGGAGTTGGCCCGGCCTCCGGAAAGAGCGCAAAGGTAACCATTGGTTCCGACGCGCAGCATCCGGTAGCCGTGCAGGCTGCCAACGAGTACCAGACCCCCGATGAGCCGAAGATTGCTACCGAGCTGAAAGGCGAGGGACGCAATGGCAATATCGACCTGGTTGAGGGCGCAGATCACACCTACACCCTGACCGACAAGGTCAGCTACTGGAACCTGGAGGTCGGCAAGACCTACAAGTTCTCCGGGGAACTGGTGATGCCCAATGCGGCTAAGACCGATGCCACTCGCACCGGAATCAAAGCCGAGAAGGAAGTAACCATTACCACGCCGAACGGGGTAATAGAACTACCGTTCACCCTTACCCAGGAACAGGTAGCTAAGTACTCGACGCTAGTAGCGTTCGAACAGCTAGATCTGAAAGTTGATGGCGGGTTCGAGCCGGTTACTAAGCACGAAGATCCCAAGGACGAGAACCAGACCAAACAGGTTAACCCCTGGATTGCGACGGTACTCACCGACGAGGGCGGCAACAAGCAGATCGATACCACCGGTAAGGCCGATAGCGATCTGGTAACCCTGGTTGACACCGTGAAATACCGGAACCTGGAAGCGGGTAAGACCTACCACTTGACCGGGAAACTGGTTGATGGTGCCGGCAACGCCATTGGGGTCAACTCCACCTCTAAGGCGTTCACGGTTCCCGGTGAAGCCGGAACCCTGCAGTCGGGTGAAACCAAGATGACTTTCCAGGTCACCGTGGGGCAGATCCGCCAGAACGCGAAACTGGTAGCCTTCGAATACCTCCATCCGGGACAGCCGAACACCCCCGGTGACGAAACGGTAATCACCAAGCACGAAGACCCGAATGATGAAAATCAGACGGTAAACGAAGGGCCGCGGGCGGCAACTACCGCTCAGAGTGCTACTGGAACCAAGGTATTTGACGCCAAGACCCCCGCTAAGGTGCTAGACCGCGTAACTTGGTCGAAACTGCCGGCCGGAAACTACGTGCTGGTGGGAACCCTAATGGATAAGGGAACCAAGCAGGCGGTACCGAACGTAAATGCGGAAATCGTGAAGTTCACCGTGAGCAACGGCGAGCTAAAGGGTATCCAAGAAATGACGTTCAGCGTGCCCGCGGAGCAGGTCAAATCCAACGCCCAATTCGTAGCGTTCGAGAAGATTTACCGTCAGGGCGATGTCGATGAAAACGGCAACGTTGAGGACGGAAAGAAACCAGTCGTTGAACACTCTGATCTCAATGACAAGGCACAAACCGTAACTACCGGTGAAGAACCGCAAAGCCCGGTAACTCCCACGCTAACTTTGCAGAAAGTTGTTAAGAGCGAAGGACTAGAGGTTCCCTCCACCAAGGAGTTCGCCTTCACCTTGAAGTGCTCCAACCCTGCTAAGCAGCAGACCTACCGGGTTACTGCCGGATCCAAGATCTCGCTGCCCTACGTCAAGGGAGCTAACTGCACCCTGACCGAGGATCGCGAAGCTGCCAAGGTAGCGGGCATTGCCCCCTCCCAGGTAACCTTCAGCGCAGATTCCGAAAAGATCGGTTTGATCACTTCTGATAACTCGGCCTCGTTCAAGATGCCGGCTGAAGAGCTGACCGAAGTAAACGTGGTCTTCACTGCGACCAACACCTACCCGGCACCGGAAAAGCCCACCGTGGCGACCTCCGCTAAGGATGCCAACGGCACCAAGGGTATGTACGGTCAAAGCAAGCAGGCTAACCAGGTTTACGCCGGAACCTCCGCCACTATCGTGGACGAAGTATCCTGGGCGAACCTGTTGCCTGGTGACTACGTTCTCATCGGCAAACTGATGGACAAAGAAACCGGTAAAGCGGTAACTTCCTACACTTCCACCCCGGCACCCTTCACGGTGAAAGCGGGAGAGAAGAACGGGAAGCTGGATAACACCTTCACCGTCAGCGGTGACTCTCTCAAGGCTGCTAGCCACTACGTGGTTTACGAATACATCTACCGCGCAGGTGATGTAAACGGAGTAACCCCGAACAATGGCGCCAAGCCGGTCGTGGAACACGCCGTAATCACTGACGCAGACCAGACGGTAGAGGCCATCACGCCTCCGACCCCGCCGGCTGCCAAAGTGAAGATTATGAAGAAGGTAGTGACCTCGGGTATGGAGGTATCCAACAACCGCGCCTACTACTTCACCTTGAGCTGCCGCGATAAGGACGGCAACGCCGCAGGCGATAAGACGCTGCTGGTACGTCCGGACAAGGCTACCGAGGTAACCGGTTTGCGCAGCGGCTACGTGTGCTCCATTAACGAGGATCTGGATGCCGCTATTGAACAGCAGGTAACTCCCTCGATCTCTCTGACCAGCGGAACCAATGGGTTCAGCGTGCAGCAAGACTCCACGGCGGGTGCGGCGCACTTCACCGTACCGGCGGCCACCGACCAGGTGCCGGAAGTACAGGTGAACGTGACCAACACCTACAACAAGATAGGCAAGCCGGAACTGCAGACCAACGCGGTAACCGATAACGGTAGCTCCAGCGTGCAGGCAGGAACTGCCACCACGGTAACCGACAAGGTCACCTGGAAGAACCTGCCGGAAGGTAAATACCTGCTCACCGGTAAACTAATGCACATCACGGATAACAACGCTGCTCCGGTAGCGGGAGTTACCAATGAACCTGTGGTAGTGGAAATCACCAAGGATAACTCCTTGGCGGGTAGCACCACCATGAAGTTCAATGTGCCAGCCGGGGCAATCAGCCAGGCCGGAAAGTACGTAGTGTACGAATACCTCTACAACTACGAAGACACTGACGGACACAACCCCAAGCCGAACATCTCCACCGTGGTTTCCCACAACGACCCCAGTGATGATGCGCAGACCGTGACCGTTACCGAAGCACCCTCGGTAAGCACTACTGCCACCACCGATGGTGCCAATGACAAGGAAATCCAAAAAGGTAAGGCAGCAGTAGTAACCGATACTGTTAACTGGAAGAACCTGCCTGCTGGTAACTACCAGGCGCTGAGCGAACTGGTGGACGCTAAGGGTAATCCGGTTGCCGGAGCCACCACTAAGGCGGTTCCCTTCGCGGTGAACAATGGTGAAACAGCTGGCAGCGTGACTACCAAGATCCAGCTACCGGCCACGGCTACCTCGACTGCAGGCGCAAAGTTCGTAGTGTTCGAGCGGATCTACCGTGCCAGTGATGTTGACTCCCAGAAGGGACGTCCCGCGCAAAATGCGGAGCCGGTAGTATCCGAACTGGATCTGAATGCCATTAACCAGACCGTGCGGGTAGTTGAAAGTCCGAAGGCACCGCCCAAGATCAGCTTCACCAAGGTAACTGAGAAGGCGCTCGACGGACAGCTTCCGGATAAGGATCGTAAGTTCCAGTTCACTATCAGCTGTGACAAGGACTTCGGAGGCGCATATACCTTCGAAATGCCTGCCGGAGTCTCCGCTGTATTGCCTGCAGACAAACCGCTACAAGCGGGAACGGTATGTACTTTGACGGAGATGCTGACCGATGAGGCTAACGCGGACGGAATTTTCCCGGACGCCATTAGCTTCAGCTCCTCGCATGACGCGATGGCAGTATCGAAGATCAACAACCAAACCGCGCAGTTCACGGTGCCGGATGTAGATACCAAGGTGGTTCCGGAAATCCAGGTGACCATTAAGAACATCTACAGTAAGGACTTCCCGGAACTAGGCACTATCGCTCGCGACAACGTCGATCAGGACAAAGTCCTAGATCTTAAGAAAGGCGAAAACGCGCAGGTGCAAGATGTTGCCACCTGGAAGAACCTAGCTCCCGGCAAGTACACCATGATCGGTACTCTGATGGACAAACTGACCGGTAAGCCAGTCGTAGGGGCCAACACCCCGGCGGTTGACTTCGAAGTCAAGAAGGGTGAAAAGACCGGAACCATCTATGCACTGTTCACGGTGCCGGGTGATAAGGTCTCGACCAAGGCCAGCTGGGTAGTCTTCGAAAAAGTCTACAAAGCCTCCGATGTGAAAGATGGCAAGGTCGTGGGTAAAGCTACTCCGGTAGTGGATCACTCCAACCTTGAGGATGCTGACCAGACGGTTCAGGTAACGCCTCCGCCGGCCTCACCGGAACAAAAGACCCCGGAGATTGCCACGGTTGCTAAGAACGGTACTACCTTCAACGACGGAACCAAGGATGCAAACTTCGGTAAGAAAGTCTTGACCCCCGGTCAGGACTCGGTAATCGAAGACACGGTCATGTGGAAGAACCTGGAGCCTGGTGAATACACCATCACCGGAACCCTGATGGATAAATCCACCAATGCCCCGCTGACCTACCTGGATAAGGATGGAAAGCAGCAGGACGGAGCTAAAGCCACTACAGGTTCCTTCCACGTAGCGGAAGGTCAAACCAGCGGAGAGGCGAAGGTCTTCTTCACGGTCAAGGGTGAAGCTATCCAGGCTAATCGTCAGTACGTAGTATTCGAGGATCTGTACAAGACCGCGGATATTAAGGACGGGCAGCCCAGCCCCGGTGCTCAGAAGGTTGCCTTCCACCGTGACATCAACGATGCGGCTCAAACCACCAGTGGCGACAAGCCGAAGCCGGGCACTCCTCCGGAAACTCCGAAGACCCCGAATACTCCGGGAACAACGCCTCCGACTCCGGTAACTCCACCCGAGTTCCCGAAAGTGGTGCGCACGATCTTAGCTAAGACCGGCTCCACTACCGGAATCATGGCGATGACCGGTGTTCTAGCAATGGTTGCAGGAATCGGATTGGTAATGATCCGCCGCTACCAGCGCGAAGAACTAGAAGACTAGGAAAGCACATAACTAAATAGCTAGAAGGACCTCGGGGCCGGAAGTAAAACTTCCGGCCCCGAGTGCTATGTAGCCGTGCTCCCTTTCGGATCTATACACCCGCGCTCAAAGTTGGGTCTGGCGCGGTAAAAGCATCAAATCTGAGGGGCGGGGGAATAGCTTTTTCCTCCTGCCCAGAGTTCGGGAAATACCTGTGGTACTTCCCGAACTCTATGCCCACCGCGCCTACTCGGATAAAAGCTAGCCCCCCGCCTTCCCTTAGTGGTTTTCATTCTTTTATCAGCCGTGACACTTATACTTCGCCAGAATTACGTTTTCATGTTCACGTTTCCGCGGCCTCATCCCACCCGAAAGGGAGCGCAGTGAGGGTAATAAAATGCCCTCCCTGCTTTTTGCAGGGAGGGCATTGTTTATAAGACTTCAGAAACTATTTATCTAGTTTGTCTTTCACGGCGTCAACGGCCTCATCGGCTTTTTCGGCTACTTTATTCGCAACCTCTTCAGCCTTGTCCTGAGCTTTCTCGGCAGCTTCCTGCGGATCGAACTCGCTTACTTCTACATCCTCCCAATATTCTTCTGCCCACGGATCATCAACCGGTTGCGAACGCCGGTACAGGAGGTAGCCAACACCACCGGCTAACACAGAGTTTGGC
>OCAG01001007.1_pt1 | contig 11708 bp, 10 predicted proteins | sample 1477111 | NCBI WGS metagenome assembly OCAG01 (sample SAMEA2580288, study PRJEB22360) | human gut metagenome | biome: human gut; feature: human-associated habitat; material: faeces | place: Denmark | collected 2008/2010 | reverse complement strand
AGTATGACGCTACCCAACATCTTCCACTCTCGCAGGCAAAGGCTGGGGACTTGGTATTTTTCCATTCCACTTATAACGCTGGAAGTTATGTAACACACGTCGGTATCTATGTAGGAAATAATCAGATGTACCATGCAGGCGACCCGATAGGATATGCAGACCTAAGCAGTAGTTACTGGCAACAGCACTTAATCGGTGCAGGACGAGTAAAACAATAGAAAGTGTCTAAAAATAATTAAGTTTGACAATATGAGAATAAAGTACGACATTTTCATAAAAAAGTGTGACAATATTTATCACAACGAATGGCTGATAAAAAAGTATGACAACCACAAAGCAAAAATCATAAAAAAGCCTGACAATATCAGGATAAATACCATAGGTGGCAATGTCATAAATCAGAACGTGGAATCGTCACGCTGACCAGCTTGGAGTGCAGAGCATTTCAGGCTTTTCTATTGTCAAACTATTTTATCACAAAGGCACTTGTAAATGTAAGACTTTATTATGAAAGGACAGAAAGGACTTGAAAAATATGTTTAAGAAGAATAAGAAACAGACAGAAACTCTCAAAGAACCAAAAGAAAAAAAGGTGCGTACTGTTAAGGTAGGCACACATAAGAAAACCGTGATTGCGTTGTGGGTGGTGCTTATCGCAAGCGTGAGCTTTGGAGTGTATAAGAATTTTACTGCTATCGACCAGCACACCACCCATGAAAAAGAAATCATTGAACTTCGCTTGCAGGACACCAACGGGATAGAAAATTTCGTGAAAAACTTTGCGAAGTCCTATTACACATGGAATAACAGCAAAGAAGCGATTGAAGCAAGGACGCAGGCAATCAACGGTTATCTGACAAAGGAATTGCAGGACTTGAATGTTGATACAATCAGAACGGATATACCGACCAGCTCCACGGTTACAAATGTGATTGTATGGAGTATTGAACAGTCGGGAACGGACACTTTTTCTGCTACCTACGAAGTAGATCAGCAGATAAAAGAGGGAGAACAGACAAGCAATGTGAAAGCAACCTATACCGTAAAAGTCCATGTAGACGCTGACGGGGATATGGTAATCGTTCAGAACCCTACCCTTGCACCAGCAATCGAAAAATCGGACTATGAGCCAAAGACACCAGAACCAGACGCAAGCGTGGACGCTGATACCGTAAACGACGCTACCGCATTTCTGGAAACATTCTTTAAGCTCTATCCAACAGCTACGGAAAAAGAGCTTGCTTACTATGTATCTGGAAATGTGATTGAGCCTATCGGCAGGGACTATCTTTATTCTGAACTGGTAAACCCTATCTTTACAAAGGACGGGGACAATGTGGAAGTCAAGGTAGCCGTGAAATTCCTTGATATTCAGACAAAAGCGACGCAGGTATCACAGTACGAGCTTGTGTTACAAAAGGATAGTAACTGGAAGATTGTAGGATAAATGATATAAAAAGACCGTAGTCTGTAACACACATTTATGTGCCTTACAGCTACGGTTATTTTTGAAATTGATTGCGTATATCCTTGTCTTTACGAAACGCTATTTTAGCAGACTTCATTAAATCTACTAAGAAACGTACTTCGTATTCATCACAGTCTGAAAAAATATCGTTTGCTTCTTTTTCAAAAACGATTTTAGAAGCAATCACATTATCGCATAAAAGAGTATCGACTGATACAGAAAGTGCATTGGCAATCGCAATCAAGGTTGGTAAACTGACTTTTGTTTTTCCTGTTTCTACATTACTCATGTGAGCTGGTGTAATGTCTATAAGGTCGGCAACGGTTTCTTGTGTTACGCCCTTTTTAATTCTTGCAATTTTAATCCGCTGTCCGATTGCTTTGTAATCAACTTCCACAGTTTCCTCTCCTTTCCTGCTTTTTTATATTGTAACCATTCGCAGAGTGTAATATAATACTCTGTGTAAATGAACAATTCTTTCAGTATATATTCAGGCTAAAAAGTTTAAAATATGGAAGAATATAAATGCAAAGGGGGGTATGTCTATATGTTAAGATTTCGTAAAAAGGATAGCAAAGAGCTTATAAAAAGAATGGCTAAAACAAATGGCTGTTCGGTATCTGAAATTCGCAGAGAAATGCAGTATGCTATTGATGAAGCTAGAAATAGTGATGACCCAAACAAGCAAGCGGAATTTCAACGCTTATTTGGAAATAAGATACCCAGTCCAGAAGAATTTATTTGTGTAGTTAGCAAGAATTTAAAATTTTAGTAAATACGGAGCGTGAACAATGAAAAAATCAGAAACGCAGGAACAGGAATTTTTAGAAGTTTGTTCTTCTTACGACCATGACCTTTTAACTGGAAAAAGAGAAATGACATTGAAAGACTATGAACGAATTACTTATTTAGTTAGTTCTCTTGGGTATAGTCAATATCTTCAATTCCTTATTGGAAAATATATGGACTTATCACAAGCTGATGAAGAACGAGAAGAAAGAGAACATGAAATATATTTGGAATATCCAGAGTATTATGAGGACGAGGGGATTTTGGAAGAAGAAGAAAAATGGCTGGAAGAATTTTTAAATCAACTTCCAAAGAAGAAAAAAGAACATTTCAAGCAACTAATTGAAAAAGGTCAAAACTACTAAAAAAACAAAGTTACTGTATTCAGATATGCTGATCACAGTAACTTTATTTTAGCTTAACCCACAAAAATATATGGATTTTGTTTATGATTTTTATTACAATTAAGATAATTATGATATGTACGAGGAGTGATAAATTTGCATACAATTCTTGTGTTGGAAGATGATATAGAATTAAATAATACTATTTGTTGTTCTTTGGAAAAAAATGGTTATCGGGTTATGGGGGCTAGAACTTGTGAAGAAGCAAAAAACTACGCAAATAGTTATACCTTTCACATGGCAATTTTGGATATAAATTTACCAGACGGTAATGGATTTCAATTTTGCAAATGGTTAAAAGCTAGAAGTAATACATTGATTTTATTTTTATCCGCTAAGGATTTGGAAACTGATATTTTAAATGGATATGAACTTGGAGCAGACGACTATGTGACAAAGCCCTTTTCTATGAGAATTTTGCTGAAAAAAGTGTATGTAATCTTATCCAGAAAGTCACAAGAAGCGAATATTTATGATGATGGCTTTCTAAAAGTAGATTTTGAACTTGGTATCGTTCAACAAGGAGTAAATGAATGCTTACTTTCCCCCACAGAATATCGTATTTTAAAAAAACTGATTGAGAATAAAGGGAAACTACTTACCTATTCCGTTTTATTAGATTCTTTATGGGACGAGGGAGTACAAATTACAGACAAGCATACTCTTGCAGTAAATATCAACAGATTGCGTAAAAAGATTGAAACCGAGGAACACTCTTATATTTCAAATGTATATGGAATGGGTTATATATGGAAGTAATGATTTTTATAATATTTTTTTCGTTAGTGTTTATCACTACTTTTGCACTTTGGAAATATGTTCGTTTGAAACATGATGTTTATGAATATACAGAGAAACTGGATAATACTATAAACTATATGTTAAAAAACGGAGAATTAAAAACAACTCCCTATGAAAACGATGATTTGTGGGAAAAAATTTATGAGAAGCTGGTTCGTCTTTCCCATCTGTATACTCATAAAAATTTAGAGATTTCAGAAGAAAAAGATAAACTGAAAGAGCTAGTGTCTGATATTTCTCATCAAACAAAAACATCGATTGCTAATATAAAACTCTATTTAGAGATAATGACGGATGAATCAGATTTTAAGAAAAATCAAGAATACATGAGAAAAATGAACGGTCAAATAGATAAGTTGGATTTTCTTCTGCAAAGCATGGTAAAAATGTCACGGCTTGAAACTGGAACAATTAAAATCCAAAAACAAAATGTCCTTCTTGCCGATACTCTCGCTATGGCGATCAGTAACGTAGTAATAAAGGCAGATAAGAAAAACATTAAGATTGATGTGCAGTATGATGAACAGCTAATGCTAAAACATGATAAAAAATGGACAGCAGAAGCAATTTTTAATATTTTAGATAATGCAGTAAAATATACAGAAGTTGGCGGAAATATTCATGTTGTTGTGTGCAGGCAAGAACTTTTTACAAAAATCAGCATTGAGGATACAGGAAAAGGTATTGCACCAGAGCGACAAGCGACTATTTTTACTCGGTTCTATCGAGAACCAGAGGTACATGATAAAGAGGGAATCGGTATTGGCTTATATTTAGCTAGAGAAATCATCACGCTACAAAATGGATATATTGAAGTACAGTCACAAATTGGACAAGGAAGCAAGTTTATAATATATCTTCCAAATCGGGATTAAGAAAAATCACAGTTTTGTGATTTTTTCTTTTTGTGACTGGTTTGTGATTTTTATGCTTTATCATGTAAGTCAGGAGGTGAAATCATGAGAATCAAAAAATCGACGGTATTTCTGACAATGTTCGTTTTATTATTGGCTTTTACCGGTTGCCAGAATGAAAGCTCCAGTACTGACGAAAATAAACAAACGAAGAGCACAGCAAGTGATAAGGTTATTTATAACCAAAAAGACTTGCAAAACCCTCAAAAATTAGAAATTTCAGAAGATGGAACTGTTGAAATGGAAATAAAGAGTATGACTGAACCAGATAATATTCTCCCAGAAAATAAATCTATTTTTCTTTCTATTACATCAAAGAAAGATACAGATGTTTCTTTGCAATATACTTATGATACATATGGAAAAGAGGGGGCATTGTTTTGTTGCGAATTAAAAGAAAAGAATGGTGTTAAAACTACATTAGAGCCTTTATCTTCTTTCTACTTGTCTCAAACTTCTGAAGAAAACTACAAAGAAACATGGTTGACAAATGGCGTGTTTTTGAAAAAAGGGGAAAATGTGTTTTATTTGAATGGTAAAGACCAAACATTTCCTTATCGTATGATACTTAAAGTAACTTTTTTTGAACCAGAAAAGATAGATAGCGTTATTCTTTATCCGATAGAAAAATAAGGAGGACTTGATTATGAAAAATGTGATTGTCAAAACACAGGCTTTAAAAAAATATTACCAAACAGGGAATCAGACCGTAAGAGCATTAGATGGTGTGAATTTTGAAGTTGCTGAACGAGAATTTGTTTCTATCGTCGGAAAATCAGGTAGTGGAAAAAGTACGCTTCTACATATGATTGGTGGATTAGATACGCCCAGCAGTGGAACTGTTATTGTTGATGGACTAAATCTTGAAACATTAAATTCGGAACAACTTGCTCTTTTCAGAAGAAGAAAAGTAGGATTTATTTTTCAGCAGTATAATCTAATACCCGACTTGAATGTGTATGATAATATTACTTTTCCTCTTGAGTTAGATGGTACGCAAATTGATAAAGATTTTATTCAGGAACTATTGGAAACATTAAATATCTCGGATAAACAAGAAATGCTCCCTGCAATGTTGTCTGGTGGAGAACAACAGCGTGTAGCGATTATACGAGCTTTAGCAACAAAACCTGCGATTATCCTTGCAGACGAGCCAACAGGAAATCTTGATACTTCTACCAGTCATGATGTAATCGGATTATTGAAAATGTTAAGTAGACAATATCAACAAACATTGATTGTAATTACACATGATAATGATATTGCACAAATGGCGGACAGAATTGTTCAGATTGAGGACGGAAAAATATCAACTAAAGGAAGTGATTTCCATGTTAGCGAATAATAATGAGGCAATCATCAATAAACTTGCAAAAAACAGCGTTAAAACAAATAAGAAGCAATATGCAATTTTGTTTTTCACAATAATATTATCTGCATTTATGCTTTTCTGTGTATTTACAATCGGTATGACTTATCTGAATTCGAGTAGATTGCAGAACACACGCTTAAATGGAGCTGAATATGATATTGTAACTATGAACGGTTTTACATCAGAGCAACTTAATACTTTACAGCAAAACGAGAATATACGGAGCGTAGGTATAGAATCCTATGCTGGATTTATCCAAAGTACAGAGTACGATAAGACTGTTGAAATTGGATTGTTATGGTGTGATGAAGTATTCTGGGATAATTTGATGTCGCCTGCCAGAACAAAATTAGATGGACACTATCCGCAAAATAAAAATGAATTGATGGTTACAAAAGATATTTTGAAAACCTGTGGAAATGAAAATCTGTCTGTCGGAGATAGTCTTATTTTAACTTATGAAAATAATACAGGTGTTTATACAGACGAATTTGTTATCAGTGGTATATGGGACGGTTATGGAGATACATCTGCTGGATTTGTGTCAAAAGCCTTTTATGACGAAACGGGATATGATTTAAAAAATAATGGAATCCTTTGCATAAAACTGAACTGTAACTATGTTTTTCCAACTACAATACAGTCCATAGAAAAATCTTTAGATTTCTCAGACAGGCAAATCTTTGCACCGACAGGTTATATCGAAAATTCTTTTAAGTTATTGCTTGGTATATGCGGTCTGGCTCTTGTTATATGTTTAAGTGCCTATCTTCTGATTTACAATATTTTGTATCTGTCTGTTTCAGGAAAGATACGATATTATGGATTGCTTCAATCTCTGGGTATGACAAAGAAACAGCTTGTTCGTTTCATAATTAAGCAAATGATACTTGTCGGAATATTAGGTATATTTATCGGAAATCTGTTGGGTATTATTTTATGTATGAAATTAGTTCCTTATATTCTCGGAATATTAGGTATATCGACTGGAAATATGACATTGCAGTTTAATCCAGTGATTTTAATTGTAAGTATTGTTGTGACTATTTTTTCTATTATTCTGGGAATGAAAAAGCCGATTCAAATTGCAACAAAAGTTACACCGGTAGAAGCTACAAAATATAGAGAATGTATATCGAATGGTAAAAGGTATAAAAAGAAAAAAGGGGCTTTCTTCTGGAGAATGGCATTTGAACAATTTAAGAAAGATAAAAAGAAAACAGTTGTTGTCTTACTATCGCTGGCAACAAGTTTATCTGTATTTTATTGCCTTACAACGATCATAAGTAGTCAGGGAGAAAGAACGGTACTGCCTAACTACTGGAACGCCGATTTTATTGTTCAAAACCAGACACAAACCACAGAGGATATAAATTCTCTTAAACCAGCTATAGAGGATTCTTTTGTTGAAGAAATAAGAAAGCTGGACGGCATTAAAGACTTCCATCTTGTAGAGGGAACACCTATTATTTTCCCGTATGTGTTAAACAGTTTTTCTGATATGTGGATAACGAATTATATAGACAGAACACCTTATTTATCTTCTGAAGATGTTAAAGCAGATTATAAAGCGAATCCATCAAACTATTATGGTATGCTAATCGGTATTGATGAAGAACAATTTGATTATGTAAATCAATCACTGGATAATCCTATTGATAAACAAGATTTTCTGAATGGAGAAAGTTGTATTGTGCAATATGAAGGCTCTGAAATACCAAAAGAATATTTGAATCAGCGAGTTTTCTTTAATCTTCAAGGAAAGCAATATGAAATTACCGTTGAAGCTGTGTCGTATGACACACAGTACAGCGGAAGAGATATAGGTGCTTCGTTGATTGTAAGTCAAGACTATTTAAATAGCCTGATTTCTAAGCCGACAACATTAAATATGTATATTTACTATAATCAAAAATATGACGAAGTGTTAGAAAAAAAGATTACATCTCTTGTAGAGGATAGTCCATATAGTAATGACTTACACATTGAATCTCAATTTGAGAATATGAGAACAATTCAAGAATCGCAGGGAGAAATGATGGAAATAGGCACAATAATCGCTTTATTGCTTCTGCTGGTTGGAGTCTTAAATTATACAAATACAATCGCAAGCAGTATTCAGAATCGAAAATTAACATTTTCTGTTATGGAAAGTATTGGAATGTCCAAAAAACAGATAAATCAACTGTTAATTCGAGAGGGGGTTTTATATGCACTTTTCTCTGTATTTATTACATTGACGATTGGTTCAGTTATCACTTATATTTGCTTTGAATCCATGAATTATATGGAGATTCCATTTAATGTACCAGTGTTTCCTTTATTCAGTGCTATTATTCTTGTCATGCTGATATGTATGATAACACCTCTTCTATCCTATAAAAAACTTGCAGGAAATCGCTCTATCGTAGAACGATTAAGAGATTATGAATAGCTTTAAGTACAACCATATACACTCAAACACCAACTAACAACAGTACATCAAAAAATAAATTTAATAAGACATTTAAAGCTCGTATAGAACTATATGTTTTGTACGGGCTTTTTTCATACCTGAAAAAAATTAAATTTTTTCAAAAGAGGTCATTAAATCACACCTTTCATTCCCTATATGGTGCGGAAAGAGGGATAAACGCTTTTCAAATCATAGAGGAAAGGGGGTGAGATTGATGAAACCGTCTGACTTCCAGAAAACAGTTCAATGTCGTTTTGAAAGTTGTTTAAAGAAAGTTGTCCGTAGTGTCGTGAAAGATTATTACAAGGAATTAAACCGTCGTAAGAATAAAGAAATATCTTTCAGCGAATTGCCAGATGTCCTTGTTGATAAAATGGCTGTTTGGGACGACTACGAAACAGATTATACAATCTTTTCAGTATGTGGCATTGATATTCGTGTCCTTGATGATGAGCTGGCAGAAGCCTTGAAGAAACTTCCAGAAAGAAAGAGAAATACTTTGTTAATGTATTACTTCTTGGAAATGACAGAAAGTGAAATTGCCAACTTGCAAAAGATTACGCAAAGCGGTGTATTTAAAAACCGACATCATGCTTTGGAAACCATGAAAAAAATACTAAAGGAGAAGCAGTAAAATGAAGCAAACATTTAAGAAGCCGTCCTACTATTTGCTTTCACAAGCAATGGACGGGGACGAAAAAGCGATTGAAAAGATACTGGCATTTTATGACCCGTACATATCAAAGTGCTGTCTGCGTCCACTCTATGATGAATACGGCAATGTCTATATTGTTGTAGATATGGAGCTAAAAGGACTTATCCGAGAAGCACTTATCAAAATGATTTTAGGGTTTGATATTGCCTTAGAAATCGAAGAAGAATAAGCAGTTTTTAGCAGAGCATGATTTAATGTCCCCCTCTTTCCTGCTCTGCCCTGCTTTTATATGAAAGCAACACGCTTTCGCCACAGCTCTTTGACAACTGAATAAAGCAGACAGATACGTTTGTGAGATAGCGAGCCACGGGGACTGTACGCCACGACCTTTCCAAAAGAAAGCGAGCGACCCACGCAGTGATCCGAGAGCGACTGTTGGAAAAGTCGTTTTGCCACGACCTATCCTCACAGAATAATGATACGTCCGCATGGTGCGGTTCTGCCCACAAGAATGGGAATAGTTGAGATACTAACGGAGCTTTCCAAAGCCGTCTGCCTGCTTATATATAAGTAAAAACTGCTAAACAGCAAAGCAAAGGGGGTATATCTATTGAATGATTTAGGAAATAAGCAGACAACAGTATGTTCCGATTATTTGGAAGCGGTCAAGTCAATCAATACCGACAAGGCTCTTTCCAACACAGAACGTCTATCTGCCTGCATAGAGGAATTAAACAATCCCTACTGCTTCTTATGTGGTAAAACACTTGTAAAAGTCGTGTTTAACGAGGATGCTCCAACGCTTGATTTTTGCTTGATAAATTACTTCAAGAGCCTAAAAAGTTACTGAAAAAATGGGCGAAATATGGTATAATAAAAGAGTGATAAATGACTTTTCTAATAGGAGAAATCAATATGCCGAGAGTTAGAAAAGTTAAAAAATCAAATAGCAAAAATCACATGGTATGGAGAATTGCCGTATATATCCGATTATCAAAGGACGACGGCAACGACGAAAGTTTAAGTGTTACGAACCAGAAAAAGATTATCCGTGAATACTTGGAAAATTTCTTTGAAGAAGAATATATCCTTGTGGATATTTATATCGACGACGGTATCAGCGGTACAACTGATGACGCAAGAACTGAATTTATCCGCATGATTGATGATGTGAAAGCTGGTCTTGTGAATTGTATTATTTGCAAGACATTAGCACGAACATTCAGAAATTATGCAGATCAAGGTTATTATTTGGAAGAACTTTTTCCACTTTATAACACAAGATTTATCTGTCTGGGAAGTCCGTCATTTGACACTTACAAAAATCCAGAGTCGATTACAGACGGTATGGACGTTCCGATTACGGGATTGATGAATGACCGTTATTCAGCAAGAACTTCTAATGATGTTCGACGTACCTTTAATATGAAACGTCGTAATGGCGAGTTTATCGGGGCTTTCGCTCCTTATGGATATAAGAAAGACCCAACAAATAAAAATTGCCTTATCATTGATGAAGTCCCTGCACAAGTGGTACGGGATATTTACCGCTGGTATGTAGAGGACGGTATGAGTAAAATCGGTATTGTAAGACACTTGAACGAATTAGGCGTACCTACACCTATGGACTACAAACACAGTCAAGGCTTGAACCTCAAAACACCTAATCAAGCAAAGAATGACGGTATGTGGGGCATTTCAACGATAGCTAGAATTTTAAGTAATCGAATGTATATCGGAGATATGGTACAAGGGAAACAGCGAGTAATCAGCTATAAGGTTCATAAAGCGATAGCAACGCCAGAGAGTGAATGGTTTATCGTAGAGAATACTCACGAACCTATTATTGACAAAGTAACCTTTGAAATGGCACAGTCTTTATCTCAACGTGATACCCGTACTGCTCCTACAAAAAGAAATGTCTATCTGTTTTCTGGTTTCCTACGTTGTGCAGATTGTGATAAGAGCATGACAAAGAAAACCAACAAAAAGAACATGGCAAACGGAGAAACCAAAGAATATACTTATTATGTGTGTTCTACTTATGCTTTAAAAAATAAAGATAAGTGTAGCCGTCATAGCATTTCATTAGAAGATTTGACAGAAGCCGTACTCAATGCAATTCAAGTACAAATTTCTCTTGTTTGTAACATGGCAGAGGTAATCACAGAAATCAATAAGCAAGAAGCTGTATGTAACCAGTCCTTGCGATTGACAAAGCAATTACAAACCAAAGAACATGAGCTTGAAAAGATTACTAATGTCATAGACAATTTGTATATGGACTGGAAGTGTGGCGAGATTACCAGAGCTGAATATGTAAGAATGAAAGCCAAATTTGAAGCAAAGGCAGACAGCATGAAAAATGCGATTGTCAATCTTAAAGCCGAGATTGAGCTTTCCTCAAAAGGCGTAGGCAATAATGACCCTTACCTACAAATGTTCTTGAAACATAAGAACATAACCGAGTTAAACCGTGGAATATTAGCTGAATTGATTGATACAATCTATATCCACGAAAACAACGAAATTACAATTAAGTTTAATTTTGCAGACCAGCATAAAAGATTGTTAGACTTTATCTCAAACAATCAAAACACATCTAAAAAAGAGGGACGTGTTTATACACTACCCTCACTATCTAAATCTACATTAGCTGTTTAGCAATTTTTGTCTATATATCTATGCACCGTTTTCTCCTACTAACCCGTATATTTTCCCCTTTTCAATAGATAAATTGATGTTTTCTAATACTCTAATTTTCTTATATTCTTTACATAAGTTTTCAATTTCTATATAGTGGTTCAGTTGTCAAGACAAAAATCTAAGCTTTTTATAATGAACTGATAT
>OCAG01001004.1_pt1 | contig 11751 bp, 10 predicted proteins | sample 1477111 | NCBI WGS metagenome assembly OCAG01 (sample SAMEA2580288, study PRJEB22360) | human gut metagenome | biome: human gut; feature: human-associated habitat; material: faeces | place: Denmark | collected 2008/2010 | reverse complement strand
TTTTGCACCAAGGCAATGGACTCTGTGGGCTGCGGCTGGTCGAGAATTTAGTTCGGCCGCGGCCCCAATCTTTCAAAGAGGTGAATATACAGTGCAGCGTAAAAAGACGAATATTTGGCCGTATTTGCTGATCACGCCTGCGGTGCTAATTATTATCGCAGTTGTATTAATCCCAGCACTTAATGCGATTTTAATGAGCTTTCAAAGCTATGATTTAAGAAGACCAAGCGACATCGGTTTTGTTGGGTTTACCAATTACATTGATGTGCTGCAGGATAAGCTGTTCTGGGCATCCCTTTGGAGGACGATCCTGTGGGTTGTTTTCGGCGTAGGTTTCCAGTTTGTTTTTGGCTTTATTCTGGCGAATCTTTTGAATAAGAGCTTCCGTGGCCGTGGTATTGTGCGCGCGGTGAGCCTGATTCCTTGGGTTACCCCCGGCGTTCTCATTGGTTTGATGTGGCGCTGGATTTACGACGGCAGCTACGGCGTGCTCAATGACCTTTTAATGAAGGTCGGCTTCATTCAGGCACCCATACCGTTCCTAGCACAGGATTCTACGGTTATGCCGTCTGTTATTCTTACGATTATCTGGCAGGGAATTCCGTTCTTTGCTTTAATGCTTCTGGCTGGTTTGCAGGGCGTGCCCGGCGAACTGTATGAGGCGGCCGACATTGATGGCGCCACAAGCTTTCAGAAGCTGTTCCGCATTACCATTCCCGCAATTAAGAACACCATTTTCGTCACCACTTTGCTGCGTATTATTTGGGTGGCAAACTCGGTGGACGTGATTTTCAACATGACGGGCGGCGGTCCTGCTTACGCATCGCAGACGCTGAGCGTTTATGTATTTAACAAGGCGAATGCTTTGAATTTGGGTTATTCGTCTACCATGTCGCTTCTGCTAACATTACTGTTATTGCTGGTTGCGATTCCGTATTTAAAAAATATGTTTGCGAGTCAGGAGGCGTAAAGTTATGCAGCATAAAAGATCACCCATGCAAAATTTATTGTTACTTTACCTTCCTCTGTTTGTAATCTTACTGCTATTGCTTTTCCCATTTTATTGGACGTTTGTTACCTCCATAAAGCCGGAAGCAGAACTTTATGGCAGTGTGGTTACCTACTGGCCTCATAACGTGACTTTTGAATCCTACAGAAAACTTTTTGTAGATTTTAACTTTTTAAAGCCCATGGGCAACAGCTTTGTGGTTGCGATTATTACCACACTGATTACCTTGACCGTTTCAATGCTGGCCTCTTATTCCTTCTCTCGTTTTCGCTTTGCCGGCAGAAAAGCATTTATGGTGTTATTTTTGACCAATAACATGTTCCCTACGGTCTTGCTGTTGATTCCGCTTTATGCTATCATGCGTAGTATGGGTTTATTGTACACCCCCGCATCTCTGGTGCTTTCTTATGCCACGTTCACCATCCCGTTTTCGGTTTGGTTGCTCAATGGCTTTATCAATGACCTGCCCTTGTCCTTGGAGGAAGCCGCCATGGTTGACGGCTGCAACCGCGCGCAGGCCTTTACCCGCATTATTTTCCCCGTGCTGGTGCCCTGTCTTGTTGCTACGGGTGTGTACATCTTCATGACCTCCTGGAATGAATACACTTTCGCCGTGATGTTCACCAACGAGCGGAACCGCACAATTCCTGTGGCTCTAAAAAATCTGATCGGCCAGCTGGGAGTCCAATGGGACCTTCTAACTGCCGGCGGAATAATAACGATCATCCCCGTTTGCATCATGTTCTTCTTCGCGCAGAAGCGTTTGGTGGAAGGCCTGACCGCGGGGGCCGTGAAGGGTTAATTGTAAAGGAGTAATCGAAATGAACAGCGAACTAAACGCAAAAGCCACGCAGATTAGAGCAGATATTTTGAAATCGCTCTATGCCTGCCAGTCGGGCCATCCCGGCGGATCCCTCTCGTGTGTAGAGATTTTAATGGCATTGTACGAAAATGTAATGAAGTACGATCCGAAAAATCCGCACATGGAAAACCGCGACCGTTTCGTAATGAGTAAGGGACACGCTTGCCCCACGCTTTATGCGGTTCTGGCGGAAAAAGGATTCTTCCCCAAGGAAGACCTTGCTCACCTTCGTCAGGCTGATTCTCACCTGCAGGGTCACCCCGATATGACCAAAACTCCGGGTGTTGACTGCAACACCGGTTCTTTGGGTCAGGGTGTTGCAATTGCTGGCGGTATGGCACTGGCAGCAAAATACAAAAAAGCCGATTACCACGTTTACGCACTCATCGGTGACGGTGAAATGCAGGAAGGCCTGGTATGGGAAGCAGCGATGTCTGCCGCTCATTACAAGCTGGATAACTTTACGGTACTTCTCGACTTTAACCACCTTCAGATAGATGGCAGCAATGATCAGGTTATGAGCGTTGGCGACCCCATGGAAAAATTCCGTGCGTTTGGTTTTGAGTGCCTCGAAGTAGATGGACACGATATTGACGCGATTACCGAAGCAATCAAGAAGCCGGTAGTTGGCAAGCCGAAATTCATTTGCTGCCACACCCATAAGGGCCACGGTGTCTCCTACATGGAAGATAACCACGGCTGGCACGGCAAGCCGATGAACAATGACGACTTTGCAGCGGCAATGAAGGAACTGGGGGTTGAGATCAATGGCTGAGAAAAAATCTTTAAGAGTAGCATACGGCGAAGCTCTCGTTGAGCTCGGCGCAAAAAATGATAAGGTTGTAGCAATGGATGCCGACTTGGCACATGCTACCATGAGCAGCATGTTTTTGGATGCATATCCGGAGCGGTTCTTTAACTTTGGTATTGCAGAAGCAAACCTCGTTTGTGCAGCTGCAGGCTTTGCTCATTCCGGCCTGATTCCCTTTGCCAGCACCTTTGCTTTGTTTGGTACCGGCCGTGCATACGAGCAAATTCGTAACTCCGTTGCCTATGTAAATGCAAATGTGAAATTTGGTCTTTCTCACTCCGGTCTCTGTGTCGGTGAGGACGGCGGTAGCCATCAGTCCATTGAAGATTTGGCACTGATGCGTGTTGTGCCGAACATGACCATTTTTGTTCCCTGTGACCCGATTGAAACCAAGAAGGCTGTTTTTGCTGCGGCAGAAATCGACGGCCCTGTTTATATTCGTGTTGCCCGCCCGGTTTGCGATGTAATTACCGAAGATGATACCCCCTTCATCCCTGGAAAAGCAAACATCATGAAAGATGGCTCGGACGTTTGCCTCGTAGCCACCGGTCTGATGGTTCCCGAGGCTTTGAAAGCGTCTGAAATGCTGGCTGCAGAGGGAATTAGCGCTGCTGTCGTAAACGTTCATACCATTAAGCCTTTCGACGACGAAACCATTTTGAAGATGGCTGAGAAGTGCGGCGCCATGGTATCCGTAGAAGAGCATTCTATCATCGGCGGCCTCGGCTCTGCAGTTGCAGAAGCTTTGGCAGGCAAATCCAGTGCGAAATTTGACCGCATTGGCGTTATGGATAAATTCGGCAAATCCGGCAAGCCAGCAGACTTGTTCCGCATTTACGGCCTGACACCGGAAAACATTGTAGCCAAAGCAAAGGCACTGCTAAAATAAGAGGGAGACACAACCATGAAAATTCAAAGCTTTGAAATGAACGGCGAAGGCATGCAGAGAGTCTACGAGAACGAAAAGTGGACAGTCGGCATTAAAAACTGGAAGCCCGCAAATGACATTACCGGAACCACCTGCTTAGAGCGCCACAATAAGACCGACGAGCTGTTTGTACTGCTTAGCGGCCGCTGCACTTTGATTAGTGCAGAAGAAGTTGATGGCGAGCTGAAGATGGAAGCGCTGGAGATGGAGCCGTTCAAGGTTTACAATATCCCTCAGTCCCTGTGGCACAATACTGTGACTCAAAAGGACACCAAGATGGTTCTGATTGAGGATGTTTCTACCGGTATGGAGAACAGCGACATCATCGACCTGACTCCCGCTCAGATTGAAACACTGAAATCTTTGGTGAAATAAGCAGAATTGCACAAAAGTATCGCGGTGTATCGCGCTCCTTTGGGGAGCGGTGCACCGCTTTTTTTATTGACTCGGTAGAAGTATCATATTATAATAAAAGGTAATTTAACTTGTTGACTTTTTAATCGGCGGCGTTCCAGTTGCTTCGATACAAAAGGAAAGCCACCGGTTTTTCCTATGTTTGCCAAAGACTGTTATATTGCAAATAAAAAGGGAAAAAGAAGTTTGCCCTGTTATGTTACTGCGAGTACACGGAAGTAACGATTGAAATCAGATAAAACATAAATTTGATGAGTGGGAAGGTGGAGTACGATGATAAGCGGAGCGGAAATCATGGTGAAATGCCTGGAGGAAGAAGGAGTCGTTCTAGCATTCGGCTATCCGGGCGCGGCAATCTGTCCTTTTTACGACCTGTTGTCTCAGTCCTCCATCCAACATATATTGGTACGGCAGGAACAAAACGCAGCCCACGCAGCAAGCGGCTATGCCCGCTCAAGCAGCAAGCCCGGTGTGTGCATTGCCACCTCCGGCCCCGGCGCAACCAACTTGATTACCGGCATTGCAACCGCGTACATGGATTCCGTACCGCTCATTGCCATCACCGGGCAGGTTCGTTCGGAGCTGCTTGGCAGAGACGTATTCCAAGAAGCGGATATTACCGGTGCGTGTGAGCCCTTTACCAAACACAGCTATTTAGTAAAGGATACTGCTGACTTGCCCCGTGTTTTTAAGGAAGCGTTTCACATTGCTACCACCGGCCGACCCGGCCCGGTGCTCATAGATGTGCCTGTGGATGTACAGCAAAATGAGATTAAAGAATTCAAATACCCGCAGCATGCGGATATTATTGGATATAAACCCAGAACGCAGGGACATGCCCTGCAAATTAAGCGCGCCATTGAGGTGCTTGCCACGGCACAGCGGCCGCTGATTTGCTGCGGCGGCGGCGTGGTTTTGGCGGGTGCCAGAAAAGAAATGATGGATTTTGTGGAGAAAACGGAAATCCCCGTAGTCTCTACCATGATGGGTATCGGTGTGGTCCCGCTGGACAGCGACTCTTACCTCGGTATGGTTGGTTCTCATGGGAAAAGGAGTGCGAATCAGGCACTGCTTTCTGCCGATGTAGTTATTTTGTGCGGCGCTCGAGTAGGTGACCGAGCCATTATTGCCCCAGAAATGTTGGGTGGCAAGGCGCAGATTATTCATATTGATGTTGACCCGGCGGAAATCGGCAAGAACATTACTGCGCATATCCCTATTGTTGGAGATATTCGCTTGGTGCTCAAGAGCCTTACCGACAAAGTAAGCCGCACGGTTTCGCAGGAATGGCTAAGCCGTGTTCACGAGCTTCGGGAGTCCGAGGTTCCGCATGGTGAGCCTTCGCAGGATTACGTGGAGCCCCGTTCATTTATGAGAACCCTTTCTTCTATGATGGAGGAGGACGCTATTCTCGTAGCGGATGTTGGTCAGAACCAAATTTGGTCTGTCAATAACTTCAATGTAAAAGAAGGGCGCTTTTTAACCTCCGGCGGCCTTGGCACGATGGGGTATTCCATCCCGGCGGCCATTGGCGCAAAGCTGGCTAAGCCCAAAAGGCAGGTTGTTGCCGTTTGCGGCGACGGTTCGTTCCAAATGTCTATGTGTGAGCTTGGTACCATTATGCAGAGTGATGTTGCCGTTAAAATTATTGTAATGGAAAACGGGCACCTCGGCATGGTTCGCGAGATTCAAGATAAAATGTATGGCAAGCGGCATATGGCCACCGTGCTGAACGGGAATCCCGATTTTGTGGCATTGGCGAGAGCTTACGGAATGGAATCCGCACAGGCGGAAAACAACCCCGAAGCAGAAGAGCTGGCGAAAGTTATGCTCGCTTCCAACAAGCCATATCTGCTTGTGTGCAAGGTTGATCCAACCTTGCCGTCTATTTGAAAGGGAGGGCGCCGAAATGAAATATACTCTCTCCGTTTTAGTGGAAAACCAGCCCGGCGTACTGTCTAAAGTATCTGGCTTATTTTCACGCCGTGCATTTAATATTGACAGCCTTGCCGTGGGAGTAACGGAAGACCCGGCAATTTCTCGCATGACGATTGTCGTCAACGGTGACGAATATGTGATGGAGCAGGTGGAAAAGCAGCTGAATAAGCTAATTCCTATCATTAAGGTGAAACGCCTTGACGATACCGGCCCGTTTATTAGCTGTGAGCTTGCGCTTATTAAGGTAAGCTGCACCCCGCAGTACCGCCCAGAAATTATTCAAATCGCAGAGCTATTCCGAGCACGTGTTGTAGATGTTTCTTTAACTTCACTTACCATACAGGCTGCGGATACCGCAGAAAAGATTGAAACGATTCTTACTCTACTTAAGCCCTACGGCATTAAAGAAATTGCCCGTACCGGCACCGTTGCACTGGAGCAAGGGCCCCAGGTTACCAGAAAACAGAGCGTTTAAGCGGACTTGGCAAATGAAACTTGAACTCTGTCTATAAATTTTATACCTGCTGAAGGAGGAACATGTTATGCCAAAGATTTATTATCAAGCCGATTGCGATATTAACGTACTTAAGGGGAAAACCGTAGCGATTATTGGCTATGGCAGCCAGGGTCACGCTCATGCGCTGAACCTGCATGACAGTGGAGTTGATGTTGTAGTAGGCCTTTATGAAGGCAGCAAAAGCGCAGAGCGCGCAAAAAAGGCGGGCCTTAAGGTTCTAAACGTTCCCGAGGCGACGAAAGCTGCTGACATTATCATGATTCTTATCCCCGATGAGCGTCAGGCAGAGATGTACAAGAATGATATTGAGCCGAATCTAACAGAAGGAAAGGCTCTTGCATTTGCTCATGGCTTTAACATTCATTTTGGCCAGATTAAGCCGCCCAAGTTTGTGGACGTGTTCATGATTGCCCCGAAGGGCCCCGGACACACTGTTCGCAGCGAGTTCCAAGAGGGCAAGGGCGTTCCCTGCCTGGTGGCAGTTGAACAGGATTACACCGGACACGCGCTCGACTTTGCCCTCGCTTATGGCGCAGGTATTGGTGGTGCACGCGCTGCTGTTATGGAGACAACCTTCCGTGATGAAACTGAAACCGACCTCTTCGGCGAGCAGGCTGTTCTGTGCGGCGGTGTTTGCGCTCTCATGAAGGCAGGTTTTGAGACTTTGGTAGAAGCTGGCTATGCTCCTGAAAACGCTTACTTTGAGTGCATTCATGAGATGAAGCTGATTGTTGACCTGATCTATAAGGGCGGCTTCTCTATGATGAGATACTCCATTTCTGATACCGCGGAATTCGGCGATTACGAGACAGGCAAACGCCTGATTACCGAAGAAACCAAGAAAGAAATGAAGAAGGTTCTCAGTGAGATTCAGGACGGTACTTTTGCCGGAAAATGGATTGCAGAGAACAAGAACGGCCGCGCTCACTTCAACGCTTGCCGCCGTATTGAAAGCGAGCATCAGTTGGAGTCTGTGGGTAAAGAGCTGCGCAAGATGTATTCTTGGAGCGACGACGATAAGTACGCAGAATAAGCGGAACGCATTGGTTTCGTTCATAGCATAAGTTCGGTAACAAGGGATCAGGCAGGGTCGGATAATCACCGATGAACTGGTCCCTTGTTCTTTTTTATTTGGGTAAGAAGAAATAGGAGTGCACGGCACTCAAACAATTGAAATATTTATATAGAAAAATTGTTGCAGAAAAGACGAAAGAACAGGCTATTAGAAACAATATAAAAAATAATAATGTTTGTTTGTAGCATAGTGTGTATAATTTTCGCGAAAAAACCGAATAGGGTAAGGCGATGCGGTGGAATAGTGGCCTTATGTAATTCGTATGATAAATAGGTGAAAGGGGTTCTGTTTATGTGGAGTAGACCAATTTTAAAAAACAACGCCAAAGAAGCCATTCGAGGAAGTAAGTTTTGGGTGGCATATCTTGTTTCAATATTTGTTGTATTTTTCCCGTCGTTGGTAGAGTGGATGACTGGCTATACAGAAGTAAATAAAAGATGGGTAAGAGGTTTGGATGCAGGTGTGTTTTTGGTAGAACCTAGTGTGTTTATGGCATATAACATAGGATATCTTTTATTTAGCGTTTTTATTGTGATGCCGCTTGTCGTAGGTTTACACGGCTTTTTTGTACGCAACCGCTTTAATGCAGGGAAATTTTCAGATGTCTTTATGAGCTTTCGCAACGGGTATGCTAAAGTTGTTTTAACCAGCGTTGTGACAAACCTTTTTATTGTTTTGTGGGCGCTGCTTCTGATTATTCCTGGCATTTACAAATTTTATCAGTATATTCTGGTTCCATTTATATTGTCCGATAATCCTCAAATTTCGGGCAGCAGAGCACGGCAGATTAGCCGCATGATGACGGATGGAGAAAAAGCTTCTATTTTTGTTTTAACGCTTTCTTTCCTTGGTTGGTTCGTGCTGGTTTTCATTGGGATGCTTTTATTGGCAATGGTGAATCTTCCCGATTTTTTAACAAATGTAATCATCTCTCTGGGTGTATGCCTTATTACGCCGTACTTTTATGCGAGCATGGCGGAGCTGTATATCTTCCTGCGTGACCGTGCCATACAAACCGGCATGGTACAACCGGAAGAGTTAAATTTGGCCGTATAATTTCTTGTGATACGAATTTGACAAACAGCGTTATTTCTTGTATAATACAAAGGATTTCGTACAGAGAGCACGTTTTGTGCTGATAATAGAGGCGAAAATTATTATTGCAAAATAATAATTTTCGTCTTTTTTTTATTTTTTGTAAAGGAGTTTATATGGCAAAGCAAAAAAATTTCCACTTAATTTTGGCAGTGATTGCAACCGGGTTGCTATCATTTTCAGGTGTATTAATTGAAACCGCTATGAACGTGACATTCCCCACTTTAATTCATGAGTTTGGTGTAACAACGGCCGCTGTGCAGTGGGTTACCACCATTTGCCTGCTGGCTATTTCGGTTATTGTCCCGCTGTCATCCTATTTGAATCGGAACTTTTCGATCCGCACCCTGTTTGTTTGTGCGAATCTGTTTTTTCTAGCCGGTATGCTGGTTAACTACGTTCTGCCATCCTTTGCCCTTCTACTATTGGGGCGCTTATTACAGGGCGTGGGAACGGGAATTGCACTGCCGCTGATGTTCCACATCATCTTAACAAAGGCGCCGGAATCAAGCCGCGGTATGATGATGGGAATCGGTACACTAACAACAGCCATTGCCCCTGCCATTGGCCCAACGTACGGAGGGGTTCTGTCCCATTATTTTACTTGGCGCGACATCTTCCTCTTCTTAATTCCATTAATTGTTCTCTCCTTGTTTTTGGGTCTGCGCTCTATCCCCAAAGAACAAAAAGCTGTTAGAGAGCCAATTTCCCTTGGAAGCGCTGTGTTTTTGGCGGCTACGTTTACCTGCATTTTAATGGCTCTTAGCGCAAGCCAGATGATTACTGCGGCTTTGTTTTTTATCGGTAGTATTGTAACAGGCGGGCTGTTTCTGCATTTTAACCGCCAAAAGCCGCTCTTGCATTTGAGCGTACTCAAAAACAGGCGATTTACCGCTATGATGGTTTGCTTCCTTATTTATCAGGCACTGCTGCTTGGCAATTCCTTTGTTTTCCCTAATTATCTGCAAATTGTGACGGGGCTGGATTCCTCTGCAGCCGGAATGTTTATGTTCCCCGGTGCGATGGCTGGGGCATTGTTAGCGCCTATCTCTGGGCGAATTTTAGATAAATCGGGTGCGAAAAAACCAATTATAATAGGCCTTAGTATTGCCTGCGTAGGTGTTTTACTGCTTATGGCACTCTTGCGCACCAATGTAGTTCTTTTGCTCATTGCATCTCACGTGGTGTTTATGGTAGGCCTAGGGCTATCTTACAGCAACCTAATGGCAACCAGCCTGAGTGCTCTGCGTACGGAAGAGCTTTCAGACGGAAACGCCATAATAAATACTTTACAGCAGTTTGTGGGCTCAGTAGCTACCGTGGTAGCGGCGGCAGTTTTATCGTCGTTTCAACACCGCTATGAGTTTGCTTTGGGCACATCGTACGGTTCGGTTTTGCTCTTAGGCTGTTTCTTTCTTTTGCTTGTTGCCAGCCTGATTTGTGCGCTGATAGTATTTTCAGAAAATACTATGATGGAAGGGAATAAGCTCTTTGCGTTTCTGCGTAGAATATGTAGCCGTAATCCGGCAGAAAGACGAAATGTAAGAGATTGCAACCACGAAAGACCGCTCTGATTGCGAAAGAAAAAGCTACTGGCTTTACCAGTAGCTTTTTCCCTTTTAAATGGAGTTATGGATATTAAGAAAAGCATTTATAAATGGTAGTGAGAAAAAGTGATTTGTACCCGAAATTATCAGCGCATTATAATTTTTAAAAAGAGGAAAACCCGCCGGCACGGTTTTCCCTCTTAGCCTCTGTACGACAAGGTGAACTATATATAAATAGGAGGAACATGAATTGGAAGAAGGCGTTTGGCTCACCTAATGTATTTTATGACAAGCCCTCCGTTTTGTTTACAGGTCTGTCCCAACTTTGTGGACTTCCTCCAAACAAGCCCTCTATCCTTTGGTAAGAGCGCTTTACGCGGCATGAGCGGAGCGGTTCCCAGTTCTGTCTAACACTTTAACGAGAGTAAGGGTAACCACAGCCGTAATAATCATTTCGGGAAGCATGTAGCTTCCATTATAAATTAAGGAATACAGCCAAACCGGTGTGCCTTCCGGTGCATATTCGCTCCAAATAAAGATACCGGACAGAAAACTGCATATAAAGCGCAGAAAAACAGCAATTGCAACGCCAAAAACAATACGTATGGAACGGTTATGAAATGGCTTGCCCCAAAAAGCGGCGCTACCCAAAACGGTGAAAGCAAGTACATAGTCCAGCAGTACCACCAGTAGAAACGCAGTCAGCGTTTTTGCAGGAGGGGCAGTGAAGTTCAGCAGTATTTGCAGCAGACTGTGAACAAATGCCGTTCCCAAACCCCATTTCACACCGTGACGATAAGAAACGAGTACGAGGGGAGCCATGCTCGCCAAAGTGATAGACCCGCCCTGCGGCAAATCAACCACCTTGATCATGCTCAGAACAGTGGAGAGCGCAATCATGAGCGCACATTCCACAAGTACGATGGTATTTGTTTTTTTCATAAAAGATCCTTTCTGTGCCATAGCCAATTCTTTTTCATTCGGTTGGTGTTTGACACTTCCGCTGTTCCGGTAACGGATAACCGATGTGAGAACTGCCGATCTTCCTGAAAAATGTGCCGCTAACAAAAAAACGCATAGCGGAAAATACCACAATGCGTTTTGCTGTGCTGCAAATATTTCCTACGCTGGCATTATCCAGATCAGGTCAAAGGGACATAGGCGTCAATCCGCCTCATCTCAGCCGCGTATACGCAGCACCCCATATTCAGTTCTAGTTTCACTATATACCGCAATGAGTCAGTTTGTCAAGAGCATGTGCTCCAGTTCTGAAAAATCTGCGGCAAAGCGAGCCTTTGGGTAATATTCTAGCATTTCTTCACGCGTGCCATAGCCGTGAAGCATCCCGATAAACGCAGTACCCGCCAATTGTGCGCCATCAGCGTCAAACTTGGTGTCGCCAATCATCACAGCGTTTTCCGGCTTTACAGAAAAACGCTCGAGGCACGAGTTGATGAGCTCTAGCTTTGAGCTTTCACGTTCGGAGCTGCCCGCGGGGCCTGCGATAAAATCGACCAGCGGCGCAAGCTTAAAAATTTCTGCCACTCGGTTCGCC
>OCAG01001000.1_pt1 | contig 11783 bp, 10 predicted proteins | sample 1477111 | NCBI WGS metagenome assembly OCAG01 (sample SAMEA2580288, study PRJEB22360) | human gut metagenome | biome: human gut; feature: human-associated habitat; material: faeces | place: Denmark | collected 2008/2010 | reverse complement strand
CGAAAATTTTCGATGGAGGGGGGAGTCCCCAACCCCCGCCAATAAAGACAACCTTGTTCCCAAGTCCCGGCGGGTTGCTTTTTCCAGCATAGGAACTTTCCTATGACAATATTTTTATTCGAAATCCCAACCGCGGCAGCAGATAAACGGAATCAAACAGCAAATGTCCGGCAACAGATAACAGGCAGCAGACATCAGGCATCCGGCCGCAAAGGTCCGTAATCAGGCATCCCGGCAGCCTTTTGTATAGTGTCTTACACATTCCCGGTCTCTTTTCTGTCTGACGGAATCCGAAAACCCTGACGCCACTACATATGCCTCAATCATGGAATAGTCGCCATATGCGTATTCTCCCTGGATCCAGTCCACATATTTCATTATCTGTCCAATGACATCATCCGCTGCCTCTCCCTTTTTTATCTCTACTACCAGATACCTGGATTTAGTCTTATATCCCGGAATATACCTGTATCCGAATATATCCATCTTATCCATATACTCAATTGCCTTAAACGGTGAGGCAAATCGTGATTGGAACGTATAAAGCGGGACGTACATTGAACATTTCAACACATGCTATAAGGTGCTTTTTTATATACTTTACCGCAAAAACAATGGAAAGCAAAGGATAAACTTATATCATCCTAAAAATCAGTGGGAATGGGATGAATTTCGTCTTGTCCTTATGAATTATATGGGGCGGTTTTTATGAGTCATCCAGCGTTGTCTTTTTGGGTTATCCAGCTCCGCCGTTATGCGTTATCCGGCGCCGTCTTAGGTGTATAAACCGTTTCCTTCCCATCCATCCTGATTAAAACCGACTTGCCCGGAATTTCCTGATTTCCGTAAATAAAAGGTTGGTCATTAAAATTTGCTGCTGCCTGTATCCCACCTCCATATTCCGTCATCTGCACGGAACCGTCTTCCTTCAGATATTGAAAACCAGTCATCTCCTGAGTGACGGCATTCCGGCTGAATTCACACCATACCGCATTGTGCCTTGCTATATCTTCCTTGTATTTCTCCCACTGGGCGGCATCCAGATGATATAAGGGCGGAACATTATAAAGGATTTCCCGCAGCATGCGCGTTCCGGTCTGATCTTTGATTTTAAAGGTTGACCAATCCCAGTGGTAGCTGGTAATCACGGAATCATTATAGACCAGTTTGAACAGCGGGGCATCATATCTTGGGTCTGTGAACAATGTCCGGTACCTGCTTTTTACAGGAATCCGTCTGGAAAAATGCTCCGCCACCCCACCGTCCGGATTATAGTATTTTCCTATAAAATATTCACTGTCCCTGTTTTCCTTCATATCATTGTCCATCCACGAAAAACTCTGCATCTCAATTCCATGTGCAAATGCAATGGTAGAAGCCGCAAAATCATGGCCTCCCTCAGAACCGATGACCATGCCATAGGTATCCCGGATATATGCCATCCGCTCCAGCCGGGCCGCCAGGTCCTGCTGCTGCGTGGTAATATGGCCCGGCGCATAATCATCATAAATCTCCCCGGTGGCATCACAGTCAATAAACCAGGAATTAAAAGGAAGTCCGTTGCCCATGATATCCAGCATCCGCTCCCGGACAGCAGGAAGTGACAGAACCGGATTCAGCTTTCGCCCCACACCCTTAAATCCCTCTATTTCCCCTCCATTCCTATCCTCCACCGATGCCCGGTCATACAGGGATGTATCCTCGAATCTGGCCGTAATCCACTGTTCATTGCCTGGCTCATGTATGGAATGATAGGAATCATAACTGCCAATGAGATAGCCCTGGCCTACCGCCTCCTCCACAAGTTCCGGTTTCGCATAGGCCTGTTCCCAGCTGTTAAGCCCAATCCACGCCTGGCTGATGCCGGACGCCTTCAGCTGCCGTATCAGGTCAACCGCATCCCGCTCCATCCAATTGGAAGGATTGCCGAATACATCCGGAAGGTTTGCGGACAGGAGGTATTTGTTAACCTGAATCTTTTGGGATTGTTTGAGCTTTTCATATCCTGGATTCAGAAGCTCTGTCAATTCAGGGGAAGATGTGATAAATACATGTTGCGGGCCGGACGATGCGTAGGACGGCGCATTGGGCGGTACATTGGATAGTGCATTCGGCGGTGAGGATAACCGCAAATAGAATTCCGGCATTTTTAATATTTCGCTGAGATAACTGCATACCAGATGTTTCTCGTACCCCGCAACATAGTCCTGGGTCAGGATCTCATCCAGGGCCGCTTTGAACTCATTTCCATTCTCCACCTGGGAGGAAAATGATATAAGGTAATCCATGAACGGCGAACCGATTGCGGTGCGGAAAGACGGCCAGTTCACGTCCCCAGGGGATATGATCCGCTCGCCCCAAAGGTATATGAATGGCGCTCCGTATAGCTTCCTTATCATCGGATTAGACTCCGCCTTTTGTTCCAAAGTGACAAATTGTCCATTTTCCTTCACATATTTCCGGTAGAGCTTCGCCCCCGACACAGGGTCATTGTCTGTAAGATAGATACGGAACCGCTTTGTCCTGTCCGTGTCAATAGCCGGAAACTCATGATTCAGTGAAAATACCAAATCCGGATTTTGTCTGTACCCAACTTTCGTGTGGAACGGGTCTTCCATTATGAACAGGACCGCATGGTCTCCGGCTGATGATATCCAAAAGGGCATGGAGAACTGCTCGAGGACCGGGAATTCCTTAGCGGGAGGATTGTATGTGTCTGCCGCATCAGCCTGGTCTGCCGCATTGGTCTGGCTGTCCTGCGTTGTTGTGTCGGACGGTTCCTGCCGGCCGTCAGAATCTGCGTAAATCGATGAGTCTGGCCCGCCAGATAATCCTTCCAGACCGGATCATCTGCCGGAACCCGCTTTCCCTCGCCAAAGGGGAAATAATAACTGGCCGCAGATATTTCCGGCCATGTAAAGGCGTTATCACTGTCTGTCTCCGATGTAATCGTGATACTAAGGTAATCGTCCACAGGGGTAACGGAAACAGCAATCTGTTCTTCCTGATATCGCCATGAGACTCCTTCGTCCTTTTCCCGGTATTCTTCAACTGCCCTCTCCTGCCCCGGTAAAGCTGCCATCAATGAACCGTCCGCTGTCAATAGTTTAATTGCAAATGTTTCCGGATCCACCTCATACCTAAAAGCCACGCCCCGGGCTTCCCTGGAGCCGGATGTTTCTTCCTGTTCCCGGATAACGGCGGACGCCTCCGTCCCATCCCTTATTGCCTGTAATGGGATTATGAACCCCGCACCCTGTCAGGCATACCGCTAAAAGCAGGCATGCTCCCCGGAATAAAAAACCTGGTTTTGTCATGTCAATCTCCTTATCATTTTTATACTACAGACCCAGTATAATAAAGCGATGTTACATTCATTTGACAAAACCAGGTTTTAAAAAATAACCGTAAATCTTATCCTGCCGTCTGCCACGGTACAATCAATCCCATAACCGCACTGATTGGCAATCTTTTTTACAATCGGCAGCCCCAGTCCGGGCCCGGACAGATTTTGATTACGGGAGGACTCCCCAACATAGAATGGTTCCCAGATTCTGTCTAAATCCAGATTCCCTTCCTGCATCTGGTTGGATATGGTAAAATGACAGCCCGTATCATTTCCATGCAGATGGATTTCAATACCAGGCCCGGGCTTATCATCTGCCCCATATTTAATTGCATTGGACAGCAGGTTGGAAAAAATAGTTGAAACCAGTTCTGCATTTCCCCGGATATACCGGTCCGGTTCTATGGATGTGGAAATACCAAGATTTCTCTGAGCAGCAGATATCCGCTGTTCCTCAATCTGGTTCTGCAGCAGGCGGTCAAGGGCAATGGTTTCTTCCGGATAATCCTTCTGCCCAATCCGTGACAATCCCAATAGTTTCTCTGCGAGCTGTGCCATTTTTGTATTCTGGCGGATAATGGTATCTAAAAATGTCCCGTCATCCAGCCCATCCTGCATCCCGGACGCATAGGTACCGATTAATGAAATAGGCGTCTTCAGGTCATGGGCCACATTGTCCAGCAGCGCCTCCATCTGCCGGTTTTTCTCAAGCAGCATATCCTGATATTCCTTGATGCTTTGACTCATCCGGTTCATACTGTCAGCCACTGTCTCCAGTTCATCATTGGTCCGTATTGCCAGCCTGCTGCCATAATCCTGCATGGAAATCCTGCGTGAAAACTCCTCCATTTCCTTTAATGGGTTGGTTATGTGCCTCACAAGGATATACATGAGCACCACTGCGACCACAGACGAAACGGACAGAAGGATAACCAGGAACTGATTCATGATGCCAACTGTTTCAGCGGTATTGGGAACCACCGCGGCAATAGCGAACATACCTGCGTCTGTGAACATATATTCAGCCAGAATCCCGTATTTCAGCTTTTCCTGCTGATAAAGGCGCAGCTTCATGCCATGTTCAACCGCATCCTGGTAATCCTGTTCCCAGAGCCAGAACTTCCGGAACCCTAATCCCTTTTGCCGGAACTGTTCCCGCAGTTCATTGCTTAGGACTTCGCTGTCCCATGTATTTCCAGAGTATACAATCAGGACCTTTTCCTGTTCCTCCAGGATCCTAACAGCATCTTCCGGCGTTGTGCCGCTTTCCAAAAGGGTAATTAGCTGGCTGCCTATGCCTTGTATATAGTGTTTTTGACTGTGCAGGTAGTATTTTCCTACAATATTAGAGTTCACTGCAAGGGAAAGGACCAGGGTAAACGCCATAATCAGTGCTGTGCCGTATATGAACTTTTTCCATAGTTTATTCATATGTTTGGTTTTGTGTCCGGTGTGGTAACTGGCCATATGCTTGTCCTTGCACTTATTTATACTTTTAGTTACATATTTAATCATCCCTGTCGTCCATAACGTAGCCGATTCCGATACGGGTCTTTATATATTCCTCTCCGATTTTCCTGCGCAGCCTGCGGATATGGGTATCCACGGTCCGGCTGTCGCCCTCAAAGTCCATCCCCCATACCTGGTTTAACAGCTGCTCCCTGGTCAGGATGATGCGCTGGTTGGTCAGGAAATAACGGAGCAGTTCATATTCCGTCCTGGTCAATACAACCGGAATGTTGCCTTTCCTTACCTCAAAGGTCTCCTGGTTCAGGGAAATGTCCCCGCAGCACAGGATTCCTTCCAGATGGCAAAGCTTCTTTATACGCAGGAGAAGCACCTTGATGTCGAATGGCTTACGCACATAGTCGTCTGCCCCGCTGGTTAAACCCAGTATTTCATGCTCTGTTTCTCCCTTTGCGGTCAGCATCAGGATTTTAATTGGAAGGTTCAGGGCCCGGATTTCACGGCAGGTCTGGATGCCATCCTGGACCGGCATCATCCAGTCCAGGATCAGGAGGTCGGGGAGGGTGGCGGGTGCATGTGATGAGGGGGATTTCGAAAAGGTCAATCCCAAGTTATTTTTGGCTTCCTTCTTTAGACCACAGCGTTCCATCAGATAGGTAATGGCTTCTTGTCCGTTAGATACAACGGATACCTGGTAACCCTCCTTTTGCAGGTAAAGGGTTAGGATTTTCCGGAGGTCCGGATGGTCTTCGGCAATTAGGATGTGCATGACAGTTCCTCTTTCATTTCTATATATTACTTTGTAAATCTTCAGCACATATAACGCAAAGCTTTACATATTTAAAATCCCCTGATAAAATTTTACTATTACTCATGTTATATGTAAATATTCATTCTCATACCGCTTCCTATAATAATCCATCGACCGGTACTCAATCACATCCTTCATCTGCTCCGCAAACCCATCCAGCCCCACAGCCTCATGAAGCTGCGGATTTAATGCCAGCACCGCCCCTTCCTCCTGCACAAAAAAACCATTTCCTGACTGCAGCAAAAACTTTACCGGATTTTTCAATGCCTCGGTGACACAGCGTTTCTTATCCCATGACCTAAAATCACTGGTCCCTTTATCTTTCTCTAAATCCTTCCAGTTATTTGCCGTACCATAAAACTCCATATAACTGCGATAAATATCATCTTCACTGATTGCCGTCTTAATATCCCCATCATTATAAAAGGCCATCAACACCGGCATCTTATATGATTTTGACATCTGGGTGGTTTCCAGCAACTCCAGGAACTCATTCCCAATCCCCCGGAAAATAATACGCTCCCTATCCCCCAATTCATCCAACCCGTCCAGATATCTCAGATAATGCTTAAACGGGCTGTTCTTCAGGCCTGCACTCAGCTGAAAAATCTCATCCTCCATATAAGTAAACAGTTCCATCCGGGTAGGTACCCTTCCGCCCAGCTGCTCTTTAATACGGAAATACTCTCCCCTGACCCGTTCTTCCTTCTTAACCCCTTTCTTCGCCATCTCATGAAACAGATCAATTAGCCGCATATCAAAATCCACCACACACTCATCCGGATATTCAAAGTCCTGCTGCTGCATCCGTTCTGCCTCTGCACTGGAATATGGCCTTTCGCTTAACAAGAATGGTGCAGAACCTGCCTTCTCATAATTTCCTATGAAATCCAGTACATTCAGATACTCCTTATTCCTGCTTTTACGCAGTCCCCGGCCAAGCTGCTGCAAAAACACAACCGGTGATTCTGTGGGTCTTAAGAACATGACCATATCAATCTCACTGATATCAAGTCCTTCATTGAACATGTCAACTGAAAAAATTACCTTTATCTCACCATCCCTGAGTTTTCTTATGGCTTCGCCCCTCTCCTCCGCGTATTCACCGTCTGAATCGCTGTACACTGCGGCCGCCGGGATATTCCTAAGACAGAATTCCTTTGCCATCTGCTCCGCATGCTTACGGGAACAACAGAACCCTAACGCCTTTCTTGAGCGGTATTTCATATAGTGCTTGTAAATTAAATCGTACCGTCTGTTGACCAGCAGTTCCCTTGTCAGTTCTTCCTCCGCGTACCTGCCCTTTACCATATGTATCCCGGAATAATCCACTGTCTCATCAAAAATGCCATAATAATGAAACGGTACCAGCAGGCCTTTATTAACCGCATCCTTTAAGTTTATTTGATAGGGCACATTATAATCGCATAATTCATATATATTCCTTCCATCCATCCTGTCTGGTGTGGCGGTCAGTCCCAGCATGAACTGAGGCCTGAAATATTCCATAATCCGTTTATACTGGTCCGTCACCGCATGATGGAATTCATCAATCACGATATAGTCAAAATAATCCCTGGGAAAATACCTTTCATTCAGATAAGCCGGTTTTCCCAGGCTTGATACCGATGCAAAGATTACCGACTTTCCAATGCATTTCTCCTGACCAGTAAAAAATCCATAATCATCCGAATTCCGCACATTACGGAAACTCTCAGCCGCCTGTTTTAATATTTCCTCCCTGTGCGCCACAAACAGGACGTTTTCATAAGTCCTGGAATCAAAAGCTGCCAAATACGTCTTTCCTATACCGGTTGCCGCATAGACCAAACCCTTCTTCGCCCCTTCCCTGCGGCTGCATTTTAATGCATACAAGGCTTCAATCTGCGCTCCTCTTGGTTCAAATCCTCCCACACGGTCCGTTTCGTTGACAAGACTGTCATACCGTTCCAAATCCCGCTGGACCGCTGGTTTTTTCCACTCCTTCGAATATTGCTTCAGGACCTGATCATTTATAATGATGGAATGGTTATAAAACAAATCTTCAAATGTATCATAAAACTGTCTGAAATTATACGCATCACGTCTATTGTCAAAATGATAATTCCATTCAATTCCTGATGTAAGCGCACTCTTAGATATATTGGATGAACCTATATAGATTTCTCCCCAATCTCCATTGCGGAAAATATAAGCTTTGGGGTGGAATGAACGGCCCCTATCATTATAAAAGCGCAGTTCCACCTGGTCCCCCAATTTATCCTTTATCAGATACAATGCCCCGGGCTGCGTAATCCCAAGGTAATTGCCCGTTAGTATCCTGATTTTCGCACCGCGTTCCAGAGCCTGTTCCAAATCATCCAGTATCATCTTCACACCTGACTCCATGAGAAATGACACAATGATGTCTATATGCCCTGCCTTGAGCATACTGAGCTTTAACTGGTACAAAAGGAAACGGTTTTTATCCATTCCCCCTGTCATCACATCACAGGACCCGATATCAAACTGCATATTATCTGCTCCTCTTATTTTTTCCTCAAAATCATGTTCAGCCATTTCTCTTCATCTCTCCCCGGTCGTACATCAGATGTCACCCACATATCCTCAACTGAAAATACATCCACAGTATCCAACAGCCCTTTCATCTTATCCTCAGTCATATCCGTAAAATAACGCCCGTTCCGTTCCCTTTCATCCGTTCCATATTTAAACGATGTATACAGAATCCCATGCGGAACCAGGGCACGGGCCATTTTCACAAACACCTCAGCCAACTCACTGTATGTGAGATGTAAAATCGATGAACAGGCCCAAATTCCATCGTACGTTTCATTTTCATTCAAATCCTGGAAGAACATCTGCCTGACATTGGTGCCGGTATACTCCGCTGCTATCTTAACCAGTTCCTCTGAGCCGTCCACTGCTTCTGCCTTAAAGCCTCTGCCCAGAAAATACTTTGTATCCCTGCCTGATCCGCATCCGAAATCAAGTATCCTGGCCCCTGGATTCAAATATTTCAGAAACCGGTCCTGCATCTCTGTAAATTCAACATCCCTTGTGTTATCAAAAAATTCCTTTGCATGCAGATTATAATATTCCAATGAATCATTCATCCCTTTACTATCGCTCCTCTCATCCTGCTAATTAGCCAATGGCTCTTTTCTCTTCGTAATCCACTAACTGCTCTTCAAATCCCATCCTTTAAATCCAGCATTCTGGGCAGACTTATAAACAGGAAGCATGATATTCTCCAGATTAGTGCAAAATTCTTCCTTATTCAGACCAGGTTTATATAGCTTCATATAAACCTCATCGCTATTGATATGCACATTCCTGCATTTTTCAAATGCTTCATGAACCACTTCATATTCCCACATCATATTATAAGAAAAATATTCTGTTCTACATAACGCCGGAAAATATATGTCCCAGTCCGGCAGGTTATTCCCTTTTTTGCTGTTAATTCTCTTTGTTGTTGGATGTAGGTTCCAAAATTCATTATGTGCCACATAAGACCATGGAACAAAATGGTCAATGGAAATATTTTGGCTGGTAAGCGGCTGGTTTAGATAAATTTCATCAACCGGCTTTATTTCAATAATCTTCTTCCAATATTGGATGACCAGATTCATCTGCCTTTTTCGCGGAACATCCAGTTTCTCTGCAATTCCCGGCACATTTGGATTCCGTCTTTGCAGATACATAATCAGATTATACCGCACCCAGCCTCTTAATATCTCCTACTACAATATATTTATGGTTAATATCCCTTACAGCCAGTAAGGAATTATCCATCTTGTTGCTTAAGCTGTTAGAATGAGTGGTGCAATAGGTCTGGCCTTCACCTCCTAGGACTTTACGTCCGTGAATAAGTCAGCCAACCAGCCCCTCATCCGCAGCATTCGTTTTACGCAGGTTGAACCCATAGGCGTTCGTGTGAAACACCCAGTAGATTGAATAGGCAATGAGAAAACTGGTATTGACCATTGCGATTACATTTCAAAGGAGTATCTCTTATGAACGCTGTTGGTATTGATGTTTCTAAAGGAAAAAGCACTGTCACCATCCGGAGACCGGGAGATGTGGTTCTTATGCCGCCCTGCGATATCCCCCACACACAGTCTGGCATAAATGACCTGATTGTGTACCTCCAAAACCTTGATGGGGAAACGAAAGTCTGTATGGAGCACACTGGCAGATACTATGAACCGGTTGCCTCATGGCTTTCTGATGCCGGCATCTTTGTCAGTGCTGTAAATCCTATCCTCATCAGGGATTTCGGTGATGGTTCCCTGCGTACTCCCAAGACAGACAAAGCCGATTCTAAAAAAATCGCACGTTATACTCTTGACCGTTGGGCCAAACTGAAGCAATATGGAAGTATGGATAAAACACGCAACCAACTAAAAACCATGAACCGGCAGTCCGCCTTCTATATGGCTCAGAAAACTGCCATGAAAAACAACCTTATTTCCCTTCTTGACCAGACTTATCCGGGAGCCAATGATTTCTTTAACAGTCCTGCCCGCAGCAACGGCAGCCAGAAATGGGTGGATTTTGTCCATACCTACTGGCATGTGGATTGTGTCAGGTCTAAATCATTGAACGCTTTTACCGAACATTATCAGAGCTGGTGCAGACGCAGGGGCTATAACTTCAGTGCAGATAAAGCTGAGAAAATCCATCATCTTTCTTCTGATCTGATTGCCGTTTTCCCAAAGGATGACATCACCAAGATGCTGATACGGCAGGCTGTGGCATTGCTGAATACTGCCTCCGAAACGGAGAAATCCCTTCGTCTGAAAATGAATGAGCTTGCTTCCACGCTGCCGGAATATCCGATTGTCATGGATATGGACGGTGTAGGTCCCACTCTTGGACCACAGCTTATAGCTGAGATTGGGGATGTTACCCGCTTTACCCACCGCGAAGCCCTTACCGCCTTTGCAGGTGTTGACCCCGGAAGGAACGATTCCGGACAGCATGTCCAGAAAAGTGTACGGACCTCAAAGAAGGGTTCCCCTTACTTGCGTAAGGCCCTCTTTCAAGTCATGGACAGCCTTATCAAACGCTCGCCGGTTGATGATCCTGTTTATGCCTTTATGGATAAAAAGCGGGCACAGGGCAAGCCTTATTACGTTTACATGACCGCCGGGGCAAACAAATTTCTCCGTATTTATTACGGACGGGTAAAAGAATACCTTACCACTTTGCCGGAAAACGAAGGAGTCTAATATCTTTCTCAGCCTCATGTCAGACCAGCGCACTGCGGTGGTCTTGTTTTGGTGCCTTTCATTCAACCTGTATAAATTTTTCAAAGTTCATCAATTTCTGCTTGACTTTTTATTTGCAGACTTATTCTTACTAATATAGTCACACCACTCCGGCTGGATCTTGATGGCAGTCTTCATTCCGGCCAGTTCTGTAAAATAATATATTAAACGTTTTTCACGATTTAAATTCTCTGCCAGTTTCTTTCTGGACCCCTTCCACATATCATTGGTTATCTGTTTTGTAAAAGGCGCCTGAAGTCTGTACGGAACATTCTGTATTATGGTCCGTTTCATTTCAGCCACGTTTTTATCATTAAACCCATTTAAAAAAGAGAGTATTACATCCTTTTTTTCATTGGTTTTGAGACCGCTTACCTGATATATGTATTTCACAAGGGCTTCCAGGGTATCTGACGGTCCCAGATTCAGCCTGAATTCCGTAACCATATACCATGCATCCGCAACCATCCAGTTAATCAACTCATCATATGTCAAATAGGATTTTCCATCACTGACCTTGTCTACAATGGCAAGAAACCAGAATAATTTATATGATTCACTTTTTTTATCAAACAATCTGGATAAATATATAATATCGATTGTTTCTGAATATGGAAGCTGCATTTTTCCTTCCCCCTGCAATGTATCCGGCAAATCATATACCAGGAATATCTATAGCTGGATTTACGTCTCCAAATACATATATTTACAACATTATACCACAGGATTTCACTTTTCACCTATATATACCCTTGTTTATACTTACATTTTCAATTTTTCCCTCACCCCCGCCCGTCCCTCCTAATAAAATATACTAAACCCCAACAAACACAAGGAGTATCTATGAAAAAATTTATAAGCATCCTACTGGCAGGAGCCATGG
>OCAG01000998.1_pt1 | contig 11844 bp, 8 predicted proteins | sample 1477111 | NCBI WGS metagenome assembly OCAG01 (sample SAMEA2580288, study PRJEB22360) | human gut metagenome | biome: human gut; feature: human-associated habitat; material: faeces | place: Denmark | collected 2008/2010 | reverse complement strand
TTAATGGCTGTGAGGCTTATGGTATTTACGATGGATATGAGGGATTGATCGAGGGAAATATTGTGCGTATGCATTCCCATGACGTGAGTAATATTATTCAACGAGGAGGAACGATCTTAAAGACGGCCCGTAGCGAGGAATTCCGTACGCCGGAGGGACGTACGAAAGCTTACGAGAAGATGCAGGAATTGGGAATTGATGCATTGGTCGTGATTGGTGGGGATGGAACTTTTTCCGGAGCCCGGTTGTTCTGTCAGGAGCATAACGTGCATATTGTCGGGATTCCCGGTACGATAGATAATGATCTTTACGGGACGGACTACACGATTGGATATGACACGGCGGTAAACACTGTGGTGGATGCCGTGGATAAGATCCGGGATACGGCAAGTGCTCATAATCGTTTGTTCTTCATCGAGGTTATGGGACGGGATGCCGGATTTATTGCGTTACGGTCGGCAGTGGCTAGGGGGGCCGAGGCTGTTCTGGTTCCGGAAATCGAGACGGATTTGAATGACTTGGATCGTTACCTGGAACATGATTATAAACCTCATAAGTCAAGTGGTATCGTGATCGTGGCAGAAGGTGATAAATCAGGTGGAGCGTACACGATTGCCGATCAGATCGCTAAAAAACATCCCGAATATGACGTGCGGGTAACTGTTTTAGGTCATATCCAAAGAGGAGGATCACCTTCCGCTTTTGACCGCGTGACGGCTAGCACGTTGGGAGTGGCGGCAGTGGATGCTTTGTTGGATGACCAGACTAGTATCATGGTTGGGATTATGAATAAGGATATTGTTCATGTTCCTTTTAACAAGGCTATCAAGAATTCAAAACCGTTAAATCATAATTTGTTGGACATTACGGAAGTTTTGTCTATTTAAAATCTAAAATTAATTCGTTTGTTGTACGCGGATGTCATTATCCCTCTGGGAGTGGAAAGTTTTTTTACTTATTCGGTACCGGAAGAATATGAACATTCGGTAACGGTAGGTGCGCTCGTGGTCGTTTCATTTGTTAAGAATAAACGTTACACGGGTGTTGTCTATGCGTTGCATACGAATCCGCCTGTCGGATTTGAAACAAAACCGATAGAACGAGTTATCGAGGAAGGATTCGCTCTTTCTGGTTCTCATTTGAAATTTCTATTGTGGCTCAGCGAGTATTACATGACGCCACCGGGAGAGGTTATGCGTGCAGCATTACCTGTTTCGATGCGCCTGGAGAGTTACACGAGTTTGAGTTTGGTGGACGGCTGGGAAGAGCGGTTGGTAGATGAAAGTGAATTAAGCCGGGAAGAGAAGGAGATTATGGGAGTATTTCGAGAAAGAGGAGAGATATGTATGGCCGAAGTCGAAAAACTCTTGAGGAGAAAGGATGTCTATGTTGCTGTTCGTGCCTTATTGGAAAAAGAAATTATCGGAATCAAGGAATCGGTAGATGATCTGTTCAAGCCTAAAATTGAGCGTTTGGTGAGATGGAAACGAAAGTTCACGAGTGAAGAATTGGACGGGATTCTTGATAGCTTAAAACGGGCGAGGGCTCAATACAAAATGCTGTGTGATTGGGTGTATTATAGCGACGAGTATCGAGTCGAGGGGTTGCCTAGAACGGAGTTTATTCAGAAAATCGGTAGTTCGGTCTCAGCCTTGAAAGGATTGTGTGAACGGGGCGTGTTGGAAATTGTTGTGCAGGAAGTCAGCCGTTTAGAGGTATCTAAAGAGGAAGTGGAGGATGTACACGCTTTGTCGGGGGCGCAAGAAAAGGTTTTGGGCGACATTCAAGGGTATTACAAGGAGAAGGATTGTGTCTTGTTGCAGGGCGTAACTTCTTCGGGTAAGACTGAAATATATATTCATCTGATACAAGAAACGCTAAGGCAAGGAAAACAGGTGTTGTACTTGTTGCCGGAAATTGCGTTAACAGTACAGATCGTGAAACGCCTGCGACGGGTCTTCGGGGATCAAGTCGGCGTTTATCATTCGGGTATGGCAGATAGTGCCCGGGCGGAGATGTGGCGTAAACAAAATGGTACGAATCCTTATCCCGTGGTGTTGGGTGTGCGGTCATCCGTGTTTTTGCCTTATAAACAATTGGGGTTGGTCATTGTTGATGAGGAGCATGAAAGTTCTTACAAGCAAAAAGAACCGGCACCCCGCTATAACGGTCGTGATGCCGCTATAATGCTTGGAAAGATGAGTGGGGCAAAAATATTGTTAGGTTCTGCAACACCTTCTTTTGAAAGTTATCAGAATGCCCTAAGCGGGAAATATGGTTTCGTGCAACTGACAACCCGTTACGGGGAAGTGATGATGCCGGAACTGTTGTTCGTGGATATGAAGGAGTATCGTCGTAAAAAGATGATGAAAGGGAGTTTTACTCCGGTTTTGTACGAGGAAATGAAACGGGTGTTGGAGAGCGGGATGCAGGTGATTTTATTCCAGAATAGACGGGGGTATTCGACTTATTTACAATGTGACCGTTGCGGTTCCATCTTGAAATGTAAACATTGCGATGTGAGTATGACTTATTATCGCTACCGGAACACGCTGAATTGTCATTATTGCGGGAGCTTGCGGGCTGTCCCGGCCCTGTGTCAGGAGTGTGGGCAGGGACATTACGTGAATCGTACTCCGGGAACGGAACGGATCGAGGAAGACGTGAAACAGTATTTCCCGGAGGCCCGGATTGCCCGAATGGACTTGGATGTGATGAGTAATAAGGCAAAGTTCAGGGCTTTAATCGATGATTTTGAAAGTGGAAATTTGGATGTGCTGATCGGCACGCAGATGGTTTCGAAAGGGTTGGATTTTGAACGGGTGAAACTTGTCGGGGTGATGGATGCCGATAGTTTGATGGGTTTTCCTGATTTTCGGGCAGAGGAGCGGGCTTATGATATGTTGATGCAAGTGAGTGGACGCAGTGGACGAAAAGGTGAGCGCGGAAAGGTGGTAATTCAGGTAACAGATATGCAAAGTCGAGTGTATCAGTTGGTGAGGAAGGAAAATTATAGAGAGTTTTACTCTCAGTTATCCCAAGAACGGGAAATGTTTAACTATCCCCCCTTTTCCCGGTTGATTCAGGTAGAGTTGAGGCATGTGGATGAGGTGGTTTTGAGAAATGCCGCGAACGAGTTAGCTAGGTTGCTGCGGGAACGCTTGGAACGTAGGGTATGCGGCCCGGCAGAACCGGATGTATCCCGGGTTAGAAAAATGTATCGGATACAAATTCTGATAAAGGCGGAACAAGGTCTTTCCCTGTCAAAATTGAAAGCTTTCTTAAAGCAGAAAAGTGATGAATTGGTGAAAACTCCTATTGGTAGGGGAGTGCGTATTTATTTCGATGTTGACCCGTTATAATTAGGTTGTATTTTGTCGCTAGTATCGGACGTTGAGCATGATTTATTTCTTATCTTTGTTTGGAACGAAGGCCGTTCTGACTGTTTCGTCGAAAAATAGTATAGGTTATTGTTAAGTCGTAAAACCTTGATTTTTGCTTACTTTTTGAGAGTGGTCTGTTAACAAGTGTGTCATGAGAAAAGGTGAAATGTTAAAAAATAGGCCATATCTTAGTAATGTTCTGCATTTTAAGAGGAGATTAGAAATTATTTGGGAAAACCTTAAAATTTGTTTTAACATTATTTAGTGTCTTTGATTTTAACATTTGGCGGAATAATCTCTATTTTTGGAAAAACAGAAAACGGTGAAGATATAGATTCTCTTTTTGAGGAGATTGAAACCGAAGTGGAATATTTACGTTAGACAAAGTAGTAATATAAATCAATATAAAAATCAATGATATGAATACGGTTGATATCAAAGCATTGAATGAGCGCATACAGCAAGAGAGTTCTTTTGTGGATATGATTAGTATGGAGATGAACAAAGTGATCGTCGGACAGAAGCACTTGGTAGAAGGACTGATGATCGGTATGCTTTCTAATGGACATATTTTGTTGGAGGGAGTTCCCGGTTTGGCGAAAACCTTGGCGATAAATACACTAGCACATATTATTAATGCTAAATTCAGTCGAATCCAGTTTACCCCGGATTTGTTACCGGCTGACGTTGTCGGTACGATGATTTATTCTCAGAAAAGAGAAGAGTTCGTGGTGAAGAAAGGACCGATTTTCGCTAACTTTATTCTGGCGGATGAGATTAACCGAGCCCCGGCGAAAGTGCAATCGGCCTTGTTGGAGGCGATGCAGGAGCGTCAGGTGACTATCGGGGATATGACTTACAAGTTGGAAGAACCATTCTTGGTGATGGCAACCCAGAATCCGATCGAGCAGGAAGGTACTTATCCTCTTCCCGAGGCTCAGGTTGACCGTTTCATGTTGAAAGTGGTGATTGATTACCCGAAAAAAGACGAAGAAAAATTGATCGTTCGTCAGAATTTGGAGAAAATTTATCCCCAGTCTAACACGATCCTACAACCGGAAGATATTCTGCGGGCTCGTGAGGTGGTGAAGGAGGTTTACCTGGACGAGAAGATCGAGAAATATATTGTTGACATCGTTTTTGCAACACGTTACCCGCAAGAGCATGGCTTGGAAAAATTCGTTTCCATGATTGCTTACGGGGCATCTCCTCGTGCTAGTATCAGTTTGGCCAAAGCAGCACAAGCGTACGCTTTCATTAAACGTCGCGGATATGTAATCCCGGAAGATGTTCGTGCTGTTTGTCATGACGTTTTGCGTCATCGTATCGGTTTGAGCTACGAGGCTGAAGCGAATAACTTGACCAGCGAGGATATTATCAGTGAAATTTTGAACACGGTAGAGGTACCTTAGTGATTGAAGACCGATTAATTTACGATTTGTGAAAACCGATTTACGATTAAAAAAGCATTGCGGTCGGAAATCATAAATCTAGAATCATAAATTAAAGAGGGTTGGAATTTAAAATCTAAAATTTTTAAATCTAAAATTAACTAAGGTGGAGACTTCAGATTTATTAAAACGTGTCAGGCAGATTGAGATAAAGACTCGGGGGTTATCGAGTAATATCTTTGCGGGGGAGTATCACACGGCTTTTAAAGGTCGGGGAATGACGTTTAGCGAGGTGCGGGCCTATCAATACGGGGATGACATCCGAAGTATTGACTGGAACGTGACCGCTCGTTATAACCATCCTTACGTGAAGATATTCGAGGAAGAGCGTGAGTTGACCGTGATGTTGTTGATTGACGTGAGTGCCTCGCGTAATTTCGGTACGGTGTCGAAACTGAAAAAGAATCAGATTACCGAGATTGCGGCCGTGTTGGCTTTCTCTGCCATTCAGAACAACGATAAGATTGGCGTGATCTTCTTTTCTGACCGGATCGAGAAATTTATTCCGCCGAAGAAAGGACGGACACATATTTTGCATATCATCCGGGAATTGGTGGATTTTTATCCGGAACACAAGGAAACGAATATCTCTGTGGCGTTGCAATATCTGACAAATGCGATCAAGAAACGGTGTACTTGTTTCCTGATTTCCGATTTCATGGATGATCACGATTTCGAACACCCGTTGATTATTGCCAATAAGAAACATGACGTGGTGGCTTTGCAATTGTACGATCGTAGAGAGAAAATATTGCCTCCTGTCGGGTTGATGTACTTGACGGATGCGGAGACGGGAGAAAGTGTTTGGGTGGATACATCCGACAAGAAAGTCCGGGACGAGTTCGAAGCGTATGGTATCGAACGAGACAAGGAACTGGATCGGATATTCAAACATGCCGGTGTCGACATGGCATCTATCAGTGCTGATGAAGATTACGTGAGGTCGTTGATCACGTTATTCAAGAAAAGAGGGGCTGGATATTAATTGAACATTGAAAATGGAGAATTAAAATGAAAAATAGAATTATTCTATTCGTAATTATCCTACTAGGTTGTGTCAGTGCTTTGAAAGCACAAAATCGGGAATATAGTGCCGAGATTGACACGAACTATATCATGATCGGGGATCAGATTCATTTCCGGATGAAAGTGAAGGCTGAACCGGGTGTGAAAGTGGCATTCCCTCAATTGAAAGACACGATAGCACAAGGAATCGAGATTATATCCGGACCAGTTCGAGATTCTATCATGGAAAAGGACGGACGGGTACTCGTGCAGGAAAGTTACGTGATAACTTCTTTTGATTCGGGCGTGTTCGTGATTCCACCAATGCCCATTGAGATTCAACAGGAAAGTTATAATAACACGCTGCGTACTGATCCGTTACACTTGATTGTGAATACTTTCGTGGTTGATCAGCAGAAAGGAAATTATGATATTGTGATGCCTTTGGCTGCCCCGTGGACATTTGCCGAGATATTACCTTATTTGTTATGGACATTGTTGGGAATCGTGGTGATTCTTCTGGTTGTCTGGATTATCAAAGTTCGGAAATCCCGTAAGAGTCTTTTCCATCACGAAAAACCGGCAATCCCTCCGTACGTTTTGGCCATGAAGGCTTTGGAGGAGATCAAGAAGGAAAAATTATGGCAGAGTGGAAAGACTAAAGAGTATTACACGCAATTAACTGACACGATCCGGAATTATTTGGATGGAGAATTGGGTATTTCAGCGATGGAACAGACTTCTTTCGAGACTTTGAAGGCTTTGGAGAAATGCGAGCAGGTAGGTGCAAAGCAACGGGATAAGTTGGCAGATATGTTTGAAACGGCTGATTTCGTGAAGTTTGCTAAAGCGGAGCCGTTGCAGGATGAGAACGTACGGAATTTGGATATTGCCTATGATTTTGTACGGGAAACTAATGATACAATTCGAGCCGAGCATGAGAAAGAACGCCTGGAGCAGGAGTTGAAAGAACAACAGGAGAGGGAGGCGAGAGAGAAGGCGGAAAAGGAAGAGAAGGAAACCGGAGAGGAGAAAGATAACGGAAATTAATTTATGATTTATGATTTACGATTTATGATTTGTTTGCAATCAAAACCTTAAATCAAGATCTAAAATAGAAGATATGTTTGGATATGAATTTGCAAATCCCGAGTACTTTTGGTTGTTGTTGGTGCTGATACCAATGATTATCTGGTACATATTCAAGGAGAAACGCTCGCATGCTGATTTGAAGTTTTCTTCAATCCGGGTGTTCAAGCAAATGAAACGGGGTAGCCGGATCTGGTTACGTCATTTGTTGTTTGCAGCTCGGGTTTTGGCCATTCTATTTTTGGTTCTGGCATTGGCTAGACCACAATCCAGCACGAGTTGGCAGACCTATAACAGCGAGGGTATTGATATTATGCTGGCATTGGATATTTCCGGTAGTATGTTGGCACGAGATTTTACTCCTGATCGACTGGAGGCAGCCAAGGAGGTTGCGACTAAGTTTATATTGGAGCGTCCTCAGGATCGTATTGGACTGGTTGTTTTTAGCGGGGAAAGTTTCACGCAAAGTCCTTTGACGACGGATCAAGCCGTGTTAGTCAACGTGATGAAGGATATTCATAGCGGGATGATTGAAGATGGAACAGCTATTGGCCTCGGGTTGGCAAATGCGGTAAATCGTTTGAAGGACAGCAAGGCGAAATCCAAGGTGATCATTCTTTTGACGGATGGAGTCAACAACCGGGGAGCGATTGCACCAATGACGGCGGCAGAATTGGCAAAAACTTTTGGTATCCGGGTTTATACGATCGGTGTCGGGTCTTTGGGTGAGGCTCCTTATCCCGTGCAAACGCCCTTTGGGATGCAATTACAGCGAATGCCGGTTGAGATAGATGAAGATATATTGACCCAGATTGCTGACATGACAGGCGGTAAATATTTCCGGGCAACAGATAACAAAAAACTGGAGCAAATTTATCAGGAGATTGATCAATTGGAGAAGAGTAAAGTAGAAGTCAAACATTTCAGTCGTAAGAACGAGCAGTATTTCTATTTTGCTTTGATCGGGGCTTTGTTATTAATTGTGGAGGCGTTAGGGCGATACACGTTGTTGAGGAAAATTCCATAATTGTAAGTTTTAAATCTTAGATTGTGAATTGATGCAATCCGGAATTTAAAATCTAGAATCATTAAATTTAAAATTGAAAGGGTTATGTTTAGATTTGCACATCCTGAATTATTATACTTGCTGATTATCATACCATTGTTGATTGTTTTTTACGTGGTAGCAAGGATTCGGAAGAAAAAAGCGATTGCTGAATTCGGGAGTCCCGAATTACTGTCAACACTGATGCCTTTGCAATCTTATAAGCGGGAGACATTAAAATTTATACTTGTTCTGGTAGCTCTGTTTTTCGTCATTCTTGGGGTTGCAGGTCCTCAGTTCGGGTCAAAATTGCAACAAGTAAAAAAAGAGGGCGTGGAGTTAATTATTGCGTTGGATGTGTCAAATTCCATGATGGCGCAGGATATAAAGCCCAGCCGGTTGGATGCGGCGAAACAGGCCATTTCCCGAATGGTGGAAAAATTAAGTGATGATAAAGTGGGATTGATCGTATTTGCAGGGGATGCTTACGTGCAATTGCCGATCACGACGGATTATTCTTCGGCTAAATTATTCCTATCTGGAATTAATACCGATATTGTCCCGATACAGGGTACGGCGATAGGAACGGCAATAGATTTGGCTGCGAAGTCGTTTACCCCGGACACGGAGGCATCGAAAGCGATTATCGTGATCACGGATGGTGAAAACCATCAGGACGATGCGATTGCCGCAGCTAAAGCTGCCCGGGAAAAAGGTATCTACGTACACACGATCGGGATGGGATTGGCACAAGGAGGACCGATCCCGGAGAAGGGAAATCCCGGACAATACATGAGAGACGGGAGTGGTAACCCGATTATATCCAAGTTGGACGAGGAAACATTGAAAGAGATTGCCAAGGCCGGAGAGGGAATATTCGTGCGGGCAAGTAATTCGAACGTGGGATTAAACACCTTGTTGGACGAGATTGATCGTATGGACAAGACATTGTTGGAAGAACGGGTATTCAGTGATTATGCTGAAAAATACCAGTATTTCCTGATCATGGCATTGATATTCGTGTTGCTGGATTTCATGGTATTGGGACGTAAAAACAAGAATTTCTTGAAGATCAATATATTTGGAAGTGAGACGAAAAGTGTTGGAACGAATCGGTAAATTTTAAACGAGACATTATGGTGAAGATATTGATAACGATAATAGCAGCTGTAGTTATAAGTTTACCATCGGCTGCGCAACAGGAACGAAAATTTATTCGGGGCGGGAATGATCTGTTTAATAAACAGGATTTTGAGAAGGCTGAAGTGGAGTATCGTAAGGCTTTGGATACGGAAGTGAAATCATACGAGGGTGCGTTTAATCTGGGAGATGCGCTTTATAAACAGAAAAAGTTTGACGAGGCATTACAACAATTCCAATCGTTGGCACAGAATGAAAAAGACAAGGAAAAATTAGGAGAGTTGTATCACAACATCGGAAATACTCTTTTGGCCATGAACAAGTTGGATGAGAGTATCGAGGCTTATAAACAGTCGTTGAGAAACCGTCCGAATTCCCAAGAGACAAAGTATAACCTGGAGTTTGCCCGCAAGCAGAAACAGGATCAACAAAATCAAGATCAGAATCAAGATCAAAATAAGGACCAGAATAAGGACCAGCAGGATCAAAATAAAGATCAACAGAATCAAGATCAGAACAAAGATCAGAATAAGGACGAGAATAAAGATCAAAACAAGGATCAAAACAAGGACCAGCAAGATCAGAATAAGGATCAACAAGATAAAGATAAACAGGATCAAGATCAGAAAGATCAACAGAATAAAGACCAGCAAAACAAGGATCAACAGAATAAGGATCAACAACAGCAGGACCAACAGGCCCAGCCTAAAATCTCTAAAGAGGATGCCAAACGTTTGTTAGAGGCTTTGGAGGCAGATGAAAAGAAAACACAGGAAAAGGTACAGAAAGATAAAGTTCAAGCTCAAAAGGCAAAGAAGATGAAGATTGAGAAAAACTGGTAACTTTGTACGTTTTTCCATAGAGATAATAAAGAATTAAAAGATAAACAAATGAAGTCATTCATTATCATATTGCTATTATGCGTTATTGGTGGGTCTAAGTTATTTGCCCAAAAGACAGAATTTATCGCATCCGCACCTTCCGTTGTGGAAGTCGGGGAGCAATTCCGTCTTTCCTTCGTGTTGAACAACAAGGGGGAGAACTTACAGGTTCCCACGATAAAAGGGTTTGATTTACTGGCAGGACCGTCATTGAGTACGTCTTCTAACATCACGATTATCAATGGCGATATGAAACAAAATCAAGAGTACACGTACACTTATATTTTGGAAGGACAGGAAGAAGGAGAGTTTACGATCGAGCCGGCCACGATCACCGTGGATGGTAAAGAGTATAAGTCCCAGCCCTTGAAGATAAAAGTGATTAAAGGTTCCGGGAAACCTCGGAATAATACCCAAAGTTCCGGGGATGTTTCTGAGAACCGGGGAAGTACTTCGATTACGGATGATGATTTGTTCCTGCGAATGGATGTGAGCCGCAACACGCTTTACGTGGGTGAGAGTTTGACTGCCACGTTGAAAGTATATGCTCGGGTAAATCTGGTCGATGTGCAGGGGAAAAAGATCCCGCCTTTTGACGGGTTCCTGACAGAAGACGTGAAGATTCCCCAGATTCATTTGGAACGTGAGGAATATAACGGGAAAATATATGATCGGGTAGGCGTGTTACAAAAAACGATTCTTTTCCCGCAACATGCCGGGACGTTGACGATAGAGCCTTACGAGTTGTATTGTCTTGTTCGCCAACGGGTGGGGAGTCGTGGTGGTAGTATCTTTGATGACTTTTTCGGGAATTCCCGTGATGTCCGGGTACTCTGCAAGAGCAAACCCGTGAAAATTACCGTGAAACCTTTACCAGAGGCTGGAAAGCCGTTAGGATTTAGCGGTATGGTGGGAACCCTTGCCATGACAACCTCTATGTCAACAGATACCTTGAAAGCGAATGACGCGTTGACGTACAAGGTGGTGTTACGCGGGAATGGAAACATGAAATTGTTAGAGGCTCCGAAAATCACTTTCCCGCATGATTTTGACGTGTACGATCCGAAAGTGACCAGGGATATAAGCGGAACGTCCGGAACCGTCACTTTTGAATATCTCGTGATTCCTCGTTATGCGGGGGATTACAAGATTCCAGCCGTGCAATATTCCTATTTTGACCCGCAAGCCGGGGCTTATAAGATGTTGAAGGGAAAGGAGTATTCTGTTCGGGTTGAAAAGGGAAATGAATCCAGTCAAGGAGCCGGGGAGGCAGCCTTACAGTCGTTCAAGAAAGAAGATGTCAGGATGTTGGGACAGGATATTCGCTATATCAAGACACACAAGAACGATCTCCGTCCGAAAGGCGTGTTGTATTTCGCCACAATGGAATACTGGTTGAGTTTCTTGATCCCTTTTGTACTTTTCGTGGTCGGGATGATTCTTAATCGTCGCCGGATCAAGGCAAATGCCGATTTGGTACGGGTGAAGAGTAAGACGGCGAACAAAATGGCTCAGAAACGTTTGCGGGCAGCCTCTGTTGCGATGAAAGCCGGAAACTCCGAGCTATTCTATCAAGAGACATTGAACGCTTTGTGGGGATATGTTAGTTATAAATTGAACATAGCTGCATCAGAATTGAATCGGGACAATATCAGTGATCACCTGACTCGTCGGGGGGCAGACGCGACGTTAATTCAGAGCTTTATCGAGGTGCTCGATCATTGCGAGTACGCTCGTTATGCCCCGGGTGCTGATCAAGGAGAAGAGATGGATAACGTGTACAAGGATAGTATATCTATTATCACGAAATTGGATAAAGCGATCTGAAAGCTAAAAGTTAGAAGCTAAAA
>OCAG01000995.1_pt1 | contig 11863 bp, 8 predicted proteins | sample 1477111 | NCBI WGS metagenome assembly OCAG01 (sample SAMEA2580288, study PRJEB22360) | human gut metagenome | biome: human gut; feature: human-associated habitat; material: faeces | place: Denmark | collected 2008/2010 | reverse complement strand
AAAGTCATTTTTCAAACTCCCTCCCCCCTTCGGGGTACTCCCTCTATAAACAGAGGGAGAGCTGAAATACTCCCTGTCTTCGGGAAGAGTCACCAGCTCCTCCTCTGTTTATAGAGGAGGTGGCACGAAGTGACGGAGGAGTTTTTGATATACAAATGACTTTTTGGACAGCCCCGTAATTTTTATAGCTTGTATTGATACAATTGAGCTAATATGTTGTGATACTCTTTCTCCACGTCCAGATAGCTTTGGTGACTATCATAGATTGTCGAGAGTTCCGTGAAATAATCAATTACGGAGAGTTGTCCGGCATTCAGGGCTTTGTTGAGTAATTCGATATTACGTTGTTGTTCCAATACTTTGGCATAATCGGCACGAGAAATCTGTAATGCCTCGGCTTGTTGGTAAAGCTGTTGAAGATTCGTTTTCAAATTCAAGCGATTGTCTTCCAATGAGGCCGTGGCAAATTCAGCTTGTGCTTTCGCTTTTTTCACCGTGTTCTTGTTCTCGAACAGGGGGATAGATACTCCTACCATAAATCCATTAGAAGCCACGTGATCCGAGGCTGCATTGCGTTTGTACCCGACATCGAATTTCGGCAAGGTAAGGGAACGACTTAATTTCACTTCCCGGTTGGCAATCTCTTGATCTCCGGTAAGGCTTTTCAAATTCGGGTCTGCCTCCATGAAGGCAACTTGTAATTGGTCAAAATTGATGAGTTCTTCCCCCGCCGGGTAGTCCGTCGCATCAAACGTGATCGGGTTCCCCCCGTTTAAATTGCGAAGTTGCTCTTCGGCAGCGGTTAAAGCGGCTTTGTTCAAGCGGCTTTGATTTTGAGCATTCAATAATTCCAACTGGATTTTATTTAATTCCAATTGGTTCGCGTCACCGGATTCAAACCGCTTTTTGTAGAGAGCGAACATGGTTTCTGCATTAGCTAACCGCTCGTCTAAGAGGCTTTTTTGTCTCCGCAAGTAGATGATCTCGATACAAGTCTGTTTGGCATTTAAAAGCAATTGTTGGCGATAGGCGGCAGATTGGAATCCGATCGTGTTTGCTTTTAAGTTTGCCAGTTTGTTTTTGTTCGAGTAGGTCGTTGGGAAATCCAGCGATTGTTTTACCGTCAACGTGTACTCCGAACCGGGATTATTGCGGTTACCCCACATCGTAAGCGTGGCGGTGTTACCGTGTTGGGGGTTGGATGTTCCTCATGCGTATGTACATTTCTTGCGTTCTCGAATCGTGGAGCAAAACTCCCGCTTGGCGAAAATGCACGTGGAACTGTTTAATGCCGACGAGACATTGGGGAGCGAGGCGAATGTCGTTATCGCATCTTTCCGGAAAATGTGGTCTGTCAACGATTGGGTTGGACGGGGATAGAGGCTTTTCACCGGGGGAAGGGGGAACTGAAATAAGGCGTGTCAATGATTTTTTACAGACACGCCTTATGGATTATTTAGATGAATTTTTTAGATTCTCGATTTCTTTACGTCCCATGTTTTGGAGACTTGTCCCGTATCTTTCTCTCAACTTTCCCAGTCGAAGATAAGCATGAAAATTTCTATCAGGGTTATATTGATAAGCTAATTCTTCGGCAATCTCCATGCCGTCTTTCAATAGGAATACGCATGCTGTTGAGGAGTTTAGTAATGCATCAGCTACTCCATTCATGACCTCGGCATATTCTTTCTTACCGGTAAATATCTCTTTAAGATGAGTGATATATAAATGAGTTTCCCATTCCGAGAGTGGCATCAGACATTGAACCCTAAACAGGGAGGTAACCTTATCTTCTGGGAGTTGTTCTAGGAAGTATAGCGCAGAAGGCCATTCCTGTCGTTCGATCATCTCTTTTATGTTTTCAATTTTGATATCCAACTGTTGTTCCGGAACAGTGTTTAGGGCAAAAATGGCCAGCTTTAAAAACTCAATGCTTGTCGGAAAGAAGGATCTCCAACAAGCACGAACAATTCCTTGGTCATCAACCAACATGATCGTGGGATGGCCTGCATTCACTCTTCGTGCGAGACTATCTGCTATGGCCCCGTGGATGAAAGGAAAATGATATTCTTTTTGTTCCCAGTATGCTTGAGCCTTTTTTAAATTCCGTTCCTTATGGTTGACCCCGATGAATTGGATATTCCGGTATTTGTCAGTGCTGAAAAATGCAGAATCAATCCAATGTGTGGCGTAACGGCATGGAGTACACCATGTCGCCCAAAAATCCAAGACAAAAAATTTCCCTTTTAGAGCTTTCGTGTTCAATTTTTTGTCAAATTTGAATTCCGGTAATCGCTGACCGATAATTTCGAAATTATTTCTTGAACGTTCATAGCGATGGATGAAATCCCATACTTTTTGATATTCTTGTGCATGAACTGTCGTTAGCGAGAACAACAACCCTGCCATGTAAATCAATTTTCTCATGTTTATTTCTACAGATGTTAATATTTTTCTTGTTTTTGCTTTATTCGGTCTAGGGTGGCCTTGTCAACTCCAGAAGATTGGGCTTGGTAGAGACTTTTTTGGATGAATAAAATGGATAGTTGCTTCTTGTGGTTCGAATAAGAATCGAGCAAATCAGCATATTTCTCCCAGAAAACATAATCTTTGGTACACTCCTTTTGATTCTCCAACATTTGGTATATTCGGAGGCCGACCTGAAATAGTCCTTCATTCGGGAGTTGTGTGCGACTGACAATCGGGATCATGTTCTGTTGTACCTGTGAATCCGTGATCATTTTTGCCATCTCGCAAAGAGCGGTAAATTGTTTGTTCTCGATAAAACGTTTTTCCAGTATTTGCGTGTACTGTAATGCGTGTCTTTTTGAAACATGCAACAAACACTCTAGGCGTGGTAACATGGATGCTTCTGTCTCCGGCAATAGTTCAAGGAAATAGAGGGCAGAAACCCAATCTCGTTGTTCTATGAATTTGCATGCATTTTCTAACGTGACTTCTTGTTTTAAATTCGGTAAAATAGAAAGTCTGGATACCGTTGCCATAATAGAAGTGGCCGTGAAGGGAGTCCATCCGCTCCAGTGTCCGCGGATAATACCCCGGTCATCAACGACTAACACGCTTGGATGAGAGGCTTGCACCGATATTCCGCAGGAGTCGGCACGAGGACCATCGACCATGGGAAAACAGTACTTCTTGTTTTGCCAATAAACATTTGCTTTTTCTCGATTTTTCACGTTTCCTTCAAGATAATCGACCCCGATAAGTTGTACTCCGCAATAAACATCTGACGATGCGGTGAACAATGTGTTTAATTCGTGGGTGAGTAAAACACATCCGGGGCACCATGTTGCCCAAAAATCTAATACAATGAACTTTCCTTGAAGAGCGTTACTGTTGAGGGTATCGTTGAAGTAAAACTCGGGCATTGGTTTACCGATTAATGTTCCGCCGTCTCCCGCTGTCGGTCCAAAATATTTATCCAATATGTGGGCATCTTCTTGTGCTTCCATGTGAATCATGATGCACAAGAACAAAATGGTTGTAAATACTTTTTTCATTTGCATTTTCTCATGTTGAATTTATTTGTATTCAGGGGCAGAAATATCATTGGATGCAATTTTATTTAGATCCACGCCATATGTCTCTAACATATATTCTTGAACAATCTTTCTGTAGGTATGGAGCATCGGGTAAGTAGCTGCCGGTGCATATTGTTCCAGTTCCTCGGAATCATCCGCATAACGAAGACAAAAGCAAATGTAGTCAAAAAAATTTTGAGTCGGATTCGTCATCGTTATGGTAGATAACGGGAAAAAATTAAAGTTCTCATCAATACGCATCTGACCAGGAAATCCTCTGAGTTTGTAAAAATTGGATGTGTTTTGACTGGTTGAGGTCGCCGTTGAATAATCGAAATCTGTCTTGAAACAACCGGGAACATCAATCAATCCTTTCGTGATAGATTTGTCGATAACTTTGCGGATGAAATTCCCCCGGGCGGTCAATGTGTCTTCCTTGGTTTCTAATTTATATTCTGCCGTGTAGGTTCGTGAATTCACCGTGTATTCAAAGGGTTCTACTTCTAAACATTTGATCCAAAATCCCATGCCTTCATAATAATCACCGTACAAGGCGGGAATGCCATTAAGAGAAGAGTGCACGTTATATCCCATGAATAAATAGATTGGGAAAACCCCTTTGGTTATTTCAGGTGGTAAACAATGAAAGATACCCATGATGAAACTCAAATGTGCTTTAATCTTTTCTTCAGGAATAGAACTTCCCTGCATTTCTAAAGAACTTCCTAGCCAACTTCTGTTGTAATCCACTGCCGTTAAATTCCGGTAGATAACCTTTACCCCGTAATCTTTATAGATTTGTTCGAGGTCTTTATCCCATTCGTCCGAACCCTGTGGGAAAGAATAAGTGGTATCCCCTTTAAAATCGGATGTAATAGAATTTTCATGGTAACACCCCTCAAAAAGTAAGGTAACACCAAGGAAGCATATTATAGTTATATATTTTTTCATATTGGCCTGTTTTTATAATGATTGATGGTCACCTGAAATCTCGTTTTGAATCAACGCTGGGTTGGCATCCATGGATGCACTGGGAATCGGGAAGGTATAAGCCGGATCGTTTTTTTGTAAAGTATAACTCGTTGTTTCTCCCGTGCCGACATCAAATGTTCTAGAAAATGATGGCATGCCTTGGCGGCGCAGATCCATCCAACGGTGCCCTTCGAAACAAAGTTCTCGACGTCGCTCCTCTCTACAAAATTGTAGCAGGGCTTCTCCCGTCCGCTTGTCTGCCGGGACTTCATAAACTGAACCTTCCTTGAATTTAGATTTCCGTAATTTTTCCAAAGCCCACAAAGCCTGCTCTTCATCTTTTTCAGGTTTCAACAAACAAGCTTCGGCATAATTTAAATAGGCTTCAGGCAAACGAATGGCATGGCCGAAAACCTCGGAAGTCGTAACGGCAACTTTATTCGATACTCGGATTTTGCCGCGGCATACAAGATTCGTATGAGTCCTGCTTTCCGTCAAAATATAATTTGCTTTTCGCAAGTCATCCGTCGTGTACAAGGAAAGTAAACTCTCGGATGGGGTAGTCCATACGTAAGATCCCTTGGAGGCAGATAGGGTAGAGTAAAGGACTTTGCAACCATTTGACAGGAAATCGGAGGGAAGCCCCCAGGCCCAGATCGTTTCAGGACATTGAAAAGTCGTGAAATTGGAATAATAAGGTTCGCTGGAACTTTGAATAAAAGAATTTAAATCATATAAAGAAAAATCCCAATCGGTGATTACTTTTTTAGCGTACACGGCAGCCTCATCCCAACGCTCCATGTAGAGTAATACTCTAGATTTTATGAGTTGGATAACGGGTAAAGAAACTTTGAAATTTTTATTTCTCTGAGTTGTGATGGGTAAGGATAAAAATAAATTCTCGGCTGTCGTCAGATCGGTAATAATCCGTTCATATACATCCTTTACCGTATTACGCGTGAGTTCATAATCTTCCAATGTGCTTTCCAATCTCAACGGAACTCCTAAGGCATCCGGTGCAGAAGCGTAAGGAGGAGCATAAAAATTGACGAGCATAAAATAGTAAAAACTGCGTAAAAACAGGGCCTGTCCTTTAGCAAAAGCCCTTTCGTTATCAGTGCCGGAACAATCGTCCACGTAGTCTAATGCTGCATTGCACCCCATGATTTTCTTGTACAAATTCTTGTAAGTATTGTCAAACACGTTATTATCCTTGACGATTTGTGCATCATAATTCCAACCGAATATCGGTTCCAGATACTGTAACTTACTTTCGTTACTTCCAAGACTAGACTCGAACGAATAAGTATTTAACGTGGACACGTCATCCGACAGAAAATCACTCATCCCCATGCATCCTACATTGATGTCCGACAAATAGGCACTTCCAAGCAACATCTCGTTGATCACCTCTACTGTCTCCGGTACAAATTCGTGTTGTGACTTCGGCTCTAAAAAATCTCCACACGAACACAATGTAATAGTTGATAATATTATTAATAAAATTCTTTTCATAGTTTTACTGTTTTAAAATCCGATATTTATTCCCAAAGAGTATGTTTTTGGATAACGACTTGTTTTTAACTCCGGATCAAAACCATTCCATTTTGAAGAAGCAATAACAAATAAATTATTCACCGTGGCGGACAATGCTAATCGATCAACACCGATATATTTGCATATCTTTTCGTTTACATTCCACGAGAGATTCAAATTACGGCAACGTAAAAAAGAGCGGCTGACCAATAAGGCATCGCTATTTGCCCACATGTCCAAAGTATAAATATTCCCGGATATTCCCGGAATTTTAGTATAATAATCTTGACTTGATGATAAGCCGGGTATACTCGTGTGTGCCTCGTCTCCCTTTTTTTGCCAGCGTTTGGTTAAATCCCGACTCAAGTTAACTGTCCCGTCCGGGACCTTTCCATTTGAAAAATTGGCATACGGGGAAGGTAAACGATTTTTACCCCCCAACAGTAGCATAAAGCCCGTTCCCAACGTCAATTGCTTGTAGCGTAATGTTAGATTAAGCCCTCCTGTAAAATCAGGATCCTGTTGTCCCGCGTACACCATGGCGCACGTTGGATCCTCTTTCATTTGTTCTTCTGTAACTTGATCTATTTTATTGAAAACCGGGGCTCCCGTTTCCGGGTTCAACTCCTTGAAGGACCACGCCCAGAATGCTCCGATGGGATAATTTTTGCGTATAGAGGCACTACTGTTCCCGTTTAAATAAGTATTGTAAGTTAAATAACTCGTGTTTTGCGGCTTATCGGTCTTGTTTTTGTTCTGTGAACAATTAAAACTAAGGGCAAGAGCCCACTCCTGCGTGTGTATCGGGGAGAACGAAACGGAAACCTCCCATCCCGTGTTCCAAATTAATGCTCCGTTTTTTTGAATGGTGGTAACGCCGTATTCATGCGGGATTTCCGTCTGTAGGATCGCTTTTGAACGGCGAGTATAGTAATTAAAACCTGCGGAAAACATGTTGAAAAGTCCCAAATCTACCCCGAAATTCCAAGAATAAGTATGCTCCCATGATAGATTTTTATTGGGAATTTTGGATATGCTTACTGCATAGTCATTGAATATAGGAGATACTCCGATGGCTGAATTTACAATTAAGTCGGGACTTATATTTGTTTGCGCATTTCCTTGTATTCCATAAGTGGCACTCAAGTTCAAATTGGAAAGCCAATTCATGTGATTCTGTACAAAGGATTCATTGGTAACATTCCATTTCACCCCGAAAGAATAAGTCGGATCTATTCGACGATTAATATCTTGTCCGAAACGGTTGGAGGCATCATTCCTGACATTTGCGTTTAACACCCAGCAATTGTTAAAAGAATAAGCCACCGTCCCGTAAATTGAAAAGAAGTTATCTGTTTGTTTTGTTTTAGTCCAACCGTTCCGGTAAATATTTTCAAGAATACCGAAACCGCTTCCCCCTGCACTGCCCTCTATTGCAGTCGGATAAGTCGGGGTAACGATAATCTCGCCTCGTTCAGGGATATACCCGTATGCAACGGAAGTCAGACCGTTTCGGGTGGTTGAGCGAATTTCCGTTCCTAGCATCACGTTGAGGCGATGCTTTTCGGCAAAGGTTTTCGAGAACGTGAGTTGATTGCTTAGATTATACCCTTGGGAAGTATTCTCGGAACTATGATAAATACCACCGTGGGCTAATTGGGCATAATTGCCATAATTGTTTTCCGGACTTGCTTCTCCATAATTATACCCGCGGTAACTGTTGGCAATTTCGTACGTTTGTTCCCCCGTCCATGAATCGGAACTATTTTGTACTTTTGTCATGCCCCCTGAAAGACGATATCCTACTGTGGGTAAAATATTCCATTGTAAATTGACACTTGCCGAAAGTTGGGTGTTTTTAACCTCCGATTCTCCGTTCTCTCGCTCGTTGATGATATTGTAATTCAAAGATTCGATAAAGTCCTGCGTGTTCGAGTACGTGTTTTCCTTCTGGTAATAAGCATAACTGCCGTCTTCATTGAACACGGGTATAGCCCGGCTGGTAGTAACGGCATAATTGAAAGGTGCAACATTCCCGGCAAAACTTGTATTTTTCATCACGGATCCTGTCATCCTGAAATCGACATTTACATTTTTCCACAAATTGGCACCTAAAGACATGCTCCCCGAAAGCCGCTCCGAGTCGTTCCCGATCTCTTGGCCTTGGTTCTTGTTATAACCGATGGAAAAACGATAAGATACTTTTTGTGAGGCTCCGCTTAATCCTAGACTATGATTATGTGCGATAGGCATGCGGCATAATAAATCAAACCAATCCGTGTTGATTTCCTCTAGATATCTTCGTTGTGCGATATAATTTTGCTCGTTGATTTGTCCATCTGCAAATGAGCGCCGTAACCCCTCGTAAACATTTGTATCAAAATAGGGAATCTTTGCGTAGGCTGCGGCTCCGTTATAGGCTTCATCTGAGAATTTCACTCGTTCTTGGGAATTCATCAGGTTGTACAAACGATAATTAGGTGCTGTCCCGATAGAAAAAGATCCCGAATAATTAATCGAAATTCGTTCTTGCCCGATCTTCTCTTTTTTCGTGGTAACCACGATCACTCCGTTTGCGGCCATGGAACCGTAAATGGCTGTTGCCGAGGCATCTTTCAACACGGTAATGGTTTCAATATCTTGGGGATTTAACCAGGATACTTGATTGCCGAGAATCTCCTTTAAATTCTGCGACCAAGCATCATTGGACGTGATGGAAATGGGTTCGGGCTGGATAACACCGTCAACCACCCAAATCGGGTTGAAATTATTGTAAGTAGCTAAGCCCCTGATTTGCACCTTGGGCGAGGCCCCGGCCCGGGCCGATGTATTCATGACCAGCATACCGGGGACTTGTCCCTGCAACATCTCGTCGATCGTGGTGTAGGCCGGAGTCAACACATCTGCGGCCTTAATCGTTGTGAATGATCCCACCATATCTTTTCGAGGCAAAGATTGATAACCGGTTGTCACGATCACTTCATCCAAGGCGGTAAGATCTTCTTCCATGATCACGTTGATCGTGTCTTGTCCTTTGTATTTTCTGTACTCCGTTTTCATCCCGATAAACGAAAACATCAATACGCTGGTTGAATCGGTCATCAGTATCTTGTAATCCCCGTTGACATTACTGACAGTGCCGATATTAATTCCTTTAAAATACACGCTGACACCTGGAAGCGGGACTTTATTCTTGTCCGTGATTTTCCCCGTGATGAAACGCTTTTCCTCGGTACTTGGGAAAAGTATTTCCCGTTTCTTGATCACGACGGCATTGTTTTGGTACGTGAATGTCAAACCTTGCTTCTCCAGAATATCGGTTAAGATTTTGTCCAGATATTCTTCCTTGACTTGCACTGAAATTTTCTCGTTGTTCTCCAGTAATGTAGAATTGTAAAGAAAACTGATGCCCGTTTTCTGTTTTACACTTCTGAAAAATTCTTTCATGCTAACCTCTTTCAGATCTAACGAAATCTTTACATGCTGTGCGTGTATGTTAGCAGAAAGATTCAGGCTGAGAAGAAAAATAAAAAACGTGTTCAATTTCATGATCCTCATGATTTTTTTTAATCCATTTTTTTCCATACATTTGAATGGTATTAGAATATTAATACTAGACATGGGAAGCGGGAGATATTCGGTCAAAAATAGTTCTCCTCTTCCTTTTTTTTTATTTATCGAAATAATTCAATCTTTTTATCTTTTATACTATAACGAATTTCCTCCGTGCTTTCAAGCAATTCCAAGAACGTGTTGATGGTATCGTAGCGATCAATGTCTCCGCTAAAAAGTAAATGTCTTAAACTTGCTTCTCTAAATATCACGGTAACATCATACCAGCGTTCGAAATCCTTCATGATCATCTCTAACGGTCGATTGTTGAAAACGTACAACCCGCTTCTCCAGCTAGTATACTCTGTCACGTCCACCTTCTTCTTTTGTGCTTTTCCGTCGGGACAAACAACAACTTGCTCGTTGGGAGTCAACGGGATCGTGTCGCTCCCTTGATAAACGATTTTACCAGAAACAAGGGTTGCCATCATGCTTTCCTTGGCGTAGGCTTTTATCCCGAAGCTCGTTCCCAATACTTTTATTTTTCCCAAGGAAGTGTGCACGATGAATGGTTTCTTGCTTGGCCTTACTTCTAGATAGGCCTCACCCTCTAGGTAAATTTCTCGTTCATGATCAGAGAACCTTGTCGGGTATTTTATTTTTGTCTCGGAGTTAACCCATATCTTCGTACTGTCCTCGAAAACTAGATAACATTCGCCTCCGGATGGAACGCACAACTCGTTGATAGTCAATTTATCCTGGTTTGATCCGGCGGGTGAGTAGGAGAGTCCTCCGTTTTTGTACAGTATATTAACGCCTCCCTTTTCTTTTAGTTGCAAGGAATCATCGGGAAGTAAAATGACATTTCCATCCTCCAAAACGAGTTGGGCTTTGTTGCTTCCCGGTTCTATGACTTGTTGCTCCCGTGCGTATATTATCGAGTTCTTCGATCTATCGGGAAGAATGTAGAACAGCGATATCGTGATACCGAGAATTAAAATCGCTGCGATACCACCTAACCGTTTGAACATGATCCTATTTTTTTGGCGTTTTGTGCGATTTTCAAATTCATGAAAAGCTTTTTGAAACGAAAAACGAGATTGATTAGCGATCCCGTTATCGATAAGAATGCCTCTTCGCATCTTCTCGTGTACACGGGCTAAAGATTCATCTTCTAGTATTTTTTGCAACTTCCGCCTCTCTTCTTCATCAAGTGATTGAAAAAAAGATTTCTTGAATAACTCGACAATTTCGTTGAATTTTTCTTCCGCATTCATACCTTCTGTGTTTATATTTATATCACTAGAATGCATGAAACGGGATTTGGTATATAAAAAAAGGAAATATTTTTCAAACAAATTTTCAATAAATTGAAAATCAATACGATGTTATCTTTTAAATGTGATAAAACTAAGAAGTAACAGATAACTTGGTCGCTGTAATTTATTGCGCAAATACTTGAGACTTCTGTTTTTTTGGAATTTGACCGTGTGAATACTGATTCCTAGTTTTTCGGCAATCTCGCTGCCCGAACAACCTTCAAGGCTGAGACGTAAAATTTTTTGTGCCTCCCGGGGAAGTTCGTTAATATAGAGATAAAGCTGGCGGGTTAGTTCCTCTTGAACCGTGACGGAAAAATATTCTTCTGGCATTTCAACTTCTTCAACTTGATATTTTGCCAGTAAATCCCGGTGAAGATTTTTCGTTCGCAGGTGATAGAGTGCGTTCGTATAAACTGCCTTGTAGAGATACCACGTGAGTTCCTGCATGTTTTTAAACTGGTGGGGCGACTCCCATATTTTAATAAAAGTTTCTTGAGTGATGTCTTCTGCCTCGTCTTTTTCTTTTATAAACTTGTTTACGTACGAGCATATTGCAACATAAAACTCCTCGTAGAAAGATTTCCACGCATCCCTCTCTTTATGATTAAGTCCTTTCAAATAATCTGTTGCCATTTATAGCTCTTATTTATGATTCTTCCGTAAACACCGTACTTTCCTAAATTTGGTATTTGATAAATTGTATATTCGTATCTGTTATTGTTACAAATTTACTTCGAAAAAATGGAATCACTGTTATGTTTTTACTTTTTTTCTTGTCATTTTAATACCTTATTTGCTATTGTATCAAATATGCTGATTAAATACCTTTGTCAAGGGAAAATTGTACACCGGGTATATAGAGAATGAATGAGTGGCATGAAGTATAAATATTCTTTAGGATTGGAACGGGACGTTATTGGATGATGTGCAAACAATAGC
>OCAG01000993.1_pt1 | contig 11884 bp, 8 predicted proteins | sample 1477111 | NCBI WGS metagenome assembly OCAG01 (sample SAMEA2580288, study PRJEB22360) | human gut metagenome | biome: human gut; feature: human-associated habitat; material: faeces | place: Denmark | collected 2008/2010 | reverse complement strand
CGTGCTGCGGCGGGCCGATCAGGTCGTCAACGTGGACGTGACCAAAGAGGAACTCCGCGAGCGCCTCCGGCAAGGCAAGATTTACGCGCCGCAACAGGCCGAACGGGCGCTGTCGAGCTTCTTCACCTACGAGAACCTGTCCTTTCTCCGCGAGCTGTGCCTGCGCGAGGCATCAGGGGATCAGGTCCGCAAGATCGAGGCGCAGGAGCTCCTCAAGCCCGCCTTGGCCGGGTATGCGGTGGAGGCGGTCATGGTCGCCCTGAGCTCATGGCCCACCGATGCCGAATCGCTTATCCGCCGTGGCGTGCGTATGGCGAACCAGCTCGGATCGCCGTGTTACGTGGTTTATGTCCGCAGGCCGCAGGAAAGCCCGACCCGCATAGACGCGGGCATCCAGCGCCAGCTTCAGCACAACCTGCAGCTGGCGACGAGGCTCGGCGCGGAAGTTGTGCAGCTTGAAGGCGTGGATATCGCCGAAACGCTGGTGAATTTCGCCAGCGAGCGCAACGTGCGGCACGCGATCTTCGGCAAGTCGCGGCTGTCGCCCTTGCGGGAGCGGCTGCGCGGCTCGTTCCTGCTGGATTTCCTGTATGAGGCCGTGGGCGTGGATGTGCACGTCGCCAACGTCACCCCGAAGTATATCAAGTGAGCGCGTCATGATTGTTCTTCCCACCATGCACAAGCGGATACGCCGCTCCTTTCTGCGTCTCGTGCTGCTGTTCGGGGCGCTCGGGGTTTTGATGGTGACCGGCATCACCATTGCGGGGCGGGTTCCCTCGGAGCTCATCCGTATGAACTACGACTCCATCGCCTACGCGCAGGAGATGGTACGGGCCATGAACGGCATCCGGTTCCCCGAGCTGTACCGCGACACCGATACGCTCGGCTGGGAAAAACGGTTTGCCGATACGCTGGAACAGGCTTCCGGCAACATTACCGAAGAGGCCGAGCGGAAGGTCATTACGGATCTTCAAGCCTCATGGGATGCGTACCGCCAGACTCCGGACGACGCCAATTACCGGGGCCTGCACGCCCGCATCGACGCCCTGGTTCAGGTCAACGAGCGGGGGATGTTCCTGCGGCTCAGCAAGAACGCCCGGTTCCGCGACATCATGATGGCGGTGACGGCCGCGGCGTTTCTGCTCGGCACGTTTTGGGCCTTTCTCCTTGCGGACAGCGTGGCGGAGCGTCTGGCCCATCCGTTGCGGCGGGTGGCGGAACTGTTCCGCGATCGCCCGCAGCTTGGGCGGAAGCTCCATCTGCCGGACCCGCAGACGCTGGAAGTGCGGCTGTTGTTCGATGAGTTGTCCCGCCTGTGGGATCGCCTCGGGGAACTGGACGAGCTGAACGTGCACAAGCTGGTCGTGGAAAAGCGGAAGCTTGAAGTGATCCTCGAGTCGGTCGAGGACGGGGTCTTGGTGCTGAGCGCCGCAGGGGACGTCATGCTGGTCAGCCACCGTATGCTTTCGCTTCTTGGCTTGGCCAAAGATGATGTGCAGGGCAAGCCGTGGAGGGATTTGTCCACCAGCGCGCCCAACTACATGGCCCTGCGGGACGGACTCCGCGACGACATGCAGGGCAAGCAGGAGATCACCCTGCGCGTCGGCGGTGAGGAGCGCATTTATGCCGGGCGTCGGCGGAGCCTGCTCAGCGGCAAGGGCGCGGTGACGGGGCAGGTGTTTCTCCTGAGCGACGTGACCGAGAAGCGGCGGCGCGACGGGTTGCGTTCGGAAATGATGGACTGGATATCCCACGAATTGAAGACGCCCATGCAGTCCCTTGGTTTGGCGGCGGATCTCATGGCCCGGCGTCCGGGGCTGGATGAGGAGATGTCCATGCTCGTTGAGACGGTGGGGCAGGATGCCGCCCGGCTGCGGACCGTGGCCCGGCAGTTTATGGAAATCGCCCGCATGAGCCCTTCGGCGCTCCAGCTTGTCCCCGATACGGTGGATCTTGTCGAGCGCGTGCGCGAGTGGCTGATCCCCTTCCAGCTGGTGGCCCGCGAGTCCGGCGAGCGCCTGCTTCTGAGTATGCCCGAAACCGATATCCCCGTGACCATTGATACTGAGCGGTTTGCGTGGGTGCTGTCGAATCTGGTGTCCAACGCTCTGCGTGTCGGTTCCGTCGGCTCCACGGTGCGGATCGTCATCACGCAGGAAGAGGACGATGCCGTTCTTCGGGTAGAAGACGATGGGCCGGGGATTCCGCCGGAGCTGGAGGCGCGTTTGTTCGAGCCGTTCTCGCACGGACGGACAGCCGGGACGCGTGAAGGGCTGGTCGGGCTTGGTCTGGCGATCACCCGCGATATCGTGGAAGCGCACGGCGGCGTGATCCGCTATGCGCGAAATCCCGGAGGGGGAGCTATTTTCACCGTATTGCTGCCGTTGGCGAAGTAGAGGAAGGCATTGGGAAGGGATGGAAAATTTTTCTGAAGAAAGAGGGGAATCCCCCCACGCTTTTCCCTCACTTCCTCAAAAACATCCCTCCCTTTCCAAAGACTTTTGCGCTTATCGAATTCCTGTTCAGGGGGAGGGTTTGACGCGGGGGGCTGGTTTTGTGAAAAGACAATAGACCGACAGGTAACAATGAAAGGAACGCATTTGAAGGCGGCCCGGTTTTACGGCAATCCCCTTGGGCTACGCCTAACCTGCGTCGAAAGCCGGTATTGCCGATTTGAGCCGACAGCCTTTTTGCGGTAACGAAAAGCGTACGGTCGGCCCGTTCCCGCATAAGGGAACAGGCTGATGCCCGCATAGGAAAGTCTTGGGAAGGAGAGAGGAGGGGGCTTGGAGGAGGGGAGAGGAAACCTTTCTCCAGAAAGGTTTCCTCTCCCCTCCCCCAATTCATCCTCATAAGGAGTCCCACATGCTGCGAGTTCTGGTGGCGGACGACGATCCGGGGATCGTGAGGACGCTGATGCTTGGCCTGAAAATGATGGGCTGCCAGCCCGTGGGCGTGGAGAGCGCGGAAGCCGCGATCAAGGCGCTGGAAGACAAGAGCGCGGACCTGCTGCTGACGGACATGCGCATGGAAGGCATGTCCGGGGTAGATCTTGTGCGGGATGCACATGCGCGCTGGCCTGAGATGATCTGCGTGGTCATGACCGCCTTCGCCTCGTACGAAAACGCCGTGTCCGCCATCAAGGCCGGGGCCTACGATTATTTGCCGAAACCGTTCACCACCGAACAGTTGGAGCACCTCATCCGCAAGGTGGAGATGCTGGTGGACCTCCAGCGGGAAAACTCGCGCTTGCGGGCCGGGTCCGGTGACTGGTTCGACGGGCTGACTTCACCGAAATGCCAGGCTCTCCAGTCCGTTGTGGAGCGGATCGCGCCGAGCGATGCCACAGTGCTCCTGTCCGGCGAGACGGGATCGGGCAAGACCGAGCTGGCTCGGTCCATCCATAGAAGATCGGCACGTGCGGACAAGCCGTTTGTGGAAGTAACCTGCACGGCGATCGCGGAAAACCTTTTTGAATCCGAAGTGTTCGGGCACGTGCGGGGGGCTTTTACCGGAGCGGTGCGCGATAAGGCGGGCAAATTCGAGCTGGCGGACGGCGGCACCCTGTTCCTTGACGAAATCGGGGAACTGTCGGCTACGGCGCAGTCCAAGCTGCTGCGTTTCCTTGAAGATAAGGTCATCGAACGGGTTGGGGACAATAAGCCCATCCGGCTGGATGTGCGCATCATTGCCGCGACGAACCGGGATCTTGCCGCTATGATGAAGTCCGGGACGTTCCGCGAAGATCTGTACTACAGGCTGAACGTATTCGAGTGTACGGTTCCGCCGCTGCGGGAACGGCCCGAGGACATCGAGCCCCTCGCCGCAAAGCTCCTGCGCTCCGCTTCCGCCAAGTACGGCACGCCGCCCACCCTGTCGCAGGCCGCACGCCAGGCGCTGCTGCGGTACGGTTGGCCAGGCAACGTCCGGGAACTGCGGAACGTCATGGAACGGGTCGCGCTGCTCGCCGCCGGGCGTGAAGTGACGCTGGCGGATTTGCCGCCCGCGCTGAGCGCCGGGGAAGGGGTGCGGTCCGGTCCGGATGAGGAGCCGCATATCCTGACCCTGCGTGAGCTGGAAGCGGAACACATCCGGCGAGTGCTCGGGCTCGGCGTCAGCATGGAACGGGCCGCCGAACTGCTCGGAATCAACACGGTGACGCTCTGGCGCAAACGTAAGGAACTCGGAGCCTAACGGGCTTCCTTTTTTGGACGGAAGGCCGTACGAAGGAGGCATCTTCCCGGCCCGGCGTCGCAAGCGGGGAAGAGAAGGCCGGAAGGGAGGTTTATATGGGGTTTATCGCCGGGGACAGCGTGTTGGATGCCGCGTACGGGTACGGCATGGTCTGCGATGTGATCAGGAATCCTGACGAAACGTATCCCGTGATCTGCCGGTTCTGGCAGAATGGGCGGCCTGTGGAAATTTCGTATACGCGGGACGGGTTCAACGACGTTTCCGATATGATCCCTTCGCTTGTCCATGCGGGAACCGGTGCCGCGAAAGGGAAGCCCGTGCGCTTGTCCTTTGAGGATTTCGACGAGGAATACAGGAAACTGTTCGGCGGCGCCGGGCAGAAGAAACCTTGAGCGGATGCTTCAGAGTACGGCGCTTCATGAAATGATGAAAAGGATGCCCTTTCGGTTTACCGGGAGGGCATTTTTATGGACTTGCAGATGGTTGGGAAGGGCAGGGGGCTCTCATGGGGAGCGGCTGGATGTTGAAGGGCAATGGCGGAGAGTTCCTGAGCTGTTTATCCCGGCTGAACTGGGATATCGGGAGCAAAACAAGGCGATTGCTTGTGTAAAAAAAGATTTTATCAAAAACAATTCCTATTACTATTGACTTCATGCATGATTTGTTCAAAAATCCGCAAACAGGAGTAGAGGAAGCGTTCGCATTATCGTTTTATAACAAGAGAGGGCAAGATGAGAACCCGTTCCGCTTTGCTGGTGGCCAGCTGCGTTTTGGCCGCTTCCGTCGTGACAGGAGGAGCGTTGAACGAGAGCGTTGGCGCCGACAAGGGGATTCCCCCGAACCACCCTCAGCTGACGAAGTTTTCCAAGGTTTCCGACATAGTGATGGACAAGTGCATGGCTTGCCATTCACGGAATTATGATTTGCCGTTCTATGCTAACATTCCGGGGATCAAGGAAATCATCGAAAAGGATTTCAACGACGGCCTTCGGGCGATGGACTTGAATCTGGAACTGGTCGAAGCCGCGAAGGACAAGCCGATCGGCGAAGCGACGCTTGCCAAGATGGAATGGGTTATCGTCAACGAAACCATGCCGCCCGCGAAGTTTACCGCCGTGCACTGGGGCAGCCGTGTGTCGTCTGAAGACAGGGCCGCCATCCTCGATTGGGTGAAGGCCTCGCGTGCCGCCCACTATGCCACCGGGCTGGCGGCTCCGCGTCAGGCCGATAACCCGCTGCAGCCGCTGCCGGACGCGCTCCCCGTCAATGCCGCCAAGGTGGCGCTCGGTGAAAAGCTGTTCGTCGACAAGCGGTTGTCCGGAGACAATACCGTCGCTTGCGTAACCTGTCATGATTTTTCGAAGGCCGGTACGGACAACAAGCGCTTCGCGGAAGGTATCCGCGGGCAGTTCGGCGACATCAACGCGCCGACCATGTTCAACGCCGCGTTCAACACCAAGCAGTTCTGGAACGGACGGGCCGCGGACCTTCAGGAGCAGGCCGGCGGGCCTCCCATGAACCCCATTGAGATGGGCAGCAAGGACTGGGATGAAATCTGCGCCAAGCTCGCGCAGGACCCCGAACTGACCGTCGCCTTTACTGCAGTCTATCCCGACGGCTGGAACGGCAAGAACGTTACCGATGCCATTGCCGAATATGAAAAGACGCTCATCACGCCGAACAGCCGCTTTGACAAGTGGCTGAAGGGGGACGACAAGGCGTTGACCGCGCAGGAAATCGAAGGCTATCAACGCTTCAAGATGTACCGCTGCTCAAGCTGTCACGTCGGCAAGTCCGTGGGCGGGCAGTCCTTCGAATATATGGATCTCAAGAAGGCGTACTTTGAGGATCGCGGCAACCCGCTCGGCTCCGACGAAGGGCTCAAGGGTTTTACCGGCAAGGCTGAAGATCTGCACCGCTTCAAGGTCCCGAACCTGCGCAACGTCGAACTGACGGCTCCGTATCTTCATGACGGCACCGTAACGACGCTGGACGAGGCCGTACGCATCATGGGCGTGTATCTCTCCGGCATGGACATCCCCAAGGGCGATCGAGATCTCATCGTTGGGTTCCTGCGGACTCTGACGGGTGAATGGAACGGTAAGCCGCTGGCAGGGGAAGCCGTAAAGAACTAGTTGTCCGTAAACGAATAAAGGGCGGCATCGGAAATCCCGGTGCCGCTTTTTTTGATCCTGTCAAAACACTGGGGAAGCTCCATTTCTGGAGCATTTCTTTTGAGAGTGGAGAAAGAAGCCTCAGCGCCGGCACTAAGATTGCGCAAGGGAAATAAGGGATCGTGTAACAACTTTACAGAATGGATACCCTCCGGATTGTTTTCGGGAAAATATGTTCCCGCCGTTCGTTGCAATACGGATCTTCTTGAATGCATTGGAGATACTTTGGGGAACAAGATGTTCGGGTCCCGCATTATGGTACGGAATAAGATGAAAAAACGATTCTTGTGCACGCAGGGTGGTGCGTGGAAAGCCAAACAGGGGAAAAGCGGCTTTTGAAGAAGTTATTGCCGTTTCAGAAGAAGATTTGTATCCGTAATGCTGCTTTTTGTATGAAACCGGACAAACGTTTCCGCGACTCTAAAAGTAAGATTGCGCAACAGGCTTTCTGGCTTGGACAACTTCTGATAAACGGAATGCCGGCCTCTTGCTCCGCACTCTATTTTTTATTGCAATCAGGCAAAAAATATCTCCCTATGGCCTGACGGTCTATACAAGTCGATAAAAGTCGATTACATTGCTAGGCAATCTACTCGGAGGTGAATGCATGATAAGTGACGCCGAACTGCTGAAGTTGGTTATGGAAAGATATCCCGAACAGCCTACTCCGTTTATCATCGAACAATTTACCGTTCTCAAGGCCGGGCTTATTCAGGCCAATAATAAGCTGGCCGCAATGGATATGGAAGAACCTGTCTGCGAACAAGTGATCATCGAAGAACCCATGCCGGAAGCTGCTGAGGCCGCCCCTAGCGCCGCGCCGAAGAAGAAGTTCACCAAGCGCAGCCTTGTTGTCCGCCCTGAAGAAGCCATTGGGGACGATGTTGTTCAGTGTTGCCTCTGCGGCCGGGGATTTCAGAATCTGACGGCGAAGCACCTTCTGTCCCACGGGATTTCCGTGGATGAATACAAGAAGCTGTGCGGATATGTACCGGAGCAGAAGCTTATCTGCAAAAATCTGCTGGAAAAACTGCAGGAAAACGTGCAGAAGGCCCAGCGGTCCAGAGAGCAGAAGCTGTCCGGCGAACACCTGAAATAAGCGAAGGCGGGGCATCCGGTTCGGATGCCCCGTTTCGTGGCGTATGCTTGGGTGGGGAGGCCGGAAAGAGGGGTGGACCTTCCGCCGTCGGGAGTGGTATTGCACTTGTACGGGCCGCTCCCTTGCGGGATGCCCGTTTGGTTTGTGTGCCGTTCGTTGCCCCTGACTTCAACAAACGATTTTTCTGATGCTGGAAACATTGTCCCCGCAAGAGGCCATGACGCTCTTCCGCAATGGCGGCGCCTTTTTTGTGGATGTCCGTACTGAAAAGGAATTTCTCAAACGGGCGATTCCCGGTTGCCCGCTTGTTCCCCTCGACAAACTGGAACGTGAGGGCGGGCTGGACAGCCGTTTTTCCGGCAAGCCGGTCGTCTTTTTTTGCCGCTCGGGAAGCAGGACGCAGAATAAGGCCGAGCTCCTGGAAAGAAGCGCCTCGGGCAAGGCGTATCAGCTTGGGGGCGGGATTCTCGCCTGGGAACAGGCGGGATTTCCGGTTTGGAGCATACGCGAGCTGCTGCCCTGTTTTGCGCAGGAACCGGCTTTTATCTCCGGGGTTCTTGCCTGACTCCTGTATTTTATCTGAGCGTTGCCCCTTCCGCCCTCCTTTTTCTATTGGAACGGGGGGCTTTTTTATGCCTTTCCTCCGTGGAAATAGCCCAAAAAGGCTGGCAGCGCTTGACCGAAAACAGGAAATGTTCTCAAATGTCGGCAGGGGCCGAGAGTGCCGCCCGCTTCATGTTGCTCCTCTTCCGGCGTTTGTCATGGTGAGTGTAATATGTTGTTACTATGGATTTATTGTTTGAAAAGAGTAAGTCCATCGCATCCACAAGAAAATCCGGAAGTTCGTGAGTACGGGTTTGGAGCACGGTTTCGGCATCCGGTGGGAGTGGCTGCAATGAGCGTACTGGTGGAGAGGATTCTTCCCACCGCATAGAGAGGGCAATGAGTATGGCGGAATGCAAGCAAGCCGTGTTGGTTGAGAAAGAAACGGCGCACCGGGATTGCCTCACGGGATGCTACGATAGGATGACGATTCGGCATCTGGTAGATCTGTGTTTTTTGAAAAGCGACGTGCGCCAGTCCCATGCGATGTTTGTTATTGATGTGGATAACTTTAAAAGGGTCAACGATACGTGGGGGCGGGAGTTCGGGGACATTGTGCTGAACGATGTCGCGGCTGTCCTGCGGCGGATATTCCGGCGTTCGGACTATATCGGCAGGATCGGTGACGATGAATTTCTTGTCCTGCTCCGGGATGTGGAGCCGGAACGCCTGTCGGAGAAAAAGGCGCAGGAATTTTATACGGCCCTCGGCACGCTGTTTTCCGCCCGTGGCGATGAGCGCTATAAACCGACGTGTAGTGTCGGCATAGCCCGATATCCAATGGACGGGACTCTCTTCGAGACTGTGTTTCAGAGTGCCGACGCCGCACTGCATGAGGCCAAGCGGCTTGGGCTGAACCGGGTGGCCTTTGCTCCCGGCTGTGAGGGAAGGAAGCGTTAGGAGGCGGAGAGGAAGGGGCCAAGGAGCCTTTCATCCCTTCTGTCTGGTGGACATTGCCCCCAGACTCCTTTCTCGCAGCAATCCCCAATCGTTGAAAGGCCGTGAGCCGGGAAGGTTCCGGCTATAGGCAAGATGAAAAAACGCCCGGCTCTTCGTTGCGGAAGAGCCGGGCGGCTGTTTTATGGGGGGGATGCGCGGAGGGAAGCTGTGGTGCCGCCTCCAAAAGCGTGGGGGATGGATGTTACCCCTTGGGAACGACGATACCCTGTTTGGCGGCCCAAAGGTTGACGTCCTCCTTACGGATGGCGGCGGCCATCATGCCGGGGAACAGGTCTGGAGTACAGGCGAAGGACGGGATGCCGAGGCCGGCGAGTTTGGCGGCGAGGGCCTTGTCGTAGAATGGCGTGCCTTCATTGCTCAGGGCGAGAAGGGTGATGACCTGTACGCCGGACTGTACAAGCTCGTTGGCGCGTTGGAGCAGGTTCTTTTCCACGCCGCCTTCGTAGAGGTCGGAAATGAGCACAAGGATGGTGTTGCGCGGATCGCGGATCAACGACTGGCAGTAGCCCACCGCGCGGTTGATGTCCGTGCCGCCGCCGAGCTGGACGCCGAACAGGAGATCGACGGGATCGTCAAGCTGCTCGGTCATGTCCACCACGGCGGTGTCGAACACGACGAGATGGGTTTTCACGGCGGGCATGGAGGCCATGACCGCGCCGAAGATGCTGGAGTAGACGACCGACGACGCCATCGAGCCGCTCTGGTCGATGCAGAGGATGATTTCCCGCTGGACGCGCTGCGATTTGCGGCCATAGCCGATCAGCGTTTCCGGAACGATGGTTTTGTATTCCTGCTGCCAATGTTTGAGGTTCGCCCGGATCGTACGGTTCCAGTCGAGCACAGCCCGGTTCAGCGCGCCGCTGACCGCCGTGCGCATGGGCTCCTCAAGCTGCTTCATGAGCGCGTCCACAACCTTGCGGACGACCAGCCGGGCCGTTTCCTTGGTCTTTTCGGGGATGATGCCTCGCAGCGACATGAGCGTGGACACGAGGTTCACGTCGGGCTGTACGCTTTCGAGCATTTCCGGCTGGAGCAGCATACTGTGCAGGTTGAGGCGCTCGAAGGCGTCCTTTTGCATGACTTGCACCACTGAAGACGGGAAAAAACGCCGGATGTCCCCGAGCCAGCGGGCCACGCGCGGCGACGAGGCTCCGCTGCCGCCCCGCAGGCTGTGCCTGCTGTCCGCTTCGTACAGCGCCGCCAGCGCTTCGTCCATCTGCCGGTCTTCGGGGCTCAGCCCGGCAAGGCCGAAGCTCGCCTGAGCCTCTTCGCCGAGCACCAGCCGCCAACGCCGCAAGCGTTCCCCTTCAGCCGTATCCATCATCAACTCCTGCTCGCCCATTGGAGCCGCCGTAAGCCCGGCGTCATCCGTTGAGCGTGTTAGCCTTTGAATCATTTTGATTTTATGTCCTATGACATTCCATGTCTTTGGGGAAGCGTCATTCGGAAGCCAACGCCCTCCATCCGTTTATGCCTGTGCCGTGAGGCCGAGCACGCGCCGCAGCAACGGGACGGGCAGGGCCGCGCGTTCCGCATCCCAACGGGTTTCGGCCTGTTTCTGCATCGGCTTCCCGGCGGCTCGTTTGGCGCGTTCGCCGAGCTGCCGGCGCTCGGGAGCGGAAAAGCCCGAGAATGTCCGGCGCAGCATGGGAAGGATATTGGTAAAATGCGTATCGTTCAGGCTGTCCAGCCAGTTGGCGAGCACACCCCACAGGGCGTCGTCGTGCAGCAGCACCAGCGCGCTTTGGTTCAGGAACCCTTCGATCCATGCGGAGGCCGAGGCGGGCGCGGCCGCCGCCGACAGGGAAAGGCTCATCAGCCGGGCGGCTTCTTCCACAGGGAGGCGCTGCTCGTCGAACAGCAGGCGGACGGCCATGCCCCGCAGCAGCTCGTGGACCATCCCGTCGCGCAGGGCCGTCTGGTGCAGGGCGGACAGCCAGCTTTCCCAAAGCCCTTCGTTTCCAAGGAGCCGTATCGCGTTGTGCGCCGCGATGATGCGGGCACGCATGGCGGCGGCGCTTTCGTCGTCCAGCGAGGTGCAGGCCCCCGGCAGCCCGATGGATGCACGGGGGATCAAGCCTTCAAGGACGCGGGCGACCATCCCGGCGTCAGTTTGGCGCACGTTGCCGTAGCGGGCGATGGCCGCCAATGGCGGGGTGGGGTCCCGCGCCCCGCCGCCACCCACGCCGGGCCAAGGGCGGGATGGCTTCCAGCAGCTGGCCGACGTCGTTGGCTGTGGCGGCCTTTTCTTCCAGCATACGGGTGGCGTACCCCACGGCGTCCGGCAGATCGGCGAACAGGATGTCGTTCACCAGTTCCGCCAATCGGAGCAAGTCCGCTTCACCGGACAGCTCCACGGCCTTCGCGGTGGCGGCTTCAAGGATGGTGTTTCCCCAGCGGCTGGCGGCGATCACCGCAATGGGGAGCTCGGGCACCCATTGCATTTCCCAAAGTTCATGGAACGTCCCTTTGGCGTTCCGGCTGCCTCCCGGCGTGGCCCAGCCGATTTCCAACAGCCGCAGGCGGTGCAGGAGGTGGCTGCGCGCCAGATCGTTGGCTTGGCGCAGATCGAGATCCAATACCTTCCGCGCGGCTTCGGGCTTCAGGCGCAGGCTTTTCTGCTGCTGTTCCAGATCCCGCTGGAGCGGGACGGTGGGCGCGGTTTCGGGAATCGTCCCCAGTTTGTCGCCCACGATAAGCTGACGCTCGATGAGGCGCAGCGGCGCGGGGTCGCCCATGCAGACCGTGGTTTGCAGCGCTTCGTAAAGCTCCGGCAAGCCGGGGCGGGGTCGCTCGCGCAGGGCGGCCAGCGACGTGGCGAGACGCGAGGCTTCGATGATGTGGGCGGACGAGC
>OCAG01000986.1_pt1 | contig 11999 bp, 9 predicted proteins | sample 1477111 | NCBI WGS metagenome assembly OCAG01 (sample SAMEA2580288, study PRJEB22360) | human gut metagenome | biome: human gut; feature: human-associated habitat; material: faeces | place: Denmark | collected 2008/2010 | reverse complement strand
GTCCAGTTCGGCGGCCAGACGCCGCTGAACCTCGCCGTGCCGCTGTTGCGCGCGGGCGTGCCCATCCTCGGCACCAGCCCGGACGCCATCGACCGCGCCGAAGACCGCGAACGTTTTCAGGCTCTGCTCCAGAAGCTGTCGCTTCTCCAGCCCGCCAACGGCACGGCGACCACGCTGGAAGAATCCCGCGAGATCGCCCACCGCATCGGCTATCCCATTGTGATCCGCCCGAGCTACGTGCTTGGCGGGCGGGCCATGATGATCGTCTATGACGACGAGGAGATGGCGGAATACTTCGCGCTGCATGTCGGCAAGCAGAAGCTTGAGCATCCCGTGCTCATCGACAAATTCCTTGAAAACGCCATTGAAGTGGACGTGGACGCGCTGTCCGACGGTGAGGACGTGTACGTCGCCGGGGTCATGGAGCACATCGAAGAAGCGGGCATCCACTCGGGCGACTCCTCTTGCGTCTTGCCTCCCTATTCGCTGCCCGCCGAGACCGTCGCCGAAATCGAACGCCAGACCGTGGCCCTTGCCAAGGAACTGCGCGTCGTCGGCCTGATGAACATCCAGTTCGCGGTCAAGGACGGGGTTGTGTTCATCCTCGAAGTGAACCCCCGCGCCTCCCGTACCGCGCCGTTCGTCTCCAAGGCCACGGGCGTGCCCCTGCCGCGTCTCGCCACGCAGGTCATGCTCGGCAAGACCCTCAAGGAACTGGACCCCTGGTCCATGCGCCGTTCCGGGTACGTGTCCGTCAAGGAATCCGTCTTCCCGTTCCGCCGCTTCCCCGGCGTGGACATCCTGCTCGGACCTGAAATGCGTTCCACCGGCGAAGTCATGGGCATCGCCCCGACCTTTGAGGAAGCTTTCCTCAAGGGGCAGTGGGGCGCGGGCCAGAAGCTGCCGGAAGGCGGCAAGGTGTTCCTGTCCGTGAACGACCGCGACAAGCGCTTTGTGGCTGAGGTCGCCCGCCAGTATGTGGATCTCGGTTTCGAACTGCTCGCCACCTCCGGTACCGCCGGGCTTTTGGCTGGGCAGGGCATCCCGTCCACCCGCGTGCTCAAGGTGTACGAAGGCCGCCCGAACATCGTCGACCTCATCAAGAACGGCGAAGTCTCGCTGGTCATCAACACCGCCTCGGGCAAGCGCACCGCGCACGACTCCAAGGCCATCCGGCAGGCTACGCTCCATTACGGCGTGCCGTACAGCACCACGTTGTCCGGCGCGAAGGCCATTGCCCGCGCCATCGGTGCGGCCCGGACCACCGAAGTGCGCGTAAAGAGCCTTCAGGAATATTATAAGGGCGAGTAACCCGCGAGGAGGGCGCTTCTGATAAGGCGGCCCTCCCTCGTTCCTCCCCTGCTGAAAGCCTCTTAAGGAGGGGGCGGTTCTCCGCGTGTTGCAAGAACCGGAAGTTTTTTTTATCATTTCTCCCTCCTTTTTTGAAAAGATACCCGGCCTTCCGGGACGGCGGCGGAAACGGTATGCAACCGTGATGCCGTTGTACCGGAAGGCTTGCCTGTTTAGGCCAGCCTGCGGCCTCTCGCGGAAACGCGATGCCGGAATCCCTGCCCTTTTTGGGGCGGAAGGCTATCCGCCGACGGGGCGGGACCCTGCCGGGAATGGGGCAAAGCCCCGCTGGACTGCGACAAGCGTACAACGAGCGCCCTGCCTCCGCGGGCGTTATCCACTGACCACAACAAAGGTCGACGGAGCGGAAGGAAAGCCTGAAGAGGGCGGAAGAAGCCTTTCTTCAAGGGGCTTTTTCCGCCCTCTTCGTGACAAAAGGTATTGTATGTGCGGAATTTTTGGTATTTCTGGACATCCTGAAGCGGCTCGGATGGCCTATTTCGGTCTGTACGCCCTCCAGCATCGCGGGCAGGAAAGCACGGGCATCGCAAGTTATGACGGCAAGCACATCCGGCTGCACGCGGGCATGGGGCTCGTGCCGGACGTATACGACGAAGCGACGCTTGGTCAGGAATTGCAGGGCAACAGGGCCATCGGCCACGTGCGTTACTCCACCTCGGGGGTTTCGGTTCGCAAGAACGCCCAGCCGCTGGTCGTCCGGGTTTGCGGCATCGAGATCGCGCTGGCCCACAACGGCAATCTGACCAATGCCTCGGAACTCCGCGGCGAACTGGAAAGCGAAGGCGCCATCTTCCAGACCAGCAGCGACAGTGAAATTTTCGTGCACCTCATTGCGCGCAGCCTTGCCAAAAAGAAGGATCTTGAGGAGGCCATCCTCTCCGCTTGCGATCGCGTGCGCGGGGCGTATTCCCTCATCATCCTGTCCGAAGGCCGCATCATCGCGCTGCGCGACGCCCACGGCTTCCATCCGTTGGCAATGGGCAAGGTGGACGACGCCTATGTGTTCGCTTCCGAAACCTGCGCTTTTGACCTGTTGGAGGCCGAATATCTCCGTGAAGTGTTGCCCGGCGAAATGGTTGTCGTCGACGGCGACAAGGTCGTCAGCCGCCCGCTCAACAATGCCGGCAAGGTGCCTGTCCGCCAGTGCATTTTTGAGCTGGTCTATTTTGCCCGCCCCGACTCCATCGTGTTCGGTGAAGACGTGTATCAGTGCCGCAAGCACATGGGCTACGAAATGGCCAAGGAAGCGCCCACCGACGCCGAACTGGTCATGCCGTTCCCGGACTCCGGCGTGTACGCGGCCATCGGTTTTGCTCATGCCGCCGGTGTGCCCTACGAACAGGCGTATATCCGTAACCACTACGTGGGCCGCACCTTCATTCAGCCCTCCCAGACCATGCGCAATTTCGGCGTCCGCGTGAAGCTGAACCCGGTGCGCTCCATGATCAAGAACCGTCGCATCTGCATCGTCGACGACTCCATCGTGCGCGGCACGACGGTTCGCACCCGTGTGGTCAAGCTGCGTGAGCTGGGCGCTCGTGAGGTGCATTTCCGCGTGAGCTGTCCGCCGTTGCGCCATCCCTGCTTCTACGGGATCAATTTCTCGTCCCGCGGGGAACTCGTGGCCGCCAACCACCCTCTGGAAGCCTTGCCCGGCCTGCTGAATCTTGATTCGCTTCATTACCTCACCATCGAAGGGCTGCTGAACTCGGTTTCCGAACCGGACAAGTACTGTCTCGCCTGTTTCAATGGTGAATACCCGGTTAGCTCACGCAGGCAGTGCTCCTGCTGCGGTTCCGCAGAGTAACCACTGGAAAGGAACGCCATGACGCAGAAGATTGTCCTGTACGATACGACCCTCCGCGACGGCACGCAGGCCGAAGACGTCAACCTGTCGACCCCGGATAAAATCAAGATTGCCTTGCGCCTTGATGAATTCGGCATCGACTATATCGAAGGCGGCTGGCCCGGTTCCAATCCGGTGGACGTGGCGTTTTTCAAGGAGATCGCCAACTATCACCTGAAATACGCCCGTATCGCCGCGTTTGGGAGCACGCACCATCCCGACAACAAGGTGGAAGAAGACCCGAATCTGAACGCGCTCATCGCTTCCGGCGCGACGGCGGGGACGATTTTCGGCAAATCGTGCGAACGCCATGCGAAGGAAGCCCTGCGTCTGGACCCCAAACGGAATCTGGACATTATCCGTAATTCGGTAGCCTACTTGAAGCGCTCCATGCCGGAAGTCTATTTTGACGCGGAGCACTTTTTCGACGGCTACAAGCGGAATGCGGAATACTCGCTGGCGGTCCTGCGGGCCGCGCACGAGGCGGGCGCGCTGATCATCAATCTGTGCGACACCAATGGCGGCACCCTGCCGAACGAGATGCAGCAGATCGTTTCGGATCTGCGCGTGGCCTTGCCGGAAGTGCGGCTCGGCATCCATACGCACAACGACTGCGAGATGGCGGTGGCGAATACCATCGTTGCCGTGCAGGCTGGCGCGGAAATGGTGCAGGGCACGATCAATGGGGTGGGCGAGCGCTGCGGCAATGCCAACCTGTGCTCGATCATCCCGGTATTGCAGGTGAAATGCGGTTTGACCTGCTTGCCTGAGCCCGCTGATGTGCGGCTCCGCCAGCTGACCAAACTGTCGTCCTACTTCGCTGAAGTGGCGAATATGAAGCCGTTCAACCGCCAGCCTTTCGTGGGCAATTCCGCGTTTGCGCACAAGGGCGGGGTGCACGTCAGCGCCGTCAACCGCTGTTCCTCCCTGTACGAGCATATGGAGCCGGAGTTGGTCGGCAACGGCCAGCGCATTCTGATCACGGAGCTCGGCGGACGGAGCAACATCGTTTCGCTGGCCCGCCGGTTCGGGTTCCATCTGGACAAGGATGAGCCCGTGGTCAAGGGGCTGTTCAACGAGCTGAAAAAGAAGGCCAGCCTCGGGTACGACTACGCGTCCGCTGAAGCCAGCGTCGAGCTGCTCATCCTGCGCAAACTGGCGCGGCGCGGCGTCCGGGACTTCTTCAAGCTGGTGCAGTACCATGTGAGCGCCGTGCGTGATGCCAGCCATGAGTTGCCGATGGAAGAAGCCACGGTCATGGTGGAAGTGGAGGGTGCCGTCGAGCATACCGCAGCCACCGGCAACGGCCCGGTCAACGCGCTTGATACCGCGCTCCGCAAGGCGCTTCTGCCGTTCTATCCGCGTTTGAAGGAAATGAAGCTGTTGGACTTCAAGGTCCGCGTCCTTTCCGCTTCCGACGGTACGGGCGGGACGGCCTCCGTTGTCCGTGTGCTTATCGAATCGGGCGACGCCGACAGCACATGGGTGACCGTGGGCGTGTCGCATGACATTATCGAAGCCAGCTGGCAGGGGCTTGTGGATTCTGTAGTGTATAAGTTGTATCGTGACGAGGAGGGGCAGCGGAAGCTCCGCGACTTGCGATAGAGGCAGAATGCGAGAGTTGGATTGGTGAGGGAAAGGGGAACCTTTCTGGAGAAGGGGAGAGCACCCCCACGGCTCCTCTTTCCCTCCCAAAAACTGCCACGCGGCTCGCGCCCTTCCTTTTCCCTCCTAAGATTTTAGACTGGTGGGGAGGCCGCCCGGCGGCAGTTCCGTTGGATGAGAAAGTGAAGGCGCCCGGATACGTTCGTGTATTCGGGCGTTTTTTGATGACCACCGCTGGATCTGGAATGGTATCGTCATGGGGGAGTAATTCTTGGGCATAGTGAACGCTACGGATGGGGGATTCGAAAAGGGAAAAGTCTTCGAAGGATGAGGGGAGGAGGTGTAGGGGAGAAGGGGATTTTCTCCAGAAAGTCCCCTTCTCCCCTCCCCCACATTTCCTCTTACCCCAATACGGCGGAATGCGTGAGGGCGTGGCCTGCGGAGAAGGCGCGAGCCTCAAACTGGCTGATAGCCCAATATTCCTGGACGAGCGGCGCGAAAAGCAGCGGATCGATGAGTGCGGGATCGGGGAGGCCGTCTTCACGCATGCAGGCGGAGTCGACCTTCACGTCCATGATCTCGCCGATGAACTGGGTGTGTGAACCGAGCTCAAGCGTATGGGAGAGCGTCAGCTCAACAATAACGGGACATTCGGCGATGCCGGGTGCGTCCACATGTTCGGCGGGAACGGGGGTAAGATTCAGGGCCGTGAACTTGTCGGTATCGCACCCGGAATGCATCCCGGCGAAATCGGATTGCGCGGCGAGTTTGCGGGAAGGAATGTTGATGGTGAAGGACTTGCGCTCAAGAATGGCGTTATAGGTCCAACGGCTCTTGCGGATGGAAACGGCGATGCTCGGCGGCTGAGAGGCGCAGATGCCTCCCCATGCGGCGGTCATGATGTTGGGACGGCCGGTATGGTCATACGTACCTACGAGGAATACTGGAGTCGGAAGAATGAATGTTTTTGCACCCAGAGACTGGAACATATGATGCCTCATAGTTATGGAAAAAGGTGAACGAAAACACAGTTGTTGTGTCAGAGAATCCGGCATGACGCAAGGGCTGAGCCGCGAATGCTTTGGAAAGCGAGGTTCCACGCGGGAAAAGAGGGCACGGAACTATTCTCCACTTGACCGTGAGGAGACATTGTGGCATAAGACGGCTTCGATACGCCGGGATGGTGGAATTGGTAGACGCAGCGGACTCAAAATCCGCCGATGGCAACATCTTGCGAGTTCAAGTCTCGCTCCCGGTACCAGAATGAAATAAGGCAGTTACGGAAACCGTAGCTGCCTTTTTTCGTATCCAGCGTATGTGTCACCCAAGGGGTATCGGGGAGAGCTGCTTTTTGATATTTTTCTATAAGCTCTGCAGGTTAGTCGTTTGAAATCTGCAAAATGGAAAAAGGTATGCCCCTCGCAAGGATACAGGGGGCCCCCAATGCGGGGGCCATTGTTCACAGCGAGTGGGAGCGATGTATTCGTCTCTTACGCCTTAACCCCCTTCGGAGGTTTCAAGCCCGAGTACTTTGGCAGCGTTTTTCCACATCAGTTTCAGCGAGACTTCCGGCTTGAACAGCGTCTTGAAGTGTTCCACACAGTCCACATGGCACTGTCTGGACCGCGTAACGTGTCTTTTTGCGTGTACATTATGGATATGTAGAATGCGTATGTCCAAATTATAGATGCGGGAGAGGCAGGTGGACACGTACTGGAGGCGGGAGGGAAGATGAAAAAATGCAATGGGCCGGATATGGAATCGAGAAAGGGATGGTTCACGTTGTTTCCCGTCGCCCCCTTCTTTTCTGTAAAGTTCTTTTTCCCCTATTTGCTGCGTGGGGTGGAGTTGGGGCAACCTGAAAAACGGAACGATGCGGTACCGAGGTTTTCAAGGTATGGAAAGAACCTATACTGCCAGTGATCATGGAAGAAGGATCATGGTTCACCGAAAGAGCATAAGGAAAGAAGATGAGAGCCCTTTAGGCGTTCGCCGCGTCAAAAGCCTCGATAGCTATCGGTGGCAACTTCAGTTTCCATTGAGCCTGCGGCGGCACGTTGCCATGAGGCGGCTGCGGCCAACGGAATCACCGTTTCCGTGATGCCGAGGCTTTTGATGCCCATGACGCGGAAAGACTCTGAGAGCCGTTCGGCATGGCGTTATATATTTTGCTTCAGGCCGCAGTATTAGAGTTTTCCGAATGAAACCAACTTGTTTTGGAGAGGGAAAAAACGAGTCATCCGGGCGTGGTCCGTAAGGGCGTTGCTCTTTCTGGCGAAACACCGTAGAGGCGTTTCCACACGGTCAGGAATACTGTACAAGAACAGGAGAACCGCCATATGAACCAAAAGCATTGCCTGCTCGTTATGGCGTTTGCCGGAGTATTGAGCCTTGCGCCGCTTCCGGCTTTTTCGGGAAATCTGAGCAATTTTTCCGATGCGCTCGAACAATTGGCGGATATGACCCGTGCCGCCGACAGGGCCCATGATGCCCTTAACGACGCTATGCAGGGGGGCAGGGATTACAGCCGGTATGATCGTGATTGGCGCAATGCCGAGTCACGCCTCGAACGGGCGAGAATCCGCACGATGGCGCACATCGCGGGAGTAAGCGAATCCCGTATTCGCTCCCTGCGCGACGACGGCTACAGCTGGGAGCGCATTGCCCGGAAATACAAGGTCGATCCGCGTCGGTTCGGATACGGGCAGTCTCGCTACGATCACGATCGGGATAAGTGGAAGGGCGTGCCCCCCGGCCTTGCCAAGAAGGGAGGGCTTCCGCCCGGACAGGCGAAAAAGTTCAAAGAACACCACGACAAGAAACATCGAGATTGAAAAAAGGCCCTTCCGTTGAGGAGGGCCTTTCGTTTTACGGCGTGAGGGGAAGGATTACTTGAGAAGACGCCTTGCCGCGTAGAGATCGCCGAATGAAGCGTAGCAGATGCCGCCGATGATGAGCACTCCGCCGATCATCTGCGGAAGCGTGATGGACTCGCCCAGGAACAATGTGGCCTCAAGGCTCGCAAACAGCGGGATGCTGTTGTAGATGATGCCCGCCCTGACCATGCCGATGCGTTCGATCGCGAGGCTCCACGCGAGGAAGGAAACGACCGATGCCCCGACCCCTATGTAGATGAGGGCGCTGAGGATGGAGCCGTCCAGCGGGCTCAGCCCGGTGTCGGCGGCCTGCCAAAGCAGGGGCGGGATCAGGCCGAGGACGCCGATGCCGATGAGCAGGGCAAGAAAGGCCTTTTGTGGAAACGCCTTGGGACGGCAGCGGAGCATAAGGCTGTAGACGGCGAACAGGAAGACTGAAAGGAGCATCCATAAGTCGCCTTGCGCAAAGCGCAGCCCGAGAAGGGTGCCGAGCCTGCCGCGCGACACGAGGATGATGACCCCACAGAGGGCGCCGCACAGCCCGAAGGACTGGAACCGGGAAAGCCGCTCCCGCAGGAACAGGTGCGCGATGGCGGCCATGACGATGGGAGAGGCCGTGGCGAGCAGCGACATGTTGGTGGCGTCGGTCGTATGCCCGGCCTGATAGATGAAGGTGTTGAAACAGGTGATGCCGAGCAGGGCCATGAGAATGACTTTGCCCCATGTGCCGCGGACGAGGGGAAGCGAACGCAACAGGCTCCGGCCCGCAAAGGGGAGGATGGTCAGAAACGCGATGCTCCAGCGCCAAAAGGACAGCTCAACCGGAGAGAGGGCTCCAGCGAGGCCGCGGGCCACGACGAAATTTCCGCTCCAGACCACGGTGGCGAGCAGGGCGAACAGGTATCCTGTGACGGTATGGGAAAAGATGGGCATGGCTGGCTCAAGAGGTTGGGGGCGGTCCGGATGGCCGTCGTTTCCGCCGGAAATGGCACGGCGGAGAACCCTACTTCCGGGTCGGAGCTCCGTCAACCGGGATTTTATCCCGAGCCCCCGTGTGCACGGCCATGCGGGGACGGCCGTTCTACCCTGTTTGCGTGCAATGGAGGAACAGGGTAGACTCATTCATCCTTATTTCTGGAGAAAGATATCCCATGCGTTTGCTCGTTGCTTCCGATCTGCACGGTTCCCCGGAAGCCGCCGCGTTTCTGCGCCGGCGCTGCGAGGAGCTGTTGCCCGATATGTTGGTCCTCCTGGGCGATTATTTGTATCACGGCCCGCGCAACCCCCTTCCTTCCAGCTATGGGCCGCCAAGCGTGGTTTCCGTCTTCGCGGATTTCGACACGCCCATCGTGGCCGTGCGCGGCAACTGCGACGCCGAAGTGGATCTCATGCTGCTTCCGTTCGCGGTGGAAGACAGCGCCGTGATAGCCGCTGACGGATTGCGCATCGTGGCACAGCACGGACACCACCTTCCCAGTTGCCCCCCCATTCCCGGCGTGCGCCCCGGCGATGTGGTCTTGAGCGGGCATACCCATATCCCGCGCGGGGAAACCGTCGACGGCGTCCATTTCTGGAACCCCGGTAGCACAACGCTGCCCAAGGGCGGCTTTCCGGCTTCTTATGGCGTCTTCGAAGCCGGTGCGTTCCGTGTGTTCGGGCTTGACGGGCGGCTTCTTTTGGAGCATCGGCCTTCCGCAGCCTAACGTTTTCGGAGGAAGGCGTCCTGAATGCGGGACGCCTTTTTGCATTGCTCTAAGATTGCGTAACTTCCGCAATAACGCCGTATTTCAGCCGAACCCGTCTTTAGGGGCGGTTCCGGACGTGTATTTTTCCGCTTGATTTTGCAGGCGGGATGCCTCAAAACAGGCCCACCTCACCTTTTTGGCTTTCTCTTCCACTCCTCCCTCCGTTGAGTGCCACATCTTCCCGTCCTGCGCGGCAACGCAGAACGGATTTCCGTATTTCGTATTGCTCCAATCGATAGAGACAAGGCAGGTACATATGGCTGACACCAGCGCCACGCTTTTGCTGAGAACAGAACCGATCGGAAAACTGCTTCTCCGCTATTCCTTGCCCGCCATCGCCGCGATGGTGGTCTTTTCCCTTTACAACATCATCGACAGTATTTTTATCGGGCACGGCGTCGGTCCGCTGGCCATTTCCGGCCTTGCGATCACGTTTCCGGTCATGAACCTGACCTTCGCGCTGGTTCTGCTCGTCGGCATCGGCGGCGCGTCCATCTGTTCCATCCGGCTGGGGCAACAGGACATCGACGGCGCTACCCGCGTGCTCGGCAACGTCCTGCTGCTCGGCCTCATCAACGGGGTGACGTTCGGCCTGCTGTCGCAACTGGTGCTTGATCCGGTGCTGACGGCTTTCGGGGCCAGCGAGCACACCTTGCCCTATGCCCGCGATTTCATGCAGATCATTCTGTACGGCCTGCCGGTCACCTGTACCATGTTCGGGCTCAACCACATCATGCGGGCCACGGGGTATCCGCAAAAAGCCATGCTTTCCGCCGTGTTGACCGTGGGCATGAACATCATTCTGGCACCGATATTCATCTTTTGGCTGAAATGGGGCATCCGGGGCGCGGCTATCGCCACGGTATTGTCACAATGCGTAGGTATGGTGTGGGTGTTGAGCCACTTCCGCAATCCGAAAAGCACCGTGCATTTCCGGCAAGGGACGTTCCGGCTGCGCTGGAAGATTGTCTCAAGCATCTTTTCCATCGGCATGTCGCCGTTTTTGCTGAATGTGTGCGCCTGTCTGGTAACGGTGCTCATCAACATCGGCCTCAAGCGGTATGGCGGCGACATGGCCATCGGGGCGTTCGGCATCCTCAACCGGATACTCATCCTGTTCGTGATGCTGGTTATGGGGCTTACGCAAGGTATGCAGCCCATTGTGGGATACAACTATGGGGCGCAGCAGTTCGAACGGGTAAAGCAGACGCTGAAGTACGGCGTCATCACGGGCGGGCTGATCACGACGGCGGGGTTCCTTGCCGGGCAGTTCGCTCCGGAAATCGTGTCCCGGATGTTCACCGACGACGCGGGCCTGATCGCCCTCTCCGTGGAAGGTATGCGCCTCGCTACGCTGGTATTCCCCTTGGTTGGCATCCAGATCGTCGTCGGCAACTTTTTCCAGTCCATCGGCAAGGCCAAACTGTCGATTTTCCTTTCTCTGACGCGCCAGCTGCTGTTCCTGGCTCCCTGCCTGCTCATTCTGCCGCGCTTTTTTGAGTTGAAAGGCATCTGGATCAGTCTGCCCGTTTCGGATTCGCTGTCATTCGTGACCTCAATGGGCGTGCTGTACATGTTCCTTCGGGAGATGCGCCGGGTCCATCACAGCCGGGAGGCGTGAGATTCTCATGCGCTGGCGGATTTGCCCGGTTTTGTTAGTGTCGTAACCGGGCGGGAGGTTCTTCCGCCTCACAAACAGGCAAGGAGTTCCTCATGAAGGATTTATTCAATCAGATAAGCAACGGCCTCGGCGGGCTGGGAGGGCTTGGCGACAAGCTGAACGGCGCTCTCGGCGGACAGCAGAAGGCGGATGCCCCGTCCGGTCAGGGGACGGGAAACGCCCTTGGCGATATGGTGAAATCCGCCGGAGGGCTGGGCGGTTTGCTCGGCTCGGCGGCGCTCGGGGGACTGCTCGGCACGCTGATGTCGGGCAAGACGGCCCGCAAGGTTGCCAAAGGCGCGCTGATGGTTGGTGGGACGGCCGCCGTCGGTGCCTTGGCATGGAAATTCTACCAGAAGTGGTCCGGAGCCAACGGCGCGGCCCCACAGGGGCAACCCGCCGAACCGGCCCCGTCAGCCCGGCCCGCACCGAGCGGCTGGCCCGCCGAGCTGCAGCAAACGCCGCCCCCGGCTGTTTCGGCGGATCAGACGGCCCGGTTGCTGCTGGAGGCGATGGTTTTCGCCGCCCGTGCCGACGGACACATCGACGACAAGGAAAGGGCCAATATCCACAATGCCGTGGAATCGTTGTTCCCGGGCCGGGATATGGCGCAGGTTCTGGATACGCTGCTGAATAAACCGCTCGATCCGGCCTCGCTGGCGTCCCGCATAGCCAACCACGACGAAGCCCGTGATCTGTATCGGCTTTCCGCCATGATCATTGACGTGGATCATTTCATGGAGCGCAGCTATCTTGATGGCCTTGCCGCCGCGCTCAAAATCGCGCCTGAAGAGAAGGCCGCACTCGACAGCGAGGTTGAAGAAACCAAAAGGACAGCCATAGAACCGTCCTGATCCCGTTTCCCCTTTCCCGCCAGCTGGTGGAGAACCCACATG
>OCAG01000982.1_pt1 | contig 12031 bp, 7 predicted proteins | sample 1477111 | NCBI WGS metagenome assembly OCAG01 (sample SAMEA2580288, study PRJEB22360) | human gut metagenome | biome: human gut; feature: human-associated habitat; material: faeces | place: Denmark | collected 2008/2010 | reverse complement strand
CGATAAATAGCCCGGGCCTGCTCGGCCCGTGGTCGCCGCCAGCGGCTGCGACTGCGGCGACTTCGGCCTCTTCGATCGCCTCGAAGACGCCGTGCAGGCCGCCGAAGCCGCTCAGAAGAAGATCAGCACCGTCGCCATGCGTGACAAGATCATCGCCGCCATCCGCAAGGCCGGCCTTGAAAACGCCAAGGCGTTCGCTGAAATCGCCCACAACGAAACCGGCATGGGCCGCGTGAGCGACAAGATTGCCAAGAATATCCTCGTTTGCGAGCGTACTCCCGGCACCGAATGCCTCTCCCCCATGGCCATTTCCGGCGACATGGGCCTGACCCTCATCGAAAACGCTCCCTGGGGCGTGATCGCCTCCGTGACGCCGTCCACCAACCCGACCGCCACGGTGATCAACAACGCCATCAGCATGATCGCTGGCGGCAACTCCGTGATCTTTGCTCCCCACCCCAACGCCAAGCGTGCTTCCCAGACGGCCATTCAGGTCCTGAACAAGGCCATCATCGAAGCCACCGGCGTTGCCAACCTGCTTGTCGCCGTAAAGGAACCCACCATCGAAGTGGCGCAGGAGCTCTTCTCGCATCCTCGCATCAAGCTGCTCGTGGTGACCGGTGGTGAAGCCGTTGTGGCTCAGGCCCGCAAGGTCGCCACCATGCGCCTCATCGCCGCCGGCGCCGGCAACCCGCCGGTCGTCGTCGACGAAACCGCCAACATCGCCCGTGCTGCCCGCAGCATCTATGACGGCGCTTCCTTCGACAACAACATCATCTGCGCCGACGAAAAAGAAATCATCGCCGTGGATTCCATCGCCGATCAGCTGAAGGCCGAAATGAAGGCCATCGGCGCCGTGGAAATCAGCCTTGAACAGGCTGACGCCGTGGCTCGCGTGGTCCTGCGCAACTATCCTCAGGTTGAAGGCGGCAAGGCTCCCAATCCGAACCCGAAGTGGGTCGGCCGTGACGCCGCCCTCATCGCCAAGGCCGCCGGCATCGACGTGCCCGACAGCTGCCGTCTGCTCATCGTGGACGTGAAACGCGACATCAACCACGTGTTCGCTCGCGTGGAACAGCTGATGCCCGTTATCCCGCTGCTGCGCGCCGCCAACGTGGACGAAGCCATCGAATGGGCTCTCATCCTCGAACGTGGCCTGTCCCACACCGCCGGTATGCACTCCCGCAATATCGACAACATGGACAAGATGGCCCGCGCCATGAACACCAGCCTGTTCGTCAAGAACGGCCCGCACCTCGCCGCCCTCGGCGCTGGCGGCGAAGGCTGGACGACCATGACCATCTCCACCCCCACCGGTGAAGGTGTGACTTGCGCCCGCTCGTTCGTGCGCCTGCGCCGCTGCTGCGTTGTGGACAACTTCCGCATCGTCTGATTGTAGCGTACGCCTTTTATGGGGGGAGGGACTGGTTCCCTTCCCCCTTTCTTATTATGAGATGCCGGGAAAGAGCGGAAGAGTCTTTCTAAAAAAGAGCTTTTCCTTTCTCTCTGAGGTCTATCTTTCTGTTTTTAAAGGTTTTTATATTTATCAAATCCCTGTTTGCGGTCTTTTGGGACACATGCATTCCTTGAAAAAGTACTCCCTTCAACTCGGATTGGGTGTCTTTTCCGATAGTTCCAGCTTGTGAAGGCTATTTTTAAAATACTTTTTTCACAAGATAGAATTCTTTAGTGTCGCATTTTTGCATCATGCTTTCCGCCCCCAGCCAACTCCGTTCCATCAAAGGGAGTTTTTTCTGATATAATATCAATAAGATAAAAACCCTTGTCAGGAACTATTCTCTTTCGCTGCGTAAAAGCGGACAGAGGTTGCAGGAAAACCTCTCTCTGTCGCAAAAATGCAACATCACAGTCCCGCTATTTGCGGATTATTCCTGATAAGTGATGCAATTTTGCGACTTTCCCCCTTCCCATAAAAACGCCTCAAAACGCTCTCTATCACAATACCATGAAATAACAAGTAAACATTTTTTATAACCCCTCTGGCACGGCACTTGCTTTATTATAAGCAAGACAAGTGAAGAAGGGAACGAGAACTTCCGAGCGGTCCGCCGGAAAGCTCCACACATCATACTACACAACCTTAATTCCTACACGGAGAAGTGACATGACTCAGGTAGCTGAAATCAAATCGCCTCATGAGCAGCGTCTCGAAGACAACATCGCCGGTAAAGAAGACATCTATCGCGAATCCCACAAGCGCGTGTTCAAGCTGCTGGAACGTTTCGACGGCCAGAAGCCCGCTATCGACGTCGAACGCGCTCTGTACTTCACGCAGTCCATGGCCGAAACCGTGGGTCAGCCTCTGGTTCTCCGCTGGGCCAAGGCTCTGATGAACGTTGCCAAGAACATCACCGTCATGGTGCAGGACGACCAGCTCCTCCTCGGCCGCTGCGGTGGTCATGACGGCCGTTACGGCATCCTGTACCCCGAACTCGACGGCGACTTCCTCGACATCGCCGTGCGCGACCTTCCCACCCGCCCGCAGTCTCCGGCTTCCATCAGCCCCGAAGACGCCAAGATCGTGGTTGAGCAGATCGCTCCTTTCTGGAAGGGCCGCACCTATCACGAAGCTCTGAACAAGGCTCTTCCCGCCGAAGTCCACAAGCTGACCTACGACGATCCCGACGGCCTGATCTCCCGCTTCATCGTCAACGAAACCTCCTCTTTCCGTTCCTCCATCCAGTGGGTGCATGACTACGAAGTGGTGCTGAAGCGCGGCTTCAACGGTCTGAAGCAGGAAATGGAAGAAAAGCTGGCCGCTCTTGATCCCGCCTCCCCAGTGGATCAGGTGGACAAGCGTCCCTTCATCGAAGCCACCATCCTCGTGTGCGACGCCATCGTTCTGTGGGCGAAGCGCCACGCCGACGCCGCCCGCAAGGCCGCCGAAGCTTGCGCCGATCCGGTCCGCAAGGCCGAACTCATCCGCATGGCTGAAAACGCCGAACACGTGCCCGCCAACCCGGCTCGCGACTTCTACGAAGCCGTTCAGTCCCAGTACTTCACCCAGATGTTCTCCCGTCTGGAACAGAAGACCGGTACCACCATCTCCAACGGCCGTATGGACCAGTACTTCTATCCCTTCTACAAGAAGGACATGGAAGCCGGCATCCTGACCGATGAAAAGACCCTGGAATACTTGGAATGCATGTGGGTCGGCATGGCCGAATTCATCGACATGTACATCTCCCCCGCCGGCGGCGCCTTCAACGAAGGTTACGCTCACTGGGAAGCCGTCACCATTGGCGGTCAGACCCCGGACGGCCGCGACGCGACCAACGATCTGACCTACCTGTTCCTGAAGTCCAAGCGCGAATTCCCGCTGCACTACCCCGACCTCGCCGCCCGTATCCACAGCCGCGCTCCTGAACGCTACCTGTGGGACGTCGCCGAAACCATCAAGTTCGGCTCCGGCTTCCCCAAGCTGTGCAACGACGAAGAATGCATCCCGCTGTACGTCTCCAAGGGCGCGACCTTTGAAGAAGCCCTTGACTACGCCGTGTCCGGCTGCATCGAAATCCGTATGCCCAACCGCGACACCTACACCTCCGGCGGTGCTTACACCAACTTCGCCTCCGCTGTGGAAATGGCTCTGTACGACGGCAAGATGAAGAAGTACGGCGATGTGCAGCTCGGCATCCAGACCGGCGACGCCCGCAAGTTCAAGAGCTGGGACGAATTCTGGAACGCCTACGTGCAGCAGCACATGCTCCTGCTCCGTACCACGTTCATCCAGCAGTACATTGTTATCCAGACCCGCGCCAAGCACTTCGCCCAGCCCATGGGCTCCGTGCTGCACGCTCTCTGCCGCAAGCACTGCATCGACCTGCATCAGCCCCAGATCCCCGAAGGCCTGAACTTCGGCTACTTTGAATTCATGGGCCTCGGCACCGTCATCGACTCCCTGGCCGCCATCAAGAAGCTTGTGTTTGAAGACAAGAAGCTCACCATGGATCAGCTCATCGACGCTCTCGAAGCCAACTTCGAAGGCTACGAAGACATCCAGCAGCTTCTCCGCACGGCTCCCTGCTACGGCAACGACGACGAATACGCCGACGAAATCGGCCGCGAACTCGACCGCATGGCCGTGTCCTTCGCCGCCAAGTACGGTAAGGAAATGGGCATCAACAACGACGCCCGTTACGTGCCCTTCACCTCTCACGTGCCCTTCGGTAAGGTTGTTTCCGCTACCCCGAACGGCCGCGTGGCGTGGTTCCCGCTGGCTGACGGTTCTTCCCCGTCTCACGGCGCCGACCACAATGGTCCCACCGCCATCCTGCTCTCCAACCACAACACGAAGAACTACGGTATGCGCGCCCGCGCTGCCCGTCTGATCAACGTGAAGTTCACTCCCAAGTGCGTTGAAGGCGATGCCGGTACCGAAAAGCTGGTGCAGTTCATCCGTACCTGGTGCGACCTGAAGCTGTGGCACATCCAGTTCAACGTCATCAACGCCGATACCCTGAAGAAGGCCCAGAAGGATCCTCAGAAGTATCGTAACCTCATCGTCCGCATCGCCGGGTACAGCGCCTACTTCGTCGACCTGACCCCCGACCTGCAGAACGACCTCATCGCCCGTACCGGCCACGACCAGATGTAAGTTCTGGCCGCTTGCGGCACACAAGATGAATGATTAAATAAATGGCGGGCCGGAATTATCTGGCCCGCCATTTCCAACTCTAACGCTCAGAAAAAGAGGTAGTCCATGGGTTCCTTTGAAGATAGAAAGGCGACCGGAACCGTCTTCAATATTCAGAAATATTCCGTTCACGACGGTCCCGGCATCCGGACCATCGTCTTCCTGAAGGGCTGCCCCCTGTCGTGCAAATGGTGCAGTAACCCCGAATCCCAGGCATCGCATCCGCAGGTCGCCTACAACAAGGGCCGCTGCATCGGCTGCCACCGTTGCATCAAAGCCTGTGAACACGACGCCATCACCGTCAACGAAGATGGCACGCTCTCGCTCGACCGCAGCAAGTGCGACGTCTGCAAGACGCTCGACTGTGCCCACGCCTGTCCCGCACAGGGCATGATCATCTACGGCGAAAACAAGACCGTCGATCAGATCCTTAAGGAAGTGGAAAAGGACGCCCTGTTCTATGCCCGCTCCGGCGGCGGCATGACCCTTTCCGGCGGCGAGCCCCTCATGCACGCCGACATTGCCCTCCCGCTGCTCCGGGAGGCCCGTCATCGCCGCATCAAGACCGCCATTGAAACGTGCGGCTGTATCCCGTGGGATACCCTCAAGGAAGCCGCTCCGTACCTCAACTATGTCCTGTTCGACGTCAAACAGATGGACAGCGAAAAGCACCGCGAAGGCGTCGGCGTCGGCAACGAGTTGATCCTCAACAACCTCAAAAAGCTGCTCACCGAATTCCCCAACCTGCATGTCCAGGTCCGTACGCCCATCATTCCCGGGTTCAACGACAATGACGAGTTCGCCTACGCCCTCGGCGAGTTCCTCAAGGGCTACGAGAACGTGGGTTACGAAGCCCTGCCCTACCACCGCCTGGGAACCCAGAAGTACGACTTCCTGAGCCGTGAATACGCCATGGGCGACGTCAGCCTGCCCGACGGCGTCGCGCAGCGCATCCAGCGGATCGTCGACGAAACCCGCGGTGCCGTGACGGAAGAAAAGAAGTAAGCTTCCGCTCCTCCCTTTCGAAAGAAATCCCCATCCGGCGATCCGGGCGGGGATTTTTGCTTTCCCCTCCGTCCACTCGTCCCCTTTCCACACACGCCTTGACGTTCTTGCGTGCAGGCACTAGCATGAGAAACCAATTTCCCTGCAATCATTTTATTTCTCGTGCGATGCCTATGGAAAACACTTCGATGACGTCTCTTGCTCCCCATTTTGAAAGTATCCTCGACACCCTCTCTGATGGCGTCTTCATCAGTGACGCGGAGGGGACGACCCTGTTCGTCAACAAAATGTACGAAACCCTGACCGGCCTGAGGCAGGGGGAAATCCGGGGCAAGAACATCCGCACGCTCGTCCAGCAGGGGATTTTCGACAAGGTCGTCAATCCGCAGATCGTCGAAACCGGGAAATCGGCCACCCACGTCCAGCAGCTCGCCAACGGGAAGCGTCTGGTCCTGACCGGCTATCCCGTTTTCGACGACAAGGGCCAGTTGTGCCTTGTCGTGACCTTCGCCCGCGACATCACCGTCCTGACCCAGCTGCAGGAGGAGATGACCGCCCAGAAGAAACTCATCGAGCAGTTCCACGACCGTCTCGCCTTCCTTGCCCGCGAACAGACCCGCGAACTCGTCCCCGTCTTCGAAAGCCGCGAGATGAAAGAGGTCATGAGCCTTGTGGAGCGGTTCGCCAGTTCCGACGCCACGGTGCTCATCCTCGGCGAAACGGGCGTCGGCAAGGACGTGGTGCCCCGCCTCACCCACGAACTCAGCCCGCGCAAGGAAAAGATGTTCCTCAAGGTGGACTGCGGCGGCATTTCCGAAAGCCTCACCGAGTCGGAACTCTTCGGCTACATGCCGGGAGCCTTCACTGGCGCGGGCAACAAGGGCAAGAGCGGCTATTTCGAAATGGCCGACGGCGGCACGGTGTTTCTCGACGAAATCGGCGAACTGAGCCTTGCCATGCAGACCCGTTTGCTCCGCGTGCTTCAGGATGGCGAGATCATGCGCGTGGGCTCCTCCAAGCCCCGCAAGGTCAACGTCCGCATCATCGCCGCCACGAACCGCAACCTTGCTGAACGCGTGGAAAAGGGCCTCTTCCGGCGCGATCTTTATTACCGCCTCAACGTGGCCGTGGTGAACATCCCGCCCCTGCGCGAGCGCCCTGACGACATCCAGCCTCTCGTGACGCATTTTCTGAACATGTTCACTTCCAAGTACCGCAAACACATGAACCTTACGCCCGGCCTCATGGAAGCCCTGCGCCAGTATTCATGGCCCGGCAACGTGCGCGAGCTCCAGAACCTCATGCACAGCATCGTGATCACCAAGGATCACGGCCCGCTCTCCGTCAAGGATTTGCCCCGGCACATGACCGGCAACGAGAATGAAGAGCTGTTTTTCCCCGACGACGGCATCAACTACGAGCGCCCCCTCAAGGACATCATGGCCGACATCGAGCGCGGCATCCTCCGCAAGGCTCTCAAGGTGCACGGATCCGTCCAAAAAGTCGCCGAGGTCTTCAAGGTCAACCGCAGTACCATTTTCAGGAAGCTGCATTCGGAGAAGGATGGAGGGGAATAGAACATTGGAGGGGGGAAGGGGAAACTTTCTGAGAAAGTTTCTCCTTCCCCCTCCAAACCTCCCCCTTCCTCTTCAAAGACTTTCATAAATGGGACAGAATATGATTTCGGGATCGCGGGGGCTGTCCCTTGGCGGCAGTTTCCCGGAGACGCCTTTTCCAACACATCACGGAGGCGACATGAAACGATGCAGGATCACCGTCCTCAAGCGGCATTTTGATGAGGAACTGGCCAAGGAATACGGCTCCAAGGGAATCGGCAAGTGTCCGATGCTCAAGGAAGGGCAAATATTTTACGCCGACTACGCCAAGCCGGACGGGTTCTGTGATGAAGCGTGGAAGGCCATCTATCAGTATGTTTTCGCCTTGGCGCACGGCAGCGGACAATTCTATTACGGCGACTGGATTGAAAAGCCGGGCGTAGCCATATGCAGCTGCAACGACGGCCTGCGCCCCGTCATTTTCAAAGTCGAACGGACCGACGAAGAAGCGACCATCAACTACACCCCGCATCACGATTAGGGCGAGAAGAAATTGGGGAGGGGGAGGAGAAACTTTCTGGAGAAAGTTTCTCCTCCCCCTCCCCAAACCCCACCCTCTCCTCTTCAAAGACTTTTGTGTTTATCGAATCCCTGTTCACAGCTTTTCCGGCGCAGATTGCTATCAGAAGAATAATTTTTTCAAAGAGGAACAGCGTTAACAACACACTTTCAAAACAAATAGGAGAGCAAGTCCATCATGGCCTGCCCTAGGACACCCTCAGCAACGCCGCTCACTTCGAAAAGGGTACTCCTGACGGACTTGGAGCGAAAAGAAGCGGGTTCGGTTTCGGCTTCAGCCCGGGACGAAGTGTCCGCTTCGAGGGGGTCTGGGGAGCATCATACCCCCCAAGCCCGCCGGGAGGCATTTACTTCTTCAGATTCTCAGCCAGCAGCTCGGAGATGTGCGTCACCTTGAGGCCCTTGCCGTCCTTCTCCGCGCCGCCGCGGATCTGAAGCACACAGCCGGGGCAGTCCATGACCACACGGGCCGCGCCGGTATCCGCGATGCCGTCCAGCTTCTTGCGAAGCAGCGCGGCGGACACTTCGGGGAACTTGGCGGAGTACGTGCCGCCGAAACCGCAGCACACTTCCTCTTCGGCAGCCGGAACATAGTCGGCGGCAGCGGCGATGAGTTCACGCGGGGCTTCCTTCACGCCAAGGCCACGGCAAAGGTGACAAGAGGCGTGATAGGTTACCTTTTCGTCGCTGTGGTTGAAGCTTTCGGCGCTCAGTCCGAGCTTTTCCTTGGCGAACGTGCTGAAGTCCATAACCTTGTCCGCAAGCGCCTTTGCACGGGCCTGACGGCCGGGCTGCCCGGCGAACAGTTCCACATAGCCTTCCTTGAGCTGCGAGGCGCAGGAGGCGCAAAGGGTCAGGATGACATCGTAATCGCCCTTCTCGAAGGCGTCCATATTCTGGAGCGCCACGTCGCGGGCGGTTTCGCGCTGGCCCATCATCACCACGGGCAGGCCGCAGCAGGACTGATCCATCGGGAAGTCCACACGGATGTTGTGGCCCTGCATGAGCTTTACGGCCGCTTCAAGCTGCTCGGGATACACGAAGTCCTGTACACAGCCCGCAAAGATGGCCACACGCAGCGAGGGGTTCGCGGAAACCGGGCGATCCAGCTTTTCCCAGCGGTCGCGGAACGCCTTGTCGGCGATGGCGGGCAGGGCGCGGAATTCGTTGTCCTTGGCGAACATGGAAGGCAGATGGCGGATGAACTGCTCGCCGCCGGTGAGCGGTTTCTGGGCGTACTTGGCGAACTTCAAAAGCGTATGGAACGCCTTGCGGTTCTTGAGGGTGGACGCCAGCAGGTTCATGGGCAGGCTGTTGCCGTCCTGCTCAATGTACCGCATACGGATTTCCTCAATCAGGCCGGGCAGGTCGATGCCCGCCGCGCAGACGCTCTTGCAGGCCTGGCAGTTCACGCAGTTCTGGACGAGCGCCTTGGCGCGGTCCTTGCCGTGGAACAGATAGGTCAGGATGAGGCCGATGGCCCCGATGTAGATGTAGCCCATGCGGTGCCCGCCCACGAGACGGTACACGGGGCACACGTTGGCGCATGCGCCGCAGCGCACGCAGCGCAGGGCCTGCGACAGGATGGGATCGTTGAGCACGGCTTTACGGCCATTGTCCACGAACACCACGTGCATACTCTTCTTGCCGTCGGGCGCGGAAGCCGTGGGCACGCCGCCGGCGATCCACGTGACGTAGGAGGTCAGATGCTGGCCCGTGGCGTTACGGGGCAACACGCGGAGGGTCGCCATCGCGTCGTCGAACGAGGGGATCAGCTTGTCGATGCCGCCCACCGCGACATGCACGCGGGGCAACGTGGTGACCATGCGGGCGTTGCCTTCGTTGGTCACGAGGCCGATAGCGCCGGATTCGGCCACGGCGAAGTTCATGCCGGAAATGCCCATGTCGGCTTCGGCGAACTTGCGGCGCAGCTCGCGGCGGGCCACGCGCACGAGGCTGGTGATGTCTTCGGTCTGGTGCTTGCCGGTTTCCTTGGTGAAGGTATCGGCAACCTGCGTGCGGGACAGGTGGATAGCGGGCATGACCATGTGGGAAGGCCCTTCATGGCGAAGCTGGATGATCCATTCCGCAAGGTCGGTTTCCACCACTTCCATGCCCTTGGCTTCAAGGGCCGTATTGGTCTGGATTTCCTCGACGGTCATGGATTTGGACTTCACGACCATCTTACAGCCGTTTTCTTCCGCGATCTTGGCGATGATGCGGTTGGCGTCGGCGGCATCTCTGGCAAGATGCACCTGCACCCCGCGCTTTTCGGCCTCTTCCTTGAACTGTACGAACAGCTCGTCGAGGTGCCTGACCGATTCGTCCTTACGGGCGGCGACTTCGGCGATCAGCTCACGGTCGTTCAGACCGGAGTAGATGCGCTCACGGCTGGCCCGGTAATCCACCGCGAACTTGTCCAAGGCGCGGCGCTGGAACGTATCCTCCAGCGCGGCGGACAGGTCGGTACGGTAGTTTTTTATATCGCGTGCGGGTTCTTTCATATGGCAATCCTTATGGTAAATCGACTGGGAAGCGGCTTCCCGTACGAAAACTAGTCGTTGATGAGCACGGCGTGCAGATACAACGGGCCATGAACGCCCAGCGTCAGCACACGCTCGATGTCGGCGGTACGGCTCGGCCCGCTGATGAAAGCCAAAAATTCGGGTTCGGCCTTGCCGAAGAACTTCTGGAGCACCTCCGCGCCGTTTTCATTGCCGGGCAGGATGGTCGAGCGGCGGATGAGCAGCACGCTTGTTTCCGGAAGCATGGTCGCCAGCCGGATATCTTCGTTGGTGCTCTCAACCACGCAGGTCCCCGTATCGGCGAGGCCGCACGCGGCCCACGCAACGCCGACTTCCATGCCGCCGGCGTATTCCCGCAGGCCCCCTTCAACGAAAACGAGGCCCTTCTCTTCGCATCCCTTGCGGAGGATCTCGGCCTGTTCAGCGGGCAGGCCGGGCGCTGCGAGGATATTGCCTTTGCGTTCCGGCTCGGCGCCCATGAGCTGCTCATGAGGCTCGGCGGCCTGACACAGTTCGAGGGCGTACTGCAAAGCCTCGTCCACCGACGCGACTTCCTTTACCGTAGCCGCAATGGCTATGGACCGTTGTTTCCAGAGTTCAGCAGGAGTCTGTTCCATTGTTTTTTCCTGGTTGCAAGTGATGCGGACCCCCCGTCTCCGAATCCGGAAACGGTCCCGCTACAAGAAGTGTTTCTTGATAGTATGTTTATTTTTTTGCGATTAGGCAACCCCCCGCCTTCTTGTTCTTTTTTCCAGAGGCGAAATTCGGGGAGGGGAAGAGGCCCCTTTCTGAAGGAAGGGGCCCTCTCCCCCCCCCCAATCCCCGCCCCTCCTCCCCAAAGGTTTTTGTCCTTATCGAATCCCTGTTCGAGGACGCGGGGGTTCATTGAAATTTCCCTTCAACCGATAAGCATAAAAGAAAAAAGACATTGAATACAAGCCCTACGGGGAGGCTCCCTCTTCGAATAAAAAAGGATTTCTTACAAAAAAGAACACATTGGGAAAGTACCCACGGGAGGCGCCCCATTTTCCGCCGGAACAAACTCCCGCCGCGCAGCCTCCCCACCAGCCGGAAATTTTGCGGGTGGGGGGTCCGGGGGAGGGCGCTTTTTTTAAAAAGCGCCCTCCCCCGGTTCTCTCCCCCCCCCTACCCCCTATTCAATCCAGTTCGCGGCGCGGCCTACGGCGCGATGCCAGTTGTGGAGCAGCTCGGCGCGGCGCTCCTCGTCCATGGCGGGCTCGAAGCGGCGATCCAGCTTCCACAGGTTGGACCCCTCTTCCTCGCTGTCCCAGAAGCCGACGGCAAGCCCGGCGAGATAGGCCGCGCCGAGAGCCGTGGGTTCGGTGATCATGGGGCGCTCGACAGGCACGCCGAGCACGTTGGCCTGACACTGCATAAGCATGTTGTTCCGGCTGGCCCCACCGTCCACCCGGAGCGTGGAAAGCGGCAGCCCCGAGTCCTTCTTCATGCAATCCATGATATCCAAGGTCTGGAGCGCGATGGCCTCAATGGCGGCACGGGCGATATGCCCCCGGGTCACGCCGCGCGTCAGGCCCACGATGGCCCCGCGGGCGTACTGATCCCAGTAGGGCGCGCCGAGCCCGGCAAAGGCGGGCACGAAAAACACGCCGCCGTTGTCCCGCACCGTGGAGGCAAGGGGCTCAATCTCGGCGGGGGCGCTGATGATCTGGGGACCGGCCTTGGCCACA